>ENA-ORBV01004480-ORBV01004480.1-microbial-mat-metagenome-genome-assembly--contig:-NODE-4480-length-26796-cov-5.504660_pt1 | contig 26796 bp, 24 predicted proteins | sample MGYA00237777_ERZ505514 | MGnify/ENA primary metagenome ERZ505514 (study PRJEB26160, sample SAMN06269048) | microbial mat metagenome | isolation source: Oligotrophic lake microbial mat | place...
CTTGACCTTGAAGTCGTCTGGGTATTTCTGGCTCTCCTTGATGAACGACACGTTTGAGAGCACGCGAGCGTTCTCGAGGGGTGACTCTCCAAAGACCTTGATCGAGCCCGACGTAGCGAACTGTTGGCCGGTCAGCAGTTGCATGAGCGTGGTCTTGCCTGCTCCGTTGCGGCCGAGCAGCCCGGAGATCGTGTTTTCCTGAACGCTGAACGTGGCGTCACTGACCGCGGTGACACTTCCAAACTGCTTGGTCAGGCCAGTGACCTCGATAACTGCATTCACGCTTGGTTTTCCTTTCTGATCATGTCGGCGAGCTCGCTGGCGCTGATGCCGAGCTTGGATGCTTCCGCAACGAGCGGCTGCACGAACTGCGCTGCGAACTGCTCGCGACGCTGAGCGACGATGCGGTCGCGCGCGCCGACCGCTACGAACATTCCGATGCCTCTCTTCTTGTAGACGATTCCGTTCTCGACGAGCAGAGTGATTCCCTTGAGGGCCGTCGCAGGGTTGATCCGGTAGAACGCAGCGAGCTCGTTCGTCGACGGCACTTGAGATTCCTCCGTCATCTGAGCGCTCAAGATGTCGTTCTCGAGTTGTTCGGCAATCTGCACGAAGATGGGTTTTGACTCATCCACGCGGTCTCCATCTCTCGCCGTACGCGATGTTCATTGGTTACTTAGTTGAGTAACTAACCATACTCCTAACGGCGTGTCAAGGTGCCAGCGAACCTTAATCGCTACGAGGCAGGGGAGTTGCTTGGGATCATGGTTCGAAGTCGACGCCCTCCTGCAGGACTGGGTCGAAGTGCAGCGTGAGCGGCGATCCTTCGCCGCGGATTTTATTGACGGAGTCGTTCACCGCATCGACGTCATACCCGCTTGCAGTGATGCTGGCCAGTCGGTCCGGATCGAGCAGGTTCTCGCATGTCGAGGCTGGCGGCGATCGTGATGCTCGCCACTACGAGGGCAATACCGTGCACACTGCGTACTGAAGCGCCTGTCAGCGCGTGTAGCCGCCCTTTTTCAGGCCGGCCTCGACCTCGAAGCGGTTCGTGAGCGGGTTCGAGCCTGCGGCAACGTAGAGCGGGATGAGGGCGAGACCGTACTTTTTCCACTGGGCACGGTGTACCGCCTCGTGCGCCAGCACGGCTTCGCTCGTCTTGTTGCCAGTGAGAAAGACGGCACCGATCATCGTGCCGCCTCGACCGAACGCCCAACCCGGCACGCCCTTGGCAACGATGACCCCGCCGCGGCTCCGCAGCCGGAATCGACTGAGTATGCCGCCCCAGATCAAGCCGCACCCGGTAGCGAACCAGTACCCAGGCCTGGCAATAGCTGGCCACAGCATCACGCGGCGCAGCCCAGGCACAGCGACGGCACCGCGAGTCAGCGCGCCTGCTACGCGTTCGAGGCGGGACCTCCGCTCAGGCGCCCTCGCCACCGGCACTTTCCTCAGCGCCGGACCCCTTGACGCCAACGGGTCGCCCGTACGTTTCGAGAAGTCGCAACCACACTTCGTTCATTGTCGGATACGCGGGCACAGCGTGCCACAGTCGCGCAAGCGGAACTTCGCCGACGATGGCGATCGTTGCCGCGTGGATCAGTTCGCCCACGTCCTGCCCAACGAAGGTCACGCCGAGAACGACCCCGCGAGCTTCATCGACCACCATTCTGGCTGCGCCGTCGTAGTCATCGGCGTGCAGACTCGCGCCAGCGACGTTCCCGAGCTCGTAGTCAACAACTTTGATGTCGTAACCCGCCTTGCGTGCCTGGTCCGCGGTCAGTCCGATCGCCGCGACCTCTGGATCGCTGAAAATAACGCCCGGAACTGCAGCGTGATCGGCGGTGGCGACATGGCTGCCCCAGGGTGCATCATCCACCGCTTGTCCGTGAGCCCGAGCGGCTATGACGTCTCCGGCGGCTCGCGCCTGATACTTGCCCTGGTGGGTGAGCAGCGCGCGGTTGTTGACGTCACCGGTGGCATACAGCCAATCGAATCCGGGCACGCGCAGGGTGTCATCCACTGTTATCCACTCGCCGGGGGTCAGGCCAATCGTGTCGAGACCGATGTCCGTTGTGCGCGGTGTGCGCCCGGTTGCCACGAGCACCTCGTCGACGATGAGCTCCTCATCACTGAGCTTGAGGTGCACCCCGGCGTCGCTGCGACGAACGTTCGCGGGGGAGGCCTCGACGATTCGCACGCCGTGCGAGCGGAGGCCCGCAGCGACGCGTGGTCCGACGAAGTCCTCGTGGGTTCTCAACAGCCCGCTTCTCGCGAGAACAGTGACCTCGGCGCCAAGGCTCGCGTATGCGGTCGCGAGTTCTGCCGCTACAACACCGCCACCGATGATCCCGAGCCGCTTCGGAACGCTCGTGGCGCTGGTGGCCTCTCGCGGAGTCCACGGCGCAGACTCGGCGAGGCCCGGGATGTTCGGAAGGAGGGGATCGGACCCGGTGCTGATGACGACCGCGTGCCGAGCCGTAACGACTCGGGTGCTCCCGTCCGAGCCCGTTATGGTCACTTCGCGCTCGGCACTGAGTCGACCATGCCCGCGAGCGAGTTCAATGCCAGCGCCCTTGACCCATTCGACTTGGCCCGCATCATCCCAGTTGCTGGTAAACGAGGTGCGACGCGCAAGCACCGCTGCAACGTCAAGCTCGCCGGTCACTGCCTGTTTGGCACCACCAACCCGGCGCGCAGCATCGAGTGCAAACCCGCTCCTGATCAGTGCTTTGGATGGCATGCAGGCCCAGTACGAGCATTCACCCCCGACAAGCTCGCTCTCAATGAGCAGTGCCGTCAACCCGCCTTGGACGGCACGGTCGGCCACGTTCTCGGCGACGGCCCCTGCGCCGATGATCACGACGTCCCATTCAGTGGTCTGAGTCATCATCAGTCACCTCCCAACGAATTCAGCGGTGCTTCGACTGAGAAACGCTTCCATGCCGATGCGGGCATCCTCGCTCGCGGCAAGGCGCACCAAGGCTGGTTGCATGGCCGCTTCGGCCGCGGCATCCCCGTCTCGAATCGCTATTCGCGCATTCGCCAGCGCAGCCCGAACCGCCATTGGCGCCTGCGCGGCGACTCGCTTGGCCAGTTCGAGCCCACGACCGTATTGCTTGCCGTGGGAAACGATTTCTTGCACGAGCCCGATTCTCAGGGCTTCGTTTGCATCGAGCGTGTCGCCGGTCAAGATCCAGCGCATGGCGTTCCCCCAACCGACCGCTCTCGGAAAGCGGATCGTGGCACCGCCGAATGGCAGAATCCCGCGCGTGACCTCCAACTGGGCGAAGCTTGCAGAATCGGCAGCAACCACGATGTCGCTTGCCAGCATGAGCTCGATCCCGAGTGTCAGGCAGGTTCCCTGCACCGCGATCACGACCGGCTTGCTTAACTGTTGGCCCGCCACTTGCCACGGGTGAATGCCGCCATCCGGCACCATCGCGAGCCCGTCCTTGCCGATACGCGGCGCGACATCGGCGAGATCGAGTCCTGCGGTGAAGTGATCACCGTGGGCGAAGACGAAGCCGACCCGCAGCTCTGGATCATTCTCAAGCTCGGCATAGGCGATGGCGAGTTGCTGCAGCATTCTCAAGTCGGCGGCATTGCGTTTCTGCGGCCGGTTGAGGCCGATGAGCAGCACGTGGCCGTCTCGCTCAACCGTGATTCGTTGCTCGGCATCGAGGTGCTCAGTCATGCCTCCAGACTAGGTGCCGGTCGCAGCGCGCGCTCAAACTTGTGGTGTCTTATGCTCGACTCAGCCCAACACGGCTAACTCACAGTGACTCTCAGGAGGCGGCATGTACAAAAGAATCACCCAAACGCTCATTGTCTGTGCAGCAGCAGCCACTCTGCTGACTGGATGTTCGGTTTCTGGCACACCGACAGCTGACCCTGCCGATGTGGCAGCGACCGCCGCCGACGCCCTCGAGCAGCAGGTCGGAAGTCGTCCCGAGATGGATTGCGGCACAGAGACCATCGAGATCGTCAATGGAACCGTCGTCAACTGCGTGCTGACCGACCCGGAAACCGGGCTCACGTACGACGCCCCGGTGACAATCAGCGACGTCGACGGGTTAGATTACATCGTCAACGTCGACGTCGCCGCGGAACCAAACAACTAGGCCTGCGCGGCTGGCTGCGTCTGAGCATCAGGCGCAGTCTCGGTCGCGAGCGCGCCAATGATCCGCAGCACCGTCGGCATGTCATCGGCCGCGTCAAGGATGCTTGCAGGAGCAAACTCGGTGATGCCGGCGCCCGCGAGTGGGAACCGCGTGAGCAGCGCCTTAATCGAAGCGATCAGCACCTCGGCTGGCAACCCGAATGGCTCCGGAAAGCCGACCTGCGTTACGTCAGCCGGGTCGAGCACATCAAGGTCGATATGCAGGTAGACGGATGCCGCACCGCTCGCCTCGACGGCTGCAACCAGCGATTCCGGCGTGAGTTCGTCGACGCTCAGGCAGCGAATGCCAGCCGCGGTCGCGAACTCTTCCTCCGCGGCATCCGACGCTCGAATGCCAGCAAGGATGACGCGATCGGCGCTCAGTGGCGTTGACGGCACCAGCGGTGCGGGGCCGTCGCCCAGGATTGTGCGCAGCACCATGCCGTGAAACGCGTTGCTCGGGCTCGACTCTGGAGTGTTGAGATCTGGGTGGGCATCGAACCACACCAGGGCGACATCGCGATCACTGACATGACCGATTGCGCCAACCTCAACGCCGCAATCCCCACCGATCGTCACCACTGGCCCCCGCACTGTACTCAGCGCTTCGCTCAGTCGTTCGCACACGAGCGTGATCGCGCTCAGGCGATGCACGCTGGTGCCTTGCGAATCTCCGGCCTCGAGAGGAACCTCGACTGACTGGGTGAGTGCGGCCGGCAAGTCACCGCGGATCGCAGCAGCCCCCTCGACCAATCTCATGGCGCGGGAAGAACCAGAGCCCTGCCATTGCGGAACAACAACGAAACGGTTGGTCATCTGCTCAGGCTACGTTGCGCCAATCGAACCAGGCGTCGCAGCTACTCGCCGCTGGTCACGGCTTTCGGGGAATTGCCGGACTTTAATGACGCCAGTCGTGCATCGATCTCGACTTGCTTGTCGAGGTCGTCCAGGCTTTCGAATTGCGCATCGAGTGTGGATGCCGCGAGCTCTTGTTGCCCAAGAACCTTGGCCTCTTCGCGCCGGATCTTGTCCTCGAACCGTCCGATCTCGCTGGTCGGGTCGAGCAGATCGATGCTCTTGACGGCGTCGTGCACTTGCCGCTGGGCGTCGGCGGTCTTCGACCGGGCAACGAGTTCATCCCGCTTCGAGGTGAGCTCGCCGAGCTTGCCGCGCATTCCGTCTAGGCCCTTCTTGAGCTGATCGACAACGACAGTCTGGGAAGAGATGGTCGGCTCAACGACTTTCGCCTCGTTCTCGGATGACAACTGCTTGCCGAGCGCGATCTTGGCGAGGTTGTCGAACTTGTCAGCGTCAGCCGTGTTGCCGCCGCCGCGCAGCTCGTCGCCTTTCGCGCTCGCAGCGAGGGCTTTGCGGCCCCAGTCGGCGGCGGCGGAAACATCCTCGGCATGATCTTGCTCGCTCAGCCTGAGGTTGCCGATCGTCTGAGCGACAGCGCTCTCGGCTTCGGCAATGCTGTTCGTGTAGTCGCGAACCAACTGGTCGAGCAGCAGTTGGGGGTCCTCTGCCTGATCGATGAGGGCGTTGATGTTCGCCTTCATGAGTTGAGTGATGCGGCCGAGAATTGACTGCTTTGCCATCTGGATTGCCTTTCGGTTGTTGACGAATCTGCGCTGACTAGAACCTACCGCCGGTGCTGGTGCGTCCACCACTGCTGCGCCCACTGCTTCGACTCGCACTGCGTGAACTACCACCGAATGAGCCGCTTCTGTTGCTGCGTGATGTGCCGCCGCCCGATGCGGTGCTTCGGCGCGACCCGCCGCCGGAGCCACGCCCGGAGCCGAGCATGCCGCCAACGACACCGCCAAGCAGGCCGCCGAGGGCGGCGCCGTCGCTGCCACGCGAATATGAACTGCCCCCGCTGTTTTGGAGGCTTGAGAAGCTGCTGGTATCAGCTTCCGCCAGTGCGAACGCCCCTTCAGCGAGCTCGCGGGCTTGCTGTGCCGCGGCCAGCGCCGTGACCGGATCGCTCGACGCGAGTGACTTGGCCTCAGCGAGGCGACGCTCCGCTTCGCTCACTCGTGTTCGAGCTCCCTCGCCGACAGCGCCGCGCCGAGTCGAGATGTACTGTTTGGCGCTCAGCAGCTGCGCTTGGGCGGCGGAGATTGTGGCATCCAGTTGGCTCTTTGCTTTGGCAATCTTGGCTTGTTCATCGCGAACAGTACCAAAGGCGGCTTCCAGCGCGACGTTGGCTGATTCGATCGCCGAAAGACTCGCGATCGGGTCCGAAGGAGTCTTCGACACCGTCTCGATGGCAGAGAGTGCCGCGGCGATGGTGGCTGGCAACTCACGCGACGTTGCAGCCTGAGGGAGGGCCTGGGCCGCTGCCACGTCATTCTTCGTGTCTGTGACAAGCGCCTCGAGCTTCGTGGATGCTTTCGCGAGGCTGGCACCGCGGGTATCGATCGCCTCGCTCAGTTCGATGGCCTGCCCAATGCTGGCTTGAGCGGCCCGAATTGCGACCGCAGCGTCGCTGAGATTGGCTGCAGCGATCGACGCCTTTGCGGTCCCGCTGGCGGATTCGGCAAAGGCGAGAAGCTTTTCGGCTTGCGTCACGTTGTCCTTGACAGCCGCGATAGCGCTTGCAGCATATGTGTTGCCGAGCGTCCGAAGGGCAGTCGAAGCCTCGCCGAGGGTCGCGCGCGCGGATTCGAGCTTGGTGGACGTCGCGGCGAGAGCCTCAGGCGCAGTCTGCTCGAGTTTGCGCAACTCGTCAAACGCGTCGGCTTGGCTGTCGAGATCGGCGTCAGCTGACTCGCACAGCTCGATGATCTCGGTTGTCCAAGTGCGTCGCTGCTCGGCGGAGTCCGGTTCGTGGTCATCAAGCTTCTGCTTCACAGCGAATGCCGCGCTCACGCGATCCTTGGCGGTCGCCATGGCCTTGACAAATGGCGCGGTCGCCGCTTCGCCAAACTGGGCCACTGCAAAACCGAGCTCCTGTTCGCTGGTCTTGATTGAATCATCGAGTTGCACGAGCAGGCTGCCAGCTCGCTGATCCAGCTGCTTTTGCGATAGGCCAGCGGGATCGGCGCCGGATGGCGCTGCGCCGGACGTAGTCGCGCCGGAGCGACGACGCAGTCGCGAGTATACGAAGACTCCTGCTCCGACTACCGCGACGCCGCCAAGGATTGGCAGGATCGGGATGCCACCGCCCGAGTCGCTGATCGGCGTGATCGGGGTCGCCGGGTCATCTGGATTTGCCGGAGCTTCGCCTCCGGTAGCTGCGGCTTGGAATCCTTGGGCCGCCGCGATGGCGGCACCCACCCAGTCGTCTTCACGCAAGCGGGGCTCGATGTCGTTGGTTTCGACCGCCGCGACTTGGGCATCGCTCAGTGGAAAGTCTGGATCGATCGAAATCTCGTAGTTTCGTTCCTCCACCGCGACCGCAAGGAGCACATCATTCCCGCCGAGACCATTGAGCACTGCCGTGTCGTTGGCCCAGTTTGTCGAGCCGGTGAAGTTGTCAACGTAGACAACAAAGAGTTGAATGCGCGCGCTTTCGTAGAGCTCCTCAAGGGCCGCGAGCACCCTGGCTTCGTCGCCATCAATCGCCCCGACGGTATCGAGAATGTATGCACCATCGAGGTCTACGGGCGCCTCGGCGGCGGCCGCGGTTGGAAGCGCGAGCACGAGCACAGCGGCGAACGCAGCGCCTGCGAGCAGCGCGGCACCGTTGCGGAGTTGAGCAAGCGCGGTCATGAGTCCTCCAAAACGCGGTTCGCTGCACTCACCGATTGGTTGGGCAGGACGAAGCCAGTGTAGCGATCCGCGACGTTTCTTCACAGTGCAATTTCGGCGATGGCCGAGACTCTCGAGTCGGCCAAGCTCTCAGCCGACGCCGATTACTCAAGAACGATCGGCACTCGAGTGCCCGTCACGAGGTCTGCGCTGCCATCGGCAGCTGTATTGCCATCCGCGACGGTTGGACGGAAGTCGATGGCGGCAGACAGTTCGTAAACGCCGGGAGCAAGTGGGGGAAGGTCGGCCGGAAAACTTTCGGCGAGGTCGTCATCCACGGTGCAGCGCACCGGCACAACGGTTGCTTGGTACTCGATCGATTCGCCAGGCGCAAGATCGACAACGACGATTGACAGAACCGTGGGGCCGTTGCTGTGCCACAGCACGATGCCGTTTTCTGAGACGGTCACGGCAGGCGCTGCTCCGGTCGAGCCGGTCACACGCTCGTTGCTCGTGTTCGTCAAACGCACGATTCCGGTGATCACTTCGGTGCCAGCTGGCACAGCTCCCGGAAACTCGACGTCGAGTTGCAGCCCGAAGCGACTCGCGACAACGTCGGCCACTGTCCCTTCACAAAGATTCAGGCGCTCAGCGGGAGCGCGCTTAATGCCGTCACCGGCAAGAGCATCCTCGGGAGCAGCCAGAGCACTCTCCTGCTCGGTCGCGGTGATCGTCGACTGGTCTGGCAGCCGCAGAGTCTGTACGCCGACCACGCTGATGCCGAGAATGGCGAGGGTGCCGATTGCGCCGGACGCGAGTTGCTGCGAGAAGCGGCGTGCTCGGCTGCGCTTGATGATGGCATCGACGTCGATGGTGCTGTTGAGTTGCGGGCGAGACAGCAGGTCGCGCAGTTCCGATTCGGTTGGCATGCGGTTATCCTCTCGAGCCGGCGATGCTAGAAGTACCCGGGTCAGCGCGATCGTCGTCCGGCTCTCGGAGGCTGATCGACAACTTCGCCAACGCGTCGCTCAGATAGCGCTTGACTGCACCGGAGCTAATTTCGAGGGTCGCCGCGATGTCGTCGACTTTGAGATCGTCGTAGTAGCGCAGCACGATGCAAGCCCGCTCGCGCGGTGCAAGCCGCATGAGCTGGCGCTCGAGGTCCAATCGGGCCTCGGTGGCGGCATCCTTCGGCTCGTCGAGTTCGGGACTGTATTGGAGGTGCGCGATCTTGCGCCAGCGCGTCGACCGGCGACCAGCATCGAGATGGCTGTTGAGGATTGTGCGGCGCACGTAGGCCTCAGCACTCGTTATCGTGAAGCCGTTGCGCAGGCGACCGAAGGTTTTCACCAGAGCATCTTGCACCAGATCGGATGCTCCGTCGCGGTCACCAGAGACAAAGTAGGCATAGCGGGTGAGCGCTTCGCCGCGCTCGTCGACCAGTCGAGCCACGAGGCTGTGCCACTCTGGTGCGCGTTCCGCCGCTCCCGCCACGGGTTGCCTCCTCGACCTCGCGTCCATTGTCCACGACGAATGGAGCTCCGAGAGTGAAGGTGTCGTCATACCTTCTGAGACGAGCAACCCCAGCGAAACGTTGGGTTGTCGCGAGCCGAGGCTAGTGCAGCTTCGCGCGAAGGGTCGCTAGTTGGGCCGTCATGGCCGCCGGAACGCGTGCACCGAAGGTGTCGAAGAATTGCTCTGTGAGGTCCGCTTCGGCGAGCCACGCTTCACGGTCGATGTGGAAGAGCTCGTTGAGGTCCTCTTGCGGCACGTCGAGGCCCACAGTGTTGAGCCCGTGCTCGATTGGTACGAATCCGAGTGCGGTTTCGGTAGCTGGCACCTGAGCGTCCACTCGTTCAAGCATCCACTCGAGCACTCGAGAATTCTCGCCGAAGCCTGGCCACAAGAATCGTCCGTCTTTGCCTTTGCGAAACCAGTTGACCTGAAAGATGCGTGGCACGGTGCCGGAGCCGCGCAACTCCTTGCCGACGTTGAGCCAGTGCGCCCAGTGATCTGCCATGTTGTAGCCGACGAACGGCATCATCGCGAACGGGTCTCTGCGCAACTCGCCAATGGTGCCTTCGGCGGCCGCGGTGCGCTCGGATGAGATCGTGGCGCCCAGGTAGACACCGTGCTCCCAATCCCGTGCCTCCACCACTAGCGGCACGTTGGTCGCGCGGCGACCGCCGAAGATGATCGCGTCGATGACGACGCCTCGTGGGTCTTCCCAGTCATCCGAGATGATGGGGCACTGACGTGCTGCCACGGTAAATCGAGCGTTCGGGTGGGCAGCTGGGCGATGAGATGCTGGAGTCCAGTCGTTGCCCTCCCAGTCGGTGAGGTGGTCGGGCGCCGTCTCGGTCATCCCCTCCCACCAGACGTCACCGTCGTCGGTCAATGCAACGTTGGTGAAAAGTGTGTTGCCCGAAATCGTGTGCATTGCTGTTTCGTTGGTCGACCATCCGGTGCCGGGTGCAACACCGAAGAAGCCGGCTTCCGGGTTGATGGCGCGGAGTTTGCCGTCGACGCCGCGGCCGAGCCAAGCGATGTCGTCACCGATTGTCTCGACAGTCCAGCCCGGAACGGTCGACCGAAGCATGGCAAGGTTGGTTTTGCCGCACGCGCTTGGGAACGCCGCGGCAACGTGGAACACCCGACCGCGGGGGTTGGTGACGCGGATGATCAGCATGTGCTCGGCGAGCCAACCCTCGTCGCGGGCCATCACCGAGGCGATGCGCAACGCGAAGGCCTTCTTGGCGAGAATGGCGTTACCGCCGTACGCAGAGCCGAATGACCAGATCTCGCGCGTTTCAGGGAAGTGGGAGATGAACTTTGTCTCGCTGCATGGCCACGCAACATCGGTCTCACCCTCTGTCAGTGGGGCTCCAACGCTGTGGATGGCGCGCACCCACTGGGTGCGATCCGTGATGCGATCGAGAGCGGGCGTGCCCATCCGTGTCATGACGCCGGTGCTTATCACCACGTATGGAGAATCGGTGATCTGCACGCCGATCCTCGAGAGCGGGGATCCAATCGGGCCCATCGAGAACGGCACGACGTACATTGTTCGACCGCGCATCGACCCGTCGAATAGCTCGCCGAACGTTGCGCGCATCTCGGCGGGTGCACGCCAGTTGTTGCTCGGTCCGGCATCCTGTTCGTTCATCGAGCAGATAAACGTGCGCCCCTCGACGCGCGCGACGTCATGCACGGCACTGCGGGCCAAGAAACTGTCTGGCCGGTGCTCTGGGTTCAGGCGGATCAGAGTGCCAGCGTCGACCATGTCGCGAGTCAGGCGGTCGCGCTCGACAGCCGAACCGTCACACCAGACGATCGTGTCTGGTCGAGTGAGCGCGGCAATCGAGTTCACCCAGTCGACGACTGAATGGTGCGCATTGACGGGAGAGCCTGATGTGGTGCGAGTAATCTCAGCAATGCTCATGACTGCTCCTGACTGCTTGAAATCGGCCTGTTCTTCTAGCTTGGAACAGCTGCACGCGTAATCTCGATCAGTTGGCGTCGAAAGATCGTGGAATCTTTCGCTATTCTGAAGGGGTGAACGATCTCGTAACGCTCGGCCAACGCATCCGGCACTACCGCACTTCGCGCGGGCTGACTCTTGATCAGCTTGGCGAACGGGTCAATATTGCTGGCAGTCAGCTCTCGCTCATGGAGAACGGCAGACGCGAGCCACGCTTGAGCCTGTTGACCGCGGTAGCACAGGTGCTCGGGATTGAGCTTGCGCAACTGCTCGACAGCGCTGCGCCGAGTAAGCGTGCCGCGCTCGAGATCGAGCTAGACCGTGCCCAACGCGGTAGCGTGTACGCCGAGCTCGGGCTTGCTGTGCTGCGCCCTTCAAAAGGGACAAGCGACGAGACCCTCGAAGTGCTGGTCGGTCTCCATCGCGAACTGGCCAAGCGCGCTCGAGAGGCCATCGCGACGCCGGAGGAAGCGCGCCGCTTCAACACTGAGTTACGCCAGCAGATGCGAACGCTTGACAACTACTTGCCAGATATCGAGACGCTTGCCGAGCGGCTTTTGGCTGATGTCGGTCACACCACCGGAGCGCTCACCCACCGTTCGGTGAGCATGATCGGCGAAAAGCTCGGCTTTGAGCTCGTGCATGTCAACGATCTCCCGCACTCTGCGCGATCGGTCACCGATCTGGCGAACGGTCGCATTTACCTGCCACCCGCGTCAATTCCCGGCGGTCCGGGTCTGCGCGGTATGGCTCTGCAGGCGATGGGCCATCGCGTCTTAGGTCACGAGACACCAGCGACGTACGCGGACTTTCTGCTCCAGCGGCTCGAGATTAACTATTTTGCCGCCGCTGTGCTCCTTCCCCGTCGCCAGTCTGTTGAGTTTCTGCGCCAAGCCAAAGCCGACCGCAACATCGCCGTCGAAGACTTTCGGGATGCCTTCGGCGTCACCCATGAGGCAGCCGCGTTGCGCTTCACCAATCTCGCTACCGCGCACCTCGACCTCGAGGTTCACTTCCTCCGGGTCGGCGACGACGGTGCCGTCTACAAGGCATACGAGAACGACGGACTCCGGTTACCGGTGGATGTCACCGGCTCAACAGAGGGACAGATCACCTGTCGGCATTGGAGTGCGCGAAGTGCGTTCGCCAGAACCAACCGCACGACAGAGAACTACCAATACACCGACACGCCTGAGGGCACCTTCTTCGAGTCGACACAGACCGGAACCACCTCGAACGAGGAGTTCTCGATCACGATCGGTGTTCCGTTCGCGCACTCCAAGTGGTTCCGCGGGCGCGAGACGACAGTGCGCCGCGTTTCGACGTGCCCTGATGTGAACTGCTGCCGAGCCCCGGAATCCGCGCTGTCGGAGCGGTGGGCAGGACGGGCGTGGCCGAGCGCAAAGCTGCACGCGCACATCCTCTCGCCGCTGCCATCCGGAACCTTTCCTGGCGTTGACGATCGCGAGCTCTACGAGTTTCTTGACGCCCACGCCGTCACGAAGGAATGAGTGCGCGCGCGGCTTTCGCGCCGGCATCCATGAGCCACCGTGATGGGTCAGCCATGGCCGCTTCAACACTTCCAGCAACTTGGGTCAGGGATGCCGACCAGCAGTGCGGCGCATCCGTAAACCCCCCAGCGACGACGCCGGCTATGACGCCGAATCCGCGCGCTTTCGCTAGCACGCGGCCAACCACTTTCCCGCGGTCAGACTGCTCGTCGAAACGTCCCTCGCCGGTGAGCACGATGTCGGCACGAGCGAGCGCGGACTCAAGCCCGCTGAGCTGAGCGATGTAGTCAGCGCCGGACTCGGCGATTGCGCCCCACACCGTCGCGATTCCGTAAGCGGTGCCGCCAGCGGCTCCGCTCCCGAGCTGCTCTGGATGCCCGCCGAGCAGTCGGGCGACGTGTGCAAGGGCATGGCTGAGGGTGTCAACCTGCGTTTGAGTTGCGCCCTTCTGTGGGGCGAAGACTGTCGCAGCACCGCTCAGCGGCACGTCAACGTCGACGAGCAACACGACGCCGCCCGCGGGTGGGGGTCGCAAGCCAGCGCGCGCCACGGATGTGATGAGCTGAAGCGAACCTCCGCCGTCGCGCACCGGCTCACCCTGCTCGTCAGCGAATAGCATCCCGAGGGCGGCCAGCGCGCCGGTACCGGCGTCGGTCGAGGCTGAACCGCCGAGGCCGATCACGAGTCGAGTTGCTCCGGCATCAAGTGCGGCACTGATCACTTCGCCCAAGCCACGGGTGGTCGCGTAGAGCGGGTCAGGCGTCCGCATGAGCGGTAGTCCAGCCATTTGAGCGAGCTCGACCACCGCCGTGCCGTCCGGCAACGCCAACCATTCGCCTGATCGGGGCTGCGAGTCGGGTCCGGTCACGAGGCCCGCGTTGCGCCGAACGGCGCCCGGCACGCTTGCCTCTACCGCGTCGAGCGTTCCCTCCCCGCCGTCGGCCTGAGGCAAGAGAATGAGCTGGTCGTGAGGCCGCACCGAGCGCCAGCCGGCCGCGAGGTCTCTGGCAACCTCGCGCGCAGTCCTTGACCCCTTGAATGAGTCGGGTGCAATCACGACAGTCGAAGCAACCTCGATCACTCGGAGTCCTGCGCCCCGAGCGAATCGCACGGCTGTTGCACCATGTGGTCACCGTAGCAGCGCCGATCCTTGCGAGACTGCCCTCGCGGTGCTTCCGTGCTTGGGCTGCTGGTTGTAGCCTGTGCGTGCCGGTCACCATTTACTGTGACCTCACACGAAAGCGAGAAGCACGATGGCACAGAACACCACGCTGGATGAATTGACAGGCGTATTCAAACAATCTCGGGTTGGCTGGGGCATCCGTTCGGTTTCCGCACTTGTCATCGGAATCATCGTGCTGGTGTGGCCGCAGTCAACCGTCAGTGTTCTTGCGATCCTGCTCGGCATCTTCTTTCTGATTCTCGGCGTCGTGCGCATCGCCCAAGGACTGGTGGACAAAGACATCACCGGCGGCGCAAAGGCCGCGAACATCATCATTGGTGCACTCGTGTTCGCCGCTGGCATCATCGTAATTCGAAACCCGTTCGAGACGGCCGTCTTCATCGTGCTGCTGGTCGGTGTCGCCCTCATCTTTGAAGGTGTCGCAACCCTTGTCGACACCGCGCGGGGCAACCGAGATGGCATCTCGATCGTCGTCGGAATTCTCATTGCGCTTGCAGGCGTTCTCGTCATCCTGTTCGCAGACGGTGTGACGATTGCTTACGGGATCTTCTTCGGTATCACCCTGATCGTCGTCGGAATCCTCGACCTGGTGTTGCTCTTCACAATCAGTCGAAGGCTCAAGTCGGCGAAGGCGTAGTCATAGCCGAGCAGTCTGAGTCGCAGTCTGAAGTCTCAGGCATAGTCAAGCTCGCCGCGGCGATCGCAGCCATTGCGGTTGGGCTCTTCCTCGTGTTCGGTGCAACGACCCCGGCCATCGCAGACGGCCTCTTCGTCGGTAGTATCGCCCTCGTGCTCGCGGTCTACTTGTGGCCAGGCGTGTCGAGCGGGCAAGTGCGCATCGTCGCAATTGTGCTGGTGCTGCTGGCGATTTACGCTTTCGTTCGGGGATTCGGCCTGCTCGAACTGACGGTCATCCGCCAGCTCGGCGGGATCACCGCCATCGTGAGTGGCGTGATTCTCGCGTTGCCGTTCGTGCGCTCAAAGCTCGCCAAATAGCTGCCCCGGCGAGGGCAACAGTATTCTTGCCTGCGCCAAGCTGCGTGGGCGTTTAGACGCTGACAGAGCGGCGCCGAACCACCGACGGAACGCCGCCAGCCGGGCGGTAAGTCGCACGAGGCTCGGCCTTCGGTAGTGTCGGCGAGACCGGCACCGGCCGAGCCGTGCGCGCGAGTTCCATCAGGATGATGTGCGATTCGAGCAGGGCGAACTGGTCGCCGAGGCACTTGCGGGTTCCCGCGCCGAACGGAAAGTATGCGCCGCGGGGGAGCGACGCCTCGAAGTCGCCGTGCCAGCGTTCTGGTCGAAACGCATCTGGGTCGTCGAAGTAGACCGCGCTGCGGTGGCTCGCGTACTGACTGACCAACACGTGTGCGCCCTTCGGTACCTGCACCCCGGCGACCTCGACGTCCTCGATCGCCCGTCTCGGGGCTACCCACACCGGTGGGGCGAGTCGCAGCGCCTCGGCCATGATCGCTTTCGCGGTCGGCGCAGACAGGATCGCCCGCACGTCGAGTTCGCCCCCAGCCGGCAGCAAGAGTTCGGCCTCTGCAGCAAGCGCATCCCACAGGTCGACTCGATCGCGCAGGTAGCACAGTGCCCAGGTCATGACGTTGGCCGTCGTCTCGTGTCCGCTCAGGATGAGAGTGAGCGTCTCGTCGCGCACCTCGTCGTGGCTGAGCGCCGAATTGTCCTCATCTCGCGCGGCGAGCAGCAGTCCGAGCAAGTCGTCGCCGAGCTCGCCGCCAGCCGCTGCACCGGACACCCTGCGTGCGATGATGTCGTCCGCAACGTCCGCCAGATAATCGGATGACTGCTCGAACTTCTTGAAATACGGAATCGGTGAGCGGTCGAACGCTTTCATTCCCGGCAGCATCGTGCGCTCGATACGGTCGATCGCGAGCCCCATGTGGTGCTGGACGCCCTCGGCGTAGCGGTCGATCTCGGTGCCGAAGAGCAGCTGGGCGACGATCTGGAAGGTGAGCCGCATCATCTCGTGGTTCGCTTGCACACTCTGCCCATCCGACCAGCCAGCCAAGTGGTCCCGGGTGATGCTGTGCATGAGGGTCGCGTAGTCGCCGAGTTTTCCGTGGTGGAAGGGCGGCTGCATCATCCGACGATGGCGAAGGTGGATCGGTTCCTCATTGGTGAGCAGGCCGGTGCCGAGCACTTTGCGCATGCGGTCGAAGCCAACCCCCTTGACGAAGGAGTTCTGCTTCTTGACGGTGACGTCGACGACACCATCTGGCCCAAAGAAGGCGACGAAGAGCTCACCGTTGAGAAAAAACGAGGCGGTGTCGCCGTAGGTGGTTTGGAGGTCCAGCAGGAAGGCGGGGGTGTCGCGCAGGAATCGTAGCGTCAGCGCACCCGGAAAGCCGGTGGGACCGGGCGGCAAGTCCGTGTTGGCCGAGCGACGCGTGCGAATCGGCTTGGGCATCGGTGCGTAGCTCGCCGGGCGCGGAGCGGCGAATGGCCTCGTCATTGAATGGCTCCTTGTGCGTCGTTGCAGAGCACCCTCGCGGTGACCGCTGGTCAGGCTGAGGGCTCGCGTGGTGTGACCCGAGTCTACGACGCAGCGTGCGGCCGCGACGGCGATACCTCATCGACGAGCTCGGCGAGCGCGGCCTGATCTCGGCAAACCGATCTGCGAAGTGCCCCCAGGCAGATTCGAACTGCCGCCCCTGCCTCCGGAGGGCAGTGCTCTATCCCCTGAGCTATGGGGGCCAGGAGTGTGTGTCAAGGGTATCAGCGCGGTCCGCCGCGCCGTGGCAGGATCGGGGAATGCGGCGAACAGTGAAGACTCGGCTCAAGCTCGACATTCAGGGCACCACAAACGTCGTGTTCAGCCTCGCGGCTGCGAGCGGGAACATCTTCGCCTCAGAGAGCCTGAGTTTTCTGCTGGATGGCGTCGCCCAGTCGTCGAATGAGCTTGCGGATATCCACGGAAATCGACTGCACCAGTTCGTGAGCGGGCCCGGCTCGATGATTGTCGAGTATTCGGCCGAGATCGACGGCCAGTGCGCGCCGCCCGTGACCAACGACGTCGATCTTGTCACGTACCTGCGGCCGAGCCGGTACTGCGAGTCGGACAGCCTCACCCCGACGGCGCGATCCGAATTCGGCGGGCTTGCGGGTCACGAGTTGCTGAGCGCCGTCACCAGTTGGGTGTGGAATCACCTTCGGTACATGCCCGGCTCGAGCTTGCCAACCGACGGGGCCGAGCAGACGCTGCTCTCGCGCCGCGGGGTCTGTCGCGACTACGCCCACCTCGTGATCGCGCTCTTGCGCGCGCTCGATGTGCCAACTCGCATGGTCGCGGTCTACGCTCCTGGGCTCGCGCCGATGGATTTTCACGCCGTCGCCGAAGCGCACATCGACGGGCAATGGTGGGTAGTGGATGCCACGCGGCTCGCGCCGCGCCAGTCGATGGTGCGCATCGCAACCGGTCGGGATGCCGCCGACACCGCCTTCTTGACGAACCACTGGGCAGATCTGGTGCTCGAACGGATGGAGGTGCTTGCGGTTATCGACGAACTGCCGTTGGACGACGGCTTCGAACTCATGCAGCTTCGCTGAGCCTTCCTTGGGCAGCTTCGCTGAGCCGACGCAGCGGTAGCGCTAGCGGAGACTCGCTCCAGCAGCTTGAACGAGCGGTGCAGCATCATCCCAGGTACCAAAGACCGCTGACTCGGCAGCCACCCAGAATGAACCATCAAATACCTGCGCGGTTCCGTTGGCGAAGTACGCCTGATCCCTGATCCCGCTGATGGCCTCACCTGAGCTTGCCGTCGCAGCGAGTTCGCCGATGCGGGGCGTCGGCAGATCCGCGACCGAGATCTGGATTGACTCACCGCTGGTCTGGTTGATCCATTGGCAGGCGAGGCCGTTCTCCGCGACAGCAATCGCGGCGAGGCTGCCAGCGGCTGGCGTGAAACCGCCGAGCAACCCGAAGTTCGGGTTGAAGTCGTAGATCGCCTGAGCGCTCACCAGCTGCTCGCACGTCAAGGTGATCGGTGTGCCGACCGGAGTTTCAACCGGGTTGTCATCCGGCGCGGCGGTGGCAGGACCCGTTGGGGTACCGCTTGGCGTGCTCGTCGGCGTCCCGGTCTCGACGGGGGTGCTGCCGTCGGTACCGATGGGCACGCATCCGCTCAGGAGGAGCACAAGTGCGCCCCCACCGAGGCCAACTCGAACAGTTGAGCCGAACCACGAGGGAAGTTGCGTGCGCATGAGACCATCATCGCCCCATGTGCGACGAGCGGGCGGAGCCACACGCGCAACTTGAGTGCAACGTGGGAAGGCCCGCGCCGAGCGTTGCCGGTACGCTTGACCATCGTGAATCCCGCCGAGTTGTCCGCCGCACTTGTTCAGTTGGTGGGCGACGTCATTGCGGCTCGCGGGGCATCCATCGAGCTCGGGATCGACGATCTCGCTCTCGAACGGCCGCGAAATCGCGATCACGGTGACTGGGCGTCGAACATCGCGATGAAGCTCGCAAAGCCGCTCGGCGTAGCGCCGCGCGAGCTCGCCGCCGAGATCGCCGAGGGCATCCGCGGGCTCGCTGGCGTGGCATCCGTCGATGTTGCTGGGCCTGGCTTCATCAACATCACACTGGATGCCGCCGCCGCTGGCGCACTCGCCAAGACCATCGTCGACGCGGCCGATGCCTACGGCTCGGGCGACCTCTACGCCGGGGTCACTATCAACCTCGAGTTCGTCTCCGCGAACCCGACCGGCCCGATCCATATCGGGGGAGTGCGCTGGGCAGCGGTGGGGGACAGCCTGGCCCGCATCTTCAGTGCTCAGGGCGGAATCGTCACACGCGAGTACTACTTCAACGATCACGGCGCGCAGATCGATCGCTTCGCGCGCAGCTTATTGGCCAGCTGGCTCGATGAGGAGACTCCGGCAGATGGCTACGCCGGGCAGTACATCTCCGACATCGCCGCGCGCGTGCTCGTCGACTACCCCGGTGACCTCTTCCACATCCCGCGCGAAGAGCAGCAGGAGGTGTTCCGGTCGGTCGGTGTCGAGCTCATGTTCGGCGACATACGTTCGAGCCTGCGCGACTTCGGGGTGCAGTTCGACGTGTACTTTCACGAGAACGAACTGCACGAGTCTGGAGCGGTCGACCGCGCGATCGATCGTTTGCGCGTGCTCGGCGCAATCTACGAGCAGGATGGCGCGACCTGGTTCCGATCGACCGACTTCGGCGACGACAAAGACCGTGTCGTCATCAAGAGCGATGGCGAGTACGGCTATATCTCGGGCGACCTCGCCTACTACCTCGATAAGCGTGAGCGCGGCTTCGAACGCAACCTGATTATGCTCGGCGCCGATCACCACGGGTACGTTCGACGCCTCATGGCCATGACAAGGGCGTTCGGTGACGAGCCGTACGTCAACCTTGAATTGCTGATTGGCCAAATGGTCAACTTGGTTCGTGACGGTGAGCCGGTTCGGATGTCGAAGCGTGCGGGCACTGTCGTAACGCTCGAGGACCTCGTCGAATCGGTTGGGGTGGATGCTGGTCGCTACGCGCTCGTGCGCTCGTCCATCGACTCGCAAGTGGACATCGATCTCGAGCTGTGGGGCCGCCACACCAACGACAACCCTGTTTATTACGTGCAGTACGCACACGCCCGCACCCGCTCGGTGGCGCGCAACGCGGGCGAATCGGGTGTCGAGCGAACTGCGTTCAACGCTGGATTGCTCGATCACGAAACTGAAAGCATCCTGCTCGGAATTCTGGCCGAGTACCCGAGGCTCGTTCGGCAGGCCGCCGAGCTCCGTGAACCGCATCGGGTGGCCCGCTACCTCGAGGAACTGGCCGGGGCCTATCATCGCTGGTATGACAGTTGCCGGGTGACTCCGCTGGGCGAGGATCAGATCACCGACCAGCACCGCACCCGGCTGTGGCTCAACGACGCGGTCGGCCAAGTGCTGCGGAACGGCCTGACTCTGCTCGGTGTCAGCGCTCCAGAAAGGATGTGACGACGTGGCAGAGCCGATCGCCCGCCGCGACGAGCCGGCAGACGCCACACCATCCTCCACCGAGGTCCTCCCTGTTGGGCCAGCAGCAGCGCCCACTCAGGTCGTCGTCAGGTCCGCGACCGCCCCAAAGAAACGCAGACGATGGATCGGCTGGGTTATCGCCCTCGTCATTCTCGTGGTCCTCGGAGTCGTCGCCTTCTTCGTGGCAGAGAACTTCGCCCGCCAATACGCGGAGAACTACGTTCGAGAGCAGATTGTGCAGGTGCTGCCGATCGCGCCATCAACGACTGTTGAGGTGGCGATCGGTCCCGGCTCCGTGATCCTGCAGGCGCTGTCAGGCACGATCGATCGTGTCGACATCGACGTCGCAGACTTCGCCCTCGGGCCGGTCAGCGGCCAAGCGAGCATCGCTGCGGTCGGTGTTCCGCTCGACGGAACGCTGCCGGTCGAACAACTTGGCATCACCGTGACCGTCACGGAGGCCAATGTTCGCAAACTCGCTGGCTTCCTGAGCGGGCTCGATCTCAAGACCATTGAACTGCAAGACGGCATCATCCAGATCGGCACGGAGTTGTCGGTCGTGTTCATCACGATCCCCGTCGCCGTCGACCTGCTCCCGGGTGCGGCCGACGGCGGTATCAGTTTCGCTCCGCAGACGATCTACCTCGGCGAGGACAAGATCTCAGTCGCTGACCTGCAAGCCAACCCGCTGTTCTCTTCGATCGCAGGCACGCTCCTGGCTTCGCGCACGTTCTGCGTGGCCGACCAAATACCGACAGCACTCGCGATCGAAGGCGTCAACGTCGTCGGCACAAACCTCGTCATTGTCATCAACGGCGATGGCACACCGCTCACCGACCCGAGCCTGTCAACCAGAGGCGTCTGCCCGGCTGCCTAGCGCGCGAAACGGTAGGATTAGGTTTCGCTTCCTGCTCCCACTTCCTCGAGGTCTTTGTGCCAAGCAACCCGCTCGCGCCGTCTTGGCTTGCCGTGCCGAACGACGCCAACGAACTGCCGCGCGCGGTGTGGTCACGAGGAGCCCGGCGCACTTCGTCTGGCGAAGTCGAGATCGCCGGGGTTTCTGTGAGCGCGATCGTGGCTGAGTTCGGCACGCCGGTGTATGTTGTCGACCAAGCCGACGCAGTTGCTCGCGCACGTGAGATTCGCGAGGCATTCGATCGGGAGCTCGCGCGCGTCGGTTCGACAGCGAAGGTGTACTACGCAGGCAAAGCTTTCCTGTGCACAGAAGTCGCACGGTGGGTGACGGCGCAAGGTCTCAACATTGACCTGTCGAGCGGTGGAGAGCTCGCGGTCGCCCTCGCTGCTGGCGTCGATCCGGCCCGTCTTGGGCTTCACGGAAACAATAAAAGCCTCGCAGAGATCGATAGCGCGGTGCGCGTCGGTATCGGCGCGATTGTCATCGACAGCGCTGTCGAAATCGAGCGGGTTGCCGAAGCTGCCGTGCGCCACGACCGAATTCAAGCCGTGCGGTTGCGTATCAACAGCGGCGTACACGCGAGCACCCACGAGTACCTTGCGACGGCGCGCGAAGATCAGAAGTTCGGTATTCCACTGGCGGATGCCGCGGCGCTCGTCGCTCGCATCCGTTCGCGCTCATCCCTTCGTTTTCTTGGACTGCACTCGCACATCGGCTCGCAGATCTTCGAGTCGGACGGCTTCGCTGAGGCGGCCAAGCGGCTGTTTGCGCTGCACGCCGAACTTCTCAAGGGGGGACCCGTACCCGAGTTGAACCTCGGTGGGGGCTTCGGCATTGCCTACTCGAGTGCAGACGAGCCCATGCCCGTCGCCGAGCTGGCAGCCCGGTTCGCCGATATCGTCGCAGAGGGTGCAGCGGAGCATGGCGTGCCAGTACCGGTGATCGCCGTCGAGCCGGGACGGACGATCATTGGACCGTCCACCGCAACCATCTACACGGTCGGCACGATCAAGGATGTGCTGGTCGACGGTGAAGCAGTGCGAAAGTACGTGAGTGTCGATGGCGGAATGAGCGACAACATCCGCCCGTCTCTGTATGGTGCAGACTACTCAGCCAGAATCGTTGGCCGGTCGAGTGACGCTCCGCCTGCACTGATTCGGGTTGCCGGAAAGCACTGCGAATCTGGGGACATTCTCGTTCACGCCGACTACGTCCCGGGAGATGTGGCGGTGGGAGACTTGCTGGCCATTCCGGCGACCGGTGCGTACGGTTGGGCGATGGCGAGCAACTACAACTATCTGGCCCGACCTCCGGTGGTCGCGGTGGTTGACGGGGTTGCGCGACTGATCATCCGGGGCGAGACCGAAGAGGATCTGCTGTCTCGCGATGTCGGCGTGCGTGATCTTGCCGGGCACGATCTGAGCCAGAGGAAGTCGAAGTGACAGAGCATCGCAAACTGCGCGTTGCCGTGCTCGGTGGCGGCAGTGTTGGCTCCCAAGTCGCCTCGCTTCTGATCGAACACGGTGACGAACTCGCTGCCCGCGTTGGGGCAGGGCTCGAACTCGTTGGAGTCGCAGTGCGCAACCTAGACGCCAAGCGTGACACTCAGATTCCGCGTGAACTGCTCACGACGGATGCGGAGTCGCTCATTCTGGGCGCAGACATTGTCATCGAGCTCGTTGGCGGGATCGAGCCGGCACGCTCGTGGATCCTGCAGGCCCTCGACGCTGGGGCAGACGTTGTCACCGCGAACAAGGCCTTGTTGGCTACACATGGGCCTGAGCTATTCGAAGCCGCAGAGCGAGTTGGCGCCCAGCTGCATTACGAGGCGGCCGTCGGGGGCGCGATACCGATCATCCGGCCGCTGCGGGACAGCCTTGCCGGCGACCGGGTCAGGCGCATCCTTGGCATCGTCAACGGCACCACCAATTACATTCTCGACCGCATGGACACCACCGGTGACCCGTTTCAGGTCGCACTCGACGAAGCCACTCGGCTCGGGTATGCAGAAGCCGACCCGACCGCCGATATCGAGGGATTCGATGCGGCCCAGAAGGCGACGATTCTCGCCCGTCTCGCGTTCCATACCACCGTGCCACTCGAGAAAGTGCATCGCGAAGGGATCAGCGCGATTACCGCCGATCAGGTCACCTCGGCGCGCAAAGCCGGTTACGTCGTTAAATTACTTGCCATCTGCGAGCGACTGACGGATGCCGCGACCGGCATCGATGGCGTATCAGCTCGAGTGCATCCAGCCCTCGTGCCGCGAGACCATCCGCTCGCAGCGGTGCATGGCGCAAACAATGCGGTATTTGTCGAGGCAGAGGCTGCTGGCAGCCTGATGTTTTACGGCGCAGGAGCCGGTGGCAGGGCGACGGCATCTGCCGTGCTCGGCGACCTTGTTTCGGCGGCGCGGCGGCACGTCGCAGGCGGCCCCGGTGTGGCTGAATCGACGCACGCGAACCTCCCGGTGCTGCCGATCTCGAGCGTTATCACCAGGTATCAGATCACCCTGACGGTCGTCGACGAGCCGGGGGTGCTCGCGTCTATCGCCACCCTGTTCAGCGATCGCGGCGTTTCTGTCGAGGCCGTCTCGCAGTCAGTAGCGAGCAGTCAGGAAGATTCGCGACCCGCCGCTACCCTTGTCATAGTTACCCATGAAGCCTCGGAGGCAGCCCTCGCTGCGACCGTTGTCGATGTAGCCGAAAGTGCCGTTGTGGCGCGTGTCGTCTCCGTCTTGAGAGTTGAAGGACTGTAAACCGTGGCCCACCTGTGGCGGGGAGTACTCCGCGAATACGCCGATCGACTCAATATCTCGGACGCAACACCGATCATCACCCTCGGTGAGGGAGGGACTCCGCTCATCCCAGCACCGACGCTGTCTGAGCGAACGGGCGCTCGCGTCTGGGTCAAGTTCGAGGGCATGAACCCGACAGGCTCATTCAAGGATCGCGGCATGACAATGGCGATCTCTAAGGCGGTCGAGCACGGCGCAAAAGCGGTGATTTGCGCCTCGACCGGCAACACCTCGGCCTCTGCCGCTGCCTATGCTGCGTACGCTGGCATCACGGCAGCGGTGCTTGTTCCAGAAGGCAAGATCGCGATGGGCAAACTCAGCCAGGCGGTCGCCCACGACGCTCAGCTCATTCAGTTACAGGGCAACTTCGATGACTGTCTTGAAATCGCCCGCGACCTCGCTGACAAATACCCGGTGCACCTCGTCAACTCCGTCAATCCGGATCGCATCGAAGGTCAAAAGACGGCAGCGTTTGAAGTCGTCGAGGTGCTCGGAGATGCCCCCGACTTCCAGTTCATTCCCGTTGGGAACGCCGGAAACTACACCGCATACCACCGCGGCTATCGCGAAGAACTCGATCGCGGTGCGACGACAAAGCTGCCGCGGATGTTCGGATTCCAAGCCAGCGGGTCGGCGCCCTTCGTTATCGGCGAGGTCGTGAAGAACCCCGAGACGATCGCGAGCGCAATCCGCATCGGCAATCCTGCCTCGTGGGATCTTGCACTTGCCGCTCATGCTGACAGTAAGGGCTACTTTGGCTCGATCACCGACGAGCAGATTCTGGCCGCGTACCGCATCCTGTCCGCTGAGGTCGGGATATTCGTGGAGCCCTCGTCGGCCATCAGCGTCGCGGGGCTCCTCGACCGAGCGGAGGCCGGCGAGATTCCTCGCGATTCGACCGTCGTGCTGACCGTGACCGGTCACGGCCTCAAGGACCCGCAGTGGGCGCTTCGCGGTGCAGACGGCATTGACATACAGCCGACCGTTGTCGCTGTTGATACGGCAGAAGTGGCGGATGCGCTCGGCTTGGTGGCGGCGTGAGCCGGGTCTGCGCGTGAGCGCGGCCGTCCGGTGAGCGCGGCCGTCCGGTGAGCGTGGTGGCGCATCGATCCGTCACAGTTCGGGTTCCAGCCACTTCAGCCAACCTCGGACCGGGTTTCGATACCCTCGGCTTGGCGCTGGGGTTGTATGACGAGCTGAAGGTCACCTCGAGCGGTGGCACCGAGAAAAGCGCTAACCCAGCACTCTCCTTTGCGATCGAGGGTGTCGGCGCGAAGGACGTACCCCGGGATGCCTCGAACCTGGTGGTTCGCGCAATCGCGCGCACGTTCGAGCACGCTGGTCAGCCACTTCCCCGCTTGCACCTCGAAGCCCGCAATGTCATCCCGCACGGCAGCGGGCTCGGATCGAGTGCGGCTGCGATCGTCTCAGGGATCATGGCTGCCCGCGGGCTTCTCGACGGGATCGTCGAGATCGATTCAGAAGGCTTGCTCGGCCTCGCGACCGAGCTCGAGGGGCATCCTGACAATGTTGCTCCGGCGCTGTTCGGTGGACTGACGATCGCGTGGACCACCGCGCAGGGACCACGTGCAAAGAAGCTCGTCGTGCATCGCGGGGTTTCTCCAGTCGTGTTTGTGCCGGCAATGACGGTGTCAACGAAGCATGTAAGGAGCCTGCAACCTGCCTCGGTGCCGTATGAGGATGCGGTCTTCAACATCTCAAGGACGGCGCTCCTCATCGCCGCCCTCGTGCAGAGCCCCGAGTTGCTCCTTCAGGCTACGGAGGACCGACTCCATCAGGACTACCGCTCAAGCGCGATGCCCCAAACGAGTTCGCTCATCGCCATGCTGCGTGCTGAAGGCCTCGCGGCGGTCGTGTCCGGAGCCGGGCCGTCGTTGCTCGTGCTCGCGAACGACCCCGCTCAGCGGCAGAGGGCCGTGGAACTCGTTGCCGCGGCATCCGACCCACCGTGGCGCGCGCTCATGCTGGCTGTCGACTTCAAGGGTGCTACAGTACAACTGCACTAGGTCGGAGCTCTCGAACATCGAAAGCGCCCCAGTTGCACCATCACCCCTGACCCACCACTTTTATTTCTGCGCTACCGCGCGGTTGTGGTGGGCGATCAGCTCTCCACCGAGGCGAATAGGTTCTCGGTCGGGGAAAGGAACCCCAAGCAGTGACTGACGTCAACCGCCGCGCATCTGGCGCGGAATCGCGTGCCACCTTGATCGCACTTCGGCTGCCAGAGCTACAGGCTCTCGCACTCGAGCGCGGCATCGTTGGTGCTTCAAAACTTCGCAAAGGAGAACTCGTGGATGCTCTGGACGAGACCAGCCCAACAACCCAACAAGACCTCGACACGATCGAGGGAGCACCGGAGCCAGTTGCGGTTCGCAAGCGAACTTCACGCCGAGTGACCAGCGCCGACACTGACATCATCAAGGCAACGGAGTTGCCACCAGGAGCTCCCGTCCCGGATGCCGCACCGGCTGTCTCTGAGGAAACCGCCGCCGCCGTGGCAACCGCGGTCGATGTCGACAGCACCGATGTCGCGCCAGCTCGTTTCGACAGCACCGATAGCGACGGCACCGATGTCGCGCCAGCTCGTGGCGACCAGGTCGAAGCAGAAGACGCCGACGCCGGTCAGCCTGAGGGCGGCGGGACCCGCAACTCGCGCAATCGCAATCGCAACCGAGGCGCGAACGCTGATGGCACGCGCCAGCAGAACGGGCGCCAACAACACGGTTCACAGCAGAACGGCGCCCAGCAAAACGGGTCGCAACAGCATGACGCTGACCAGCGCGACTCGGAGCAACACAGTGCCGGCAACCGCAACGGTCAGCCGCAGCAGCAGCGCGGCCAAGACGATGATGGCGCCGAGCGCAGCGGTCGAAACCGCTACCGTGACCGCAAGCGTGGCCGCGGCCCCATCGGCGACGACTACGAGCCCGAGATTACCGAAGATGACATTCTTATCCCGGTTGCAGGCATCCTCGATGTGCTCGACAACTACGCGTTCGTACGCACCTCCGGTTACC
>ENA-ORBV01004481-ORBV01004481.1-microbial-mat-metagenome-genome-assembly--contig:-NODE-4481-length-26790-cov-9.585071_pt1 | contig 26790 bp, 20 predicted proteins | sample MGYA00237777_ERZ505514 | MGnify/ENA primary metagenome ERZ505514 (study PRJEB26160, sample SAMN06269048) | microbial mat metagenome | isolation source: Oligotrophic lake microbial mat | place...
GTGCTCCGCAGTGAACCCTCGTCGATACTCTCGCTTGCTCATGCACTTCGCTCCCTCTGCAGGCTGCCCGCCGCAGATCGAAGTCTCTCATCCTGGCGCTAGCGTTTTGTCCGGAAGTCGCTGAAGCTACACAACTTCCCCGTCCGGAATTTCCGGTCTCGCACCAGGATCGTAGCTACCGCCAAACTTCGCTCCTGATGCGGAATTGAAGACCGCCCATTGAACTCCCCTCAGAAACAGACCTACTCGTCGACCGGCGTCGTCCCAACGCACCTCAACATCGGCATCTTCAAGGTCGGTTGGTCCCGAGAACACGTGAATTGAATCAATGACCTTCTGCGCGTCATTGCCCGACGCGTCATAAAGATAGAAATACGCGGCTTCGCCGTCATACTCGAAAACCCCGGCCAGATCACCCTTGCCCCGCACGGCGGATTCGAAAAGTTCAGGGGTCATATCAGTCTCCGAGCCACGGGTGGTTTTTCTTGTAGTTGTCGCCACCCCGATGGTCTGTTCGAGACATTGGATCCAGTGGCCCGTTGGGAGTGCCGTCGCGGTGATGCAATTCTATTGGCTTGCCGTCAGGGCCGGTCGGTGCACGCCCGCTACGCATGCGATCAAGGTCGTCTTTCGCATACTTCCCCGGATTGCTTTCAGCTTCCTTCTTCCAGTAGGCCTCGCGATCCTTCTTGAAAGCGCCTCTGTCTATCTTCGATCCGCTCTTTGCGGCTTTCGCACCATCAACAGTAATCTTCACGCCTTTGGCGGTGTCACCGATTACAGGGATGATCGCAATCGCGTTGATCGCAGCATCATCCCAATTGCCGCGTGCCGCCGAAATAGTCGCGTTCACGGCATCCGCAAACGGTCCAACCGGTCCCGCGAAACCGGCAGCAGATAGGACATTCTGAACGTCCTGAACGTCAAACGTACCGGAGGAGCCGCCGAAATCTATATTTCCTCGCGCCGGGGTCCAACTCGGCGGTAGCGGAAATCTTTCGCCGGTTGAATGATTTATGTACTCGCCATAGGTCCAGTAACCCCCCTCAAACACCACGGTGCAGTCGAAGTAACACGGACCAAATCCCGTGGGATCGGTCAACGTGGCGGGATTGTTCACCACATAGGCATACCGATTCAGCGTCTCCGGATTCCCGATATCCCCCAGCAGCGGGTCCCTGGAAATCATCCGCCCCAGAATCGGCTCCTGCACCCGCCCGCGCATGTGGATCATCCCCAGGTGATCCAGGTGCTCATGGCCGGTATAGCCTTTTCTTGACATGTGCTCCGTGCCGAACTGCTGGGAGTTGTCCACGTCCGCCGTCCAATCCGGCTCGCGGCGCTTGCCGAAGGCGTCAAAGCTGTAGGAGACCTTCCCGGCGGAACCCCAGGCGGGCGTGAGCTCGTCCCAGCTCCCCTGATGGTCGTGATGCACGTAGTAGGCGTAGTAGTTGATTTCGGACCCTGCATGGCCCCCGGGAATCTCCTCGTCCACCTGCAGGTAGACGGCCTGGCCGTCCACGTAGGCCGTGTGGCGCCAGCGGGTCACGCTGGCCCCGGAAACTTCATACTCGAAGTGTGGGCCCACCGTCGTGATGTTCCGGAACCCAAGACCCGGCGCGGCGCGGATCTGCCGGATCACCTGGCGGTCCGGTCCGTAGTCCAGCGTCGAGTACGCCGACTGGCGCTCAATCCGCTTCGGCAGGTTGAAGGAGGTCCATTGGATCTCGTCCGCTGTCGCTGCCGGCGTGCAGGACAGGGCGGTGGCGTTCCAGCCCCGGCAGTCCATGTTGCCGTTCACGTCGTAGTGATACGTCATGGACTCAGGGCCAGAAACGCTGGTGACGGCCCGCGGCCCAGCGCCCCATTGGCCGTAAGTGTAGGTCCCGTAGTCGGACTTGTACTGAATGTTGCCGGGGGTTCCCCCCACGCCGTCGTCGTAGTCGACGTTCAGCGTCTGCGTGGTGTTGAGCGTCACCGTATCCAGCCGATTGAGCACGTCGTAGGCGAACACCTCCGTCTTGCCGCCGGCTGCCAGGTTCTGGCGCTTGGTCAGATTGCCGGCTTTGTCCCACGTGTACCCGTAGTTCTGAATCCCGGTACCCAGGGCCTGCCCGGTCTGGATGCCGGTCAAGCGCAGGCTGCGGGGATCAAGGCCCCGCTGCTCGTCGGTAATCATGGTCCCGGGACCAAACTTGACGTGCTGCGCACGCCCGAGGGGATCCGAGGCCGCTAACGTCCAGATGGTAGTGTTGATGCCACCGTCCGTGGCGTCCAGTCGGGAGGTAATGCCGTTGCGGTACTGCCAACTGAAGCTGTGGCGGTTCCCACTGACGGAAAGGGGGTAGATCATCGTGCTCAACTGCCCCTGGTTGTACGTCATGTCCGTTTGGAAGTTTTTTCCAGCAATGGTGGAGAGCGTTTGCCGGACCTGCGCCTGGCCGTTATACAGATAGGTCTGCTGGAACGCCGTGGACGAGCCCGCCAAAGGCCCTGTGACGTGGTTGAGCAAGCCTTTCCGCCTGTCGGTGCCGACGTTCGTTGGATAGTACACCCAGGTGGTATCGCCTTCGGCCTCCTGCCGTTTCGTCTGCCGCCCGAGCTGATCGTAGGTCATCACCATGGTCCAGGCCGAACTCGCGGTCTTCGGATCCCGCGTGCGCCAGACTTCTCCGAAAGCGGTGTACTCGGTGACCCACAGGCCGGACGAGTCCGGATCATCCAGCGTGCGCTGAAACCCCCGGGCGTCATAGGTCATCGCGGTGCTGTTACCGCCGGAGTCCTGGATGCCGGTCAGCTCGCCGAACGGGTTGTAAGCGTACGCCGTCGTCTTGTGGAGGGCGTTGACCACCTCCTTCAGAGTGCCGTCGGGGTTGGAGTTCCGCGTGGTCGTGTGCGATTGACCATCCAGGGTCGCCGTGGACAGCCCGTTGCGGGTGTAGGTCACGGTGCTGTCGCCCACCTCGACCGGTGTGACCTGGGTCTTCAGGCGTCCCAGCAGATCATAGGTCGACACGGCGGTGGTGCCAGACAGGGTGCCGATGGGCAGGGACCGTGGTTCCCACCACCTGGCCAAGATTGTTGTAGCTGATTTGTTGGCGGCTGACGCGGTCGTCGCCCAGAAGGGACGCCGCGCCCACCACCCGTCCCAACTGGTCGTAATCCGTCTGCGACCAGGCATTGTTGGTGCTGGAGGTGGCGACCCGGTACTTGGCTTTCGCCGCAAAGCAGTTGGCGCCGAACGTCGCACAATCCAGATAGAAAAGCGTGTTGGTGACACCGATCGGCAACACCTCGGACCGCAGACGACCGAACTCATCGTACTGCCACGAGGTCACTTGATCCCGGGCGTCAGTCTCGCTCGCCAACAAACCAAAAGCCACGTTCCACGAGCGCTGAATGTCGTGGGTGGCTTCTCCAAAGAGATACGCCTTCTCCAAGGACGGTCGCGCATCCTCGCCGACGTCGGCATAAGTAAACTCGGCCTTGCGGTCCTGGTTGACCGGGGCCAAGGTCCCGGTGCCGTTGTCCTCGGTGACCCACTGTACTCGCCCGAAAGCGTCGAACTGATAGGTCGTCTTCAATTGCTCAGCCGCCGGTCCGGTCGTTCCCACCGTCTCCGTCAACGGTGAACACTTCGCCTGGTCCCAGGATGCGCCCGTGCCCCGGGTCGCCGAGCCCGACGGATTCTCCCGAAGCACGCTTTCGCTTGTGACCAGGCCAAGGCACCACACGCTCGTCGAGGCGGGTCCAGCGTCGAAGGTGTTGGTGATCGTCGTGCGATACATGAAACCACTTTGCTGGGGCGACGTCATCTCTACCTTGCTCACCTGCGCCGCGTTGTGCGTATTGTTCCAGCTCAACACGGTGCGGTCGGTGGTCAGAACGATGTTGCTGTTTGCATCCACTTCGTACTCGTCGGTCTTCTCCCGGGACGCGTACACCGCGTGAGGGTTGGCAGTAGCGGGGTTGCTGTCCGGATCGCTGGTGTACTCGGTCCAGATCGGATCAATGATACGGACGGGAGTGGTGGTTCCGGGTCGCAGAAGGGTCTGCTTCTCGATGCGGCCAACGTAGGGAAAGTCCTGCCGGTACTCCGTCTCGAGGTCCGGGTTGTTGGTCCGTGAATCACTGAGCGCCAGGCGCTTGAACCCGAGAAAGCCGCGCCCATACCGGTCCCGCAAGGCGCCCGTATAGGCGTAGGCGGTGTTGTAGGTTGAGCCCAGGCCGTCTGCGGTCGAGAAAGCCGTCACGACCAGCCTGCCATCCCGGACGAACCGGGTATTCGGCAGCGCTGTCCCGGTATTGACCGTGACCTGACTGAGGGGAGCATAAGTAATGCCGGTTGAATTCCCCAGGCCGTCCGCGATCGCGGTTACCCGGCTGGCCGGCCCGGTGTGCAGCCGAAACTTCCAGGCACCGCCCGCGGTGGTGGTGACAAGGAAGTCCCGATGGCCATCGGCGTTGATGTCGACCACCGCCACCTGGGCTGCCGAACGGGTTCCCTCCCCGAGCCCCAACATCTGGGGGGCTGGCCCACCGACAGTCCCGTAGTTGGCCGCTGCATAGGTCGAGCCGTTCGAACGCCACACGCACCAGCTGGCCGTCGTCTCGCATCCCGGACGGAACGACATGGGCTGCAGGATGTCGTCGCGACCGTCACCGTCGTAGTCCATGACGCGCAGCATCCACTGAAGGCCAGGCTCGATGTCGGCGGCCACGGTATTGGCGAAGAGGGAGTCCGCCGCTGCCGGCCCGTGCTTGCCCTTGCTGATCGCCACACGACTCGCGGACGGCTGAATGGTCGAGCCCCCGACAATGACCACGTCAGTCAAGCCGTCGCCATTCACGTCGGCTGTGAGGGCGTATTCACCGGTGTGCCCGCCCAGGACGTTTGACCGTCCATAGTCGGTAAAGGTCGGCGCACCCGTCAGCGTCGTATCCGACCGCCACGCCTGCCAGACGAATCCGGCCCCTTTCAGGAGCAGGTCCTGTCGGCCGTCACCGTCGAAATCGGCGGCCGAGACCCGGTCGTCGTCCCCCGACCAGGAAAAAGAGGCGCCCATTCCGGCATTCGTCGCCACGGGGGTCTGCAGCACGCCGCCAACATTGGGATAGATCCAGACGGTGGGAGGATTGGGCGCGATTTGCGCCACCATCGCCAGCTCGTCCAGCCCATCGCCGTTGATATCGATGGCCGCGGGGCCACCCAAAGCCGACACCCCGGCTGGCAGCGACGGCAGCGGGGCGGGCACAAAGGCCGTCAGGCCGTTGTTGATATAGCCGAGAATGTCGATCCGGCCATCACCGTTGAGCTCCATCAGCACAGGGCGACCCGTGGTATAGCCGGTGACGTTGGTCGATGCCGGGGCTGTATAGGCACAGCAAACACCCGAATCCTCAGCCCGCATGACCTTGAGACCCGTCGCGGTTGTCATGAAAACGTCGGTATCGCCGTCGTTGTCAAAATCCCCGTAGGCGGCGGTGGCGAATTCGGCGGTGGTCTGGGAATTCAGCGTGGGACCCAGCCCGGTGGCGTCCGCGCTCCACGTGAACTGGGTCGCCGGCAGCTCGGTAGTCGGCCCGCTGAGCTTCACCGACTCCAGCTGACTGCGGAGGACGCCGGGTTTGAAGGCCAGCGTGTAGGTGTGAATCAGACTGCCGCCGGCGTAGTACTTGACCGTCTCGAGCAGCTTGGTCCGGGCCCAGCCGGCACCGTAAGCGTAGCCGGAACGCAGATCGACCCGCGCCTGCGTCCGGTAGGCAAACACAACGCTGTACCTCGCGTTGGCTTCGGCCTGGTCAGAACGCACCGTCCAGCGCACTTCCGTGGGCCAGTGTTCGCCGGTCGTGCTGTTCTGGCCATAGTGGTAAAGAATTCGATTCCCGTACTTGTCCGCGATCTTGTCCAGGGCCCACGTCCGGATCACCGCGGCCCCCGGCGTCAGAATCCGGGCGTCCGACGCGGACCCGTAGGTGTACTTCAAGCCATTGGGCCGTTGCACGGTGAACGAGGTGGGCTGGCCGGTGCCGCCAGTACTCCCGGACGACACAATTCGGGAGTAACCATCCAGTTCGGTCTTGTAGACTGTGGCATCCGCGCCGTAGGTTCCAGACGTCGTGACCAGTCGCTGGCCATCCAGGCAGAACCGGTCACTGGCCTCATACCGCACGCCGCGGATTTCGAGATCCTGGGCCAGGGTCTTGGCGCATCGCGTGACCTCCGAGAGTCCGCCGAGGGCCCAGTTAACGCCAACGATGCCATCGCCGCCGGCACTGTTGTAGGCCAGCCCCAGCTCTGGACGAAGCCCGTTGATTCCCGCGGCCACGTCGATGGGAATCTGGTACCTGGCCGAACCAGAACTGCTGACGTCGAAACTGCCAGGCACTCGCCCGACAACCCCGTCCAGTCCGTAGGCAGGCAAGGCACAAACGCACAGTAACGCCAGGAACCCCGACCGCTGCATGACTCACCCCCGATTGCCTACGCGCCGAATCAGCCGCTTCCCGGACAGGTTGCTCAGTTCTCTCCTGGCTCTTCCCCGAGGTACAACGTGCTTCGCAGCACAGAACTTTTATAGGGATCGTCCACCCGAGTCAGGGGCCATAATGTTGCAGCTTTGGACCACTTTGTTGCCGGAATAGGCAAGAAAATGACTTCAGGACAAAATCATTCGTGAAAGTCTGGCCCATCGTTTCGCTGCCCAGCGTGGAGAGTGCCTCAGCCGGCACCGACGTCATGGTCATCGCTCCGACCATTAAACATACGGCCACAAGCTTTCTAACGTTCATGGCCCTGCCTCGCATGGCGCCGCCGGGGAAGCGATTGGATCGGCCTGTGCTCAGGGTCGACGGCTCGCTTCTGTCGCCGAAGAGCAACCGCTGCCGATAGCCTCGTGGACAGATGCCGTGCACGCGAACGAAGGCGCGGCGCAAGGCCCGCTCGTCCGCGAAGCCGCAGCGTGCCGCCAGAACCGCGAGCGACACACTCTGCGTTTCGATCAACGAGGTGGCATACGCGATCCGTAGCGTCGTGAGCCACTCGACAAAGGTCATGCCCGTCTTGCTGACGAAGTACCGCGAGAATGCCGAGGGCTGGAATCCGACCAGTCTCGCGGCCCGGCTGCGGCTGACGGGTGCGGCCAGGTTATCGAGGACCAAGCGCTCAAGGCCGTTGAGGCCAGGGAAGTATTCAAACGCCGCGACCGCCGCCGCGGGCAACGCCTGCCGCAGTGCGGCCCGGAGCGGCGGGCGTTGGTCAACGATGCTTGACGGCACGATCGGCCTCAGGCGACGGGGCTAGTCGAATGCCGGCGGGAGCTGATCTGGTCTATTTGTGTCTGTGTGTGTGGGGGGGGGCAATTGTTGAGGAGGCATACCGTACCCTTTGCTGGTCGTCCGTTTTTTACGTTCTTTTCATAGACGCGCAAGTCGTGGCTCTCGAACCGAGCCTACCCAGTATCCCTGCGACTTGGCAAGCACATCGTCGCAGATCAGGAGTTATCGCGCCTGAAGGCGCTCCTACTTTCTTTCGATGGCTTAACCGCATGAAATCGGCAGAAACACAGCTATCGCCGCCGGTCGCCACTCAGGTAGCTTGTAACCCATGGATTATCTCTACTCGCTGTATGATGCGCTCGTCAGCATCCACGTCCCCAACGACAAAGCGCGGGCAGTGGTGGACGCGATGGAGCGGGACATGGGTACCACGATCGCCACTAAAACCGATCTGCAGCTGCTGCGGCAGGAGCTGCTATCCAGGCTGGCGTCCCGCGATGAGTTGGCGGCCCTCCGGACAGACTTCAGCGAACTGCGCCAGGACGTACGTACCCTGCGTCAGGACAATGCGCTGATCCGCAAGGAACTGGAGCTGCTGTCCAGCACCCTCACGGTCCGCCTCGGCTCGATGCTGATGCTGGGTCTTGGGCTGCTGTTTGCGGCCCTTAAGCTGACCTGAACCCGGTCAGATCGGGGATTTGTCGCGCCTTAAGGCGCTCCTACAGGCCCAGGGCGCCGGGGTTCATCAGGTTTAGAGGGTCTACGCTTTTCTTAAGATCGCGAAGCACGCGGGCGGCTTCCGTGTCTCTCCCCTGCATGTAGGGGTAGCTCTTGCCCACCTGCATGTGCACGGCACCCACTGAGGCGAAGATTTCGTTGATTTTCTGGCGCAGCTCGCGGACCAGCGCCCTCCCCTCCAGGTTCTCCGGGTACTCGGGAAGCATGTCCAGGTACTCCTTGGGCAGGAAGCGCTTGTGGAAATTCGTGCGGCTGTCCTCCCAGTAGAACACCGGCTCGTACAGGAAGGCGTGGGTGTTGATGGTCATGTACATCGTACCCTTGTCCACTTTCGCCTTGCGCATACGCCCCGCGTTGTCCGCGTAGAGCTTCTGCAGCTTCTGGTGGAACTCACCCGTCTTCGAAAACGGCATGATCCCGTGCTGGGGCACCCAGCGCTCGCCCTTCGGGCCCAGGATCGGATAGAGCGGTATGAACGGCATCGCGCGGATCACCGTCGGGATCGTGTTCGCCGTCTCGGTGCCGATGCCCGCCATGGCCGCACGGAGCAGCGCGAGCTTTTCCTTCACGTCGGCCTGGCACACGCCCTCGACCGTGTAGTGGGCGGAGTAGTTGTGGCCCGCCAGGAAGCGCTTGCCCGCTGCCGCCATCTTGAGCAACCGCCAGCCCGCTTCAACGGGATTGCGTGCTGTCTTCGCGACCGCCCAGGCCGCGCCGATGGCATCGCTCGCATCGGTGCTGCTCAACTGGCCCTGCTGCAGCTTGGGGTCGAGGCCGAAGTTGTCGGCAATGACGCCTTCCCGGGCCGCCGCCGCCATGCCCTGGGACATGGCCGCGAAATCGTCGAAACCGAAGGACGCTGCACCAAAGAACGGTACCGTCTTGATGAGGCGCAGCGTGATCCGCGCCTTCACCCCGAGGGCGCCCGCATCGCCGGTGAACAGGCCCGTCAGGTCCGGACCGTACCAGCGGAAGAAGGGCGCGCCGTTCACCGCTGCGCGGGAACCGGTCTTCAGGATTTCGCCGTTCGCCAGGACGATTTCAAAAGCCAGCACCGCATCGGCAGAAACTCCGTAGTTGCCCGAGCCCAGGCTCGCACTGTTCTGGGACATGGAGCCACCGACCGTGGCCTTGATGCCGGAGAAGGGACCCCAGAAGGTCGTCCGGAGGCCCCTGGCTTTCAGGGCCTGCCAAAGGTCATTCCAGGTGATGCCAGGCTCGACCGTGACGTACATGTCGCCCTCGTTGAGTTCGACCACGCGATTCAGGCGCGAGGTGTCGAGCAAAATGGAATTGGTGACCGTGGGCAGGTAGCCGTCCGTGTAGGACGCGCCACCACCCCGGGGGACCACGGCCACGCCCAGATTCGTCGCCGTGCGCACCACCTGCTGCAGCTCCTCGACAGTTCCTGGCTGGATTACGGCCAGCGGCAACTTCAGCTGGTTGTAGACGTCCATCGCGTAGAACTCGCGATCCACGTCGCTGGTGAGCACATGGACCGTGCCGACGATGCGGGTGAGGTCGGCCAGCAGGTTGCTGGCGGGCATGAGATTGGCTGACATGACGCGGGTTCCCTCGGGAAGTGTGCCGGGTGAGTATAGATCGGCCCCGGCGTGGCTGCTGGCCACAGCCGGTGGGTCACTGAGATCGACGACCCCCTCCTTGTCCACGCTGTGCAGCGGCGCGGCGGCCCGAATGGGAAGGCTCTGCCCGCCGAGCCGTGCTACCGTTATGTTCAGTCCATTGGCCTTATCGGAACCCTGCACATGCGGTCCACTGCACTCCTGCTTCTACTGGCTCTTTGCGCCGCGCCCGGCGCTGGCGCCGCTGAGGACACTGCCCCCCACACGGTGCTGATTACCGGCGCCAACCGGGGTATCGGTTACGAACTGGCGCGGCAATATGCCGAGCAGGGCTGGACGGTCATTGCGACGGCCCGCACGCCCCGGGATGCAGACGATCTGAAAAAACTGGCGGCAGAGCGCCCCAATGTCCGTATCGAGAAGCTCGATGTCACGAGCGACCGGAGCGTGAAGGCCCTCGCCGCACGGTACCAGGGCAAGCCCATCGATGTGCTGATCAACAACGCCGGCATCCTGGGGAACATCGATGCCCAGAAGTACGGCAGCTACGATTTCGACGCTTACGATGAAATCATGGACGTGAACTGGAAAGGCCCGATGCGCATGGTGGAAGCCTTCATGGACAACGTGGCAGCCAGCCGGCAGAAGAAGATCATGAACATCTCCAGCGCCGTCGGCTCCATAGAAATGACCTTCCCGGGCCAGGTCTTCTATCGCAGCAGCAAGGCCGGGCTGAACATGGCGATGCGCACCCTCTCGAAGGAAGTAAAGCGGGATCCCGACCCGGCGCGCAAGGCGCTCATCTTTGGCCTGATCAACCCGGGCATCGTCGATACCGGCTTCTCCAAGAAACTCCCGATTCCCATGATTACGGCCCAGGAGTCAGCGGAGAAGGTTATTGCCGTCATCGAGAGCTACACGCCGGACAAGTCCGGCGCGTTCTTCGATTACAAGGGCACCAAGATTCCCTGGTAGGAGCACCGGCGGTAGCGCCCCGTCGGTTGGCCCCAGCCGCAGGTAGTCGCCGCGCAGCCACGCGCCAACGGGAATCCCGTTACGGTAGTGCACCCGGTTCCGGAGCAGCGCCGGCACCTTGTCGCCGGGAGTGACGATGCCGGTCAGGTTCAGCGCATCGGCGGCGGACAGGATCACCTCCACAGCCTGGTTGCCGGCGTGGCGCACGCCGCGCAGGTAGTCAATCGCCTCGGGCAGGGCGAACTGCTCGCCGCCGAAGCTCGCCACGAAGCGGCCGCCACGAATCTTGCCCCGGGCCTCCAGACGCCGCCACGCCTGGGCCAGCTCCCGCCAGGGTGGCAGAAAGCGGGACTCCCGTTGCAGCACGGACCGGAAGACCACGCCGTAGCGCTCGAGGAGCACCAGTGCCACGTGCTCGACGGCAGCACGGCGCCGCTTCGCGCCATCACCGGCCCCGGGCAGCGGGGCCAGCTGGGGCATCACCAGGGACCAGCGACCGGGGAGATTCTCACTCCCCTGCCGGCGCCACTCCGGGGCGCGCCGCCGTGCCGCCGGCAGCAGCAGCGTGCGCAGGCCGGCGTAGCCGTCGCCGTTGACAAGCCCCGCGGCAATCAGTTCCCGCAGCCCCGCCTCGGCCGCGTTGCGCTCCAGGCCACCAAGGCGCAGCAGGTCCACGAAGAACACGGCGCCATGCTTCAGCAGGAGGTCGTGAACCTGCGCGGCTGCCGGCGAGCGCTTCTCCGTCGCTCCGGGCGCGGCAGTGGGCAGGAGCGACTGCCACACCTCCAGGTGCTGCCGCTCAAGGAACAGGATCGGCGTGGTCCGCATGGGGCCGAGTCGGTGGGGGCCGGGACCCTCGGCAGCCGGACGCAGCCAGAGAAACTCACCGCCGGCCAGCACCTGATCCAGCGCCGGGGGCGCAAAGTCCGGAGCCCGGGCGGGCAGCACATTGCCTTCCCAGGCAGCGGCCGGCATCGGGAACGCGATCAGACGACGGAGCGCGGCACTCAAGCCGCCTGCCCTGCCGACCGCCTCTTCGCCAACCTGATGCCAGCGAAAGAGAAAGCGCATGTAGGCCGCAGGGCTCACGGGCTCAACCCCGCGCCGCAGGGTTTTCAGCGTGTAGCGGTGAATGCGGGCCAGCAGCCTGCGGTCACACCACTCCTCGGCGGTCGAGGGCGTGGAGAAGCGGCCGCGCATCGCCTGCCCTTCCACCTCGAGAGCCACCAGGGCTATCTCCACAGCGGCCGGGGGCACCCCGAGGGGTGCTGCCAGCAGGGTGGACGTCACGGGGCCCAGCGTCTCCAGCCGGCTGCGGAGCAGGTCCCGCAGAGCCTGCTCCCGGGTCTCAGCGACGCTGCGCTGGCCCCCGTGGACCGCCGCTATGGGTGGCTCTGCGTTGAGGTTCGGGCAGACGAGCTGCAGCTGGGCGAGGCGCTCGGCACTGACCCACAGGGGGTGGCCACCCGGCACGGCCACGACCGTCGCCCGCCGGTCTGCGCGCAGAGTTGCCAGCAGGGCGGACCAGGGCAGACGGTCGGCGGGCTTAAGCTCCGGGACCGTCAGGAAGCCCGCCAGGGTCAGGCCATCGTGCAGCTCGTCCGGCGTCCGGGCTTCGGGCCAGGCCTCCAGGCACACCTGGCGAATGGCCTCGGGGTCGAGCCGCCCGATCGTGGCGGCCTCTTCCGGATCCAGCAGGTTCCTCGTCCGGATAGCCCGGGTGCGGCGTTCCTCCGCCGGCGCATCATCCAGAAAGGCAAAGGGCCGGGCGCTGATGATCTCCTGAGCCAAGGGTGACGGCGTCGTGAGTTCCCGGGTCAGAATCTCCACGTTTCCCAGGCTGACGTCCTTCAGCAGCGCTTCCAGTCCGTTCACATCCATGAGCTCGTGCAGGCAGTCGTGGAGCGCCTGCTGGACCAGGGGGTGATCCGGCACCTCCCGGTCACCGGCCAGGTTCTCCGCGCAGGCCACCTGATCGGGAAACACGAGGGCGAGCAGATCGTCCGAATCGCTGCGCTGGAACTGGGGCGGTACCTTGCGGCCATTGCGATAGCGCCGGATGGCCAGTGCCGTGGTCGCCACCCAGCGCCACCGGGTGGGAAACATCGGTGCCTGCAGGACTGCCTGGGTGAGCACCTCCCGGACGGTTTCAGCCCGCAGATAACTCTGGATCTCCTCCAGGGGAAAGCTGTGAGTGGGGCCCAGAGACAGGACGATGCTGTCCTCGAGAGCCGCTGCCTGCAGCTCAAAGTTGAACTGCCGGCAAAAGCGCTTGCGTAGCGCCAGACCCCAGGCCCGATTCAGCCGCGAACCCAGCGGTGAGTGGATGACGAGGTGCGTGTCCCCCACTTCATCGAAGAAACGCTCGAAGATCAGCGTGCGGCGGGTCGGGAGCACGCCCAGCGCCGCCCGCGCGCTGGCCAGGTAGGTGGTGAGCTGGTCGCTCGCCGAGGCCGGCAGTCCCAGCGTGGTCTCGAGCCAGCTGCGCACCGCGGCCTCCCCGTCGGCGAGCCGCAGATCCACCTCTTCCCGCAGGCGGGATACGGCCAGCGACAGCTCGTCGGTCCGGCTCGGCGACTCACCGAACCAGAAGGGTATGTTCGGCGGCTGGCCGTGGGCGTCTTCCACATACACGCGCCCCGTTTCCACCCTCCGTACCCGGTAGGAGGTGTTACCCAGCTGGAAGATGTCGCCAGGCAGACTCTCAAAGGCGAAGTCCTCGTTGAGAGAGCCGATAGGCAGGCTCTCCGGCAGGAGGACCACGTCATAGTCGAACTGGTCGGGGATGGTGCCGCCGTTCGTAATCGCCGTGAGCCGGGCGCCGGGCCGGGCCCGCAGCCGCTGGTTGACCGCATCGTAATGCACATGGGCGGCACGCCGTCCCCGCGCCGTGTTGTAGCCATCGGCCAACGTGTGGACCACGCCGTCGAACGCGGCGCGGCTGAGTTCCCGATAGGGCCAGGCCCGCCGGACGAGCGCGTAGAGGTCGTCGCAGGTCCACTCGCCCATCGCGACTTCCGCCACCAGCTGCTGGGCCAGCGCATCCAGTGAGGGCCCCTGCAGGTGGATTGCGTCCAGCTCCTCACGCCGAACAGCGTCCAGCAGGGCCGTGCACTCGACGAGGTCATCCCGGGACACGGGAAACAGGCGGCCCTTGGGCAGCCGGTCCACGCCGTGACCCGAGCGGCCGACGCGCTGCAGGAGTGTGGCAATGCTCTTCGGCGACGCGATCTGGCAGACGAGATCCACGTCGCCGATATCGATGCCAAGTTCGAGGGAAGCCGTGGCGACGAGGACCTGGAGTTTCCCAGCCTTGAGGCGCTCCTCCGCGTCCAGACGGTGATCCCGGGCGAGACTGCCGTGATGGGCCGTCACCGCGTCTTCACCCAGCCGGTCGGCGAGATGACGCGCTGCCCGCTCTGCAAGGCGGCGCGTGTTGACGAAGATCAGCGTGGTGCGATGTTCGCGCACGAGCTCGGCGAGCCGGTCATAGATCTCGGCCCACACCTCGTTGGCCATGACGGGCCCCAGCGACGACGCCGGCAGTTCCAGCGCCAGATCCCGGCGGCGGGTGAAGCCGGCATCCACGATCGTGCAAGCCCCGGTGGTGCCGGACGCCCGGTTGCCCACCAGGAACTCGGCCATGCGCTCCATGGGCTTCTGGGTCGCGGAGATGCCGATGCGCACGGGCTCCTGCCCGCAGAGTGCGGTAAGCCTCTCAAGGGACAGAGCCAGGTGGGCGCCGCGCTTGGTGTCTGCCACGGCGTGCAGCTCATCAACGATCACCGTGCGTACCGTCGAGAGCATCGCCCGCCCCGACGCGGAGGTGAGCAGGATGTAGAGCGACTCGGGCGTGGTCACCAGAATATGGGGCGGCGTGCGCCGCATGCGCGCCCGCTCGAGCTGGGGCGTGTCCCCGGTCCGCACTGCCGTGCGAATCTCGACCTGGTCGAAAATGTTCAGACGTTCCTGGATGCCGGCCAGCGGTTCCACCAGGTTCTTGCGGATGTCGTTGGATAGCGCCTTCAGCGGGGAGACATACAGGACGCGGGTTTCATCCGGCAGGCCGTGCCCGGCAAGGCCCTCCTTCAGCAGCGCATCGATGGCCGCCAGAAAGGCGGCAAGGGTCTTGCCGGAGCCCGTTGGGGCGGCCAGCAGCGTGTGCCGCCCGGCCAGGATGGCCGGCCAGGCCCCGGCCTGCACGGGCGTGGGGACGCCAAAGCGGTCACCGAACCAGCCGGCAATAGCGGGGTGAAAGTCGGGGAGCGGCATCCTCGGACTATAGCGCCGATGGGCGAGCGCCTTGTAGGAGCGCCTTCAGGCGCGATCCCGGCGTTTCGCGCCTAAAGGCGCTCCTACAAGGCGGTCCTACCGGGAGTACGTGGCCATCAATTCAGCCGTGCCGAGACTGTTCGCCAGAACGTTGTAGCCCACGAAAGCGGCCGTGGCAGCGGGCGGCAGGTCGAGCTTGTCGACCTTCAGCGCGTGGAGCCGGAAGTAGTAGCGGTGGGCCTTGTCCCCGAGCGGCGGGCAGGGCCCGCCATAGCCGGCGGTGCCGAAGTCGGTGTTGCCCTGCATCACGCCGGCGGGCAGCAGGGTCGCGGCAGGATCCCCCGCCCGGGCCGGCAGGGACAGTACGTTGGCGGGAATGTTCCAGACGACCCAGTGCCACCAGCCGCTGCCCGTGGGCGCATCGGGGTCGTACATCAGCAGCGCAAAACTCTTCGTGCCCGCCGGCGGGTTCCGCCAACTCAGGGCCGGAGACTGGTTGCCGCCGGTGCAGCCGAAGCCGTTGTAGACCTGCTTGAGGGCGATGGCCTGTCCCGGTACCAGGTCGGGGCTGACGAGCTGAAAGGCAGCGTCTTCAGCGTGGGCAGTACCGAGAAGGAGGAGCAGAGTGGCGAACGCAGGACGCATGAGGTGTTTCTCCTGTAGGAGCGGCTTCCGCCGCGACCGGCACCCTGTATAGCAGACTGGGGTTCGCGCCTAAAGGCGCTCCTACGGCAGGTGCAACTCCGGGTGGTCCCGAAAGTACGCCAGCACCTCCGGATTCGTCAGCGCGTCCGCATTCCCCGGCAGCTCTCCGTGCACGACGGCCCGGACTGCCAGCTCGGTCAGCTTGCCGCTCCGGGTGCGGGGCAGCTCGGGCACCTGCAGGACCTTCGCCGGCACATGGCGCGGCGACAGCGCGTGGCGCACGGTGCTGCGGATCTTCTTCGTCAGGTCCGGATCCAGTTGCTGCCCGGCTGCCAGCACGACAAACAGCACGATCCGCTCGTCCCCTGCCCACCGCTGCCCGATGGCCAGGCTCTCCAGCACCTCGGGCACGGTCTCTACGGCGCGATACAACTCCGCCGTCCCGAGGCGCACACCGCCGGGATTCAGCACCGCGTCCGAGCGGCCGTGAATGATCAGACCACCCGACGGCGTGTGCTCGGCGTAATCGCCGTGAGCCCAGACGCCGGGGAAGCGGGCAAAGTACGCCCGCCGGTACTTCTCGCCGCTGGTATCGCCCCAGAACCCGACGGGCTGGGACGGGAAGGGGCGGGTGCAGACGAGCTCGCCCCGACCCTGCAGCAGCGGCTTCCCGGCCGGGTCGAAGATCTCCACCGCCAGACCCAGTGCGATGCACTGCAGTTCCCCGCGACGCACAGGCAACAGGGGATTGCCCAGCGCAAAGCACCCGCAGATGTCTGTGCCGCCGGAGATCGAGGCCAGCTGCACGTCCGTCTTCACGCTGTCGTACACGGCGTCGAAGGTCGACGGGGCCAAGGGTGACCCGGTGGACAAGATCGTGCGCAGGGTCGTCAGGCGGCAGGTGTCCCGGGGTCGCGTGGCACTCTTCGCCAGCCCCGCCAGGTACCGGGCACTCGTGCCGAAGACCGTGATCCCCTCCTCGTCCACCAGGCGCCACAACGCGCCGGAGTCCGGGTGGGTCGGCGAGCCGTCGTAGAGCACCAGCGTGACGCCGCTCGCGAGGCCACTGACCAGCCAGTTCCACATCATCCAGCCGCAGGTCGTGAAGTAGAACAGCCGGTCAGCCCGGTGCAGGTCGGAGTGCAGGACGTGCTCCTTCAGGTGCTGCAGCAGCGTGCCGCCGGCACCGTGCAGGATGCCCTTCGGCGGACCGGTAGTGCCTGATGAGTAGAGAATATAGACAGGGTGCGCGAAGGGCGTAGCGACGAACTCCAGGGGTGCGGACTCGGCGGTCAGTGCCTGCCAGTGGATGCAGTCGGGGATCTCGCCAACGCCCACCACGGCGGACAGTCCTGGCAGGCGCCGGACGATCTCCCGCACCGTGTCTCGCGTATCGATCCACTGGCCCGCGTACCAGTACCCCGCCGTGGCGATGAGCACCATCGGCGCGATCGGTGCGAAGCGGTCGCCCACACTGGCCGCCCCGAAATCCGGTGAACAGGACGACCAGATCGCACCCAGGCTGGTGGTCGCCAGCATGCCGATCACAGCCTCGGCGCCATTGGGCAGGAACGCGGCCACCCGGTCCCCGGGTCCGACGCCGTGCCGGCGCAGTCCGGCGGCGGCCCGACTCACCTGTTCGTGCAGGTCCCGGTAACTGAGCTCGCCCCGCTGCCCCGTTTCGTCCCGCCAGATCAGCGCCGGGTGGTCATCACGAAAGCGCAGCAGGTTCTCGGCAAAGTTGAGCGTGGCGCCAGGAAACCAGCGGGCTCCGAGCATCTGATCGCCATCTTCCAGAACGGCATCGGGAGCGCGGCGCCAGCGCAGATCACAGAAGGTGGCGAGGCTGCCCCAGAACGCCTCGGGGCAGGCGACGGACCAGCGGTGGAGGCTCTCGTAGTCAGGGAAAGTCAGGGATAGGCGGGTCTCTACCCAGCGGGCGAAGCGGCTGAGGTGGGATCGAGCCACGCGCGCCGGATCGGGCTGCCAGAGCATCGCGCCGGTCGGCGGGATCGCGGGGATCGCGGGGATCGCGCCTAAAGGCGCTCCTACGGGGGGTGGGTTAGCCACCGATGTAGTACATCTCCACCTTTTCGGTGGCAGGCTTCAGCGCCCGCAATTCGCTGTACCGGTCTTCCCGGTTGGTCCAGACCCCGGTGATCACTGCCCGCAACTGGTCATCGCTCACGCCGGCCCGCATTGGACCCTTGAGATCCACGCCCCGGGAGGCAAACAGGCAGGTGTAGAGCTGGCCGTCGGAGGACAGGCGGCCCCGGGTGCAGGAACCACAGAAGGGCTCCGACACCGACGAGATGAAGCCAACTTCACCACGGCCATCGTCGAAGCGGTAGCGCTCGGCGACTTCGCCATGGTAATTCGCTTCTACCGCGGTTAGCGGCCAGTGGGCGCCAAGCATCGCGAGCAGCTCCTTCGAAGGCACGGTATCGCTGGCCTGCCAGTGATTGATGGTCCCGACGTCCATGTACTCGATGAAGCGCACGATCACGCCCGTGCCCCGGAAGTGCTGGACCAGATCCACCACGGTGTGCTCGTTCACGCCGCGCTTGACCACGGCGTTGACCTTGATCGGCGCGAGCCCGGCAGTGACGGCTTCCTGAATGCCCTCGAGAACCTGGGCCTTGCTGCCCCGGCCCCCGCTCATCTGGAGGAACACGGCGTCGTCAAGGGAGTCCAGGCTGACGGTGACCCGGGAGAGGCCCGCCGCCTTCAGGGCAGCGGCGTGCTGGGCCAGCAGGATGCCGTTGGTGGTGAGCGCAATGTCGTCGATGCCCGGCACGCGGGAGAGATCGCCCACCAGCTCGGCAATGTTCGGCCGGAGCAACGGTTCGCCACCGGTGATGCGCAGCTTGCAGACGCCCAGCCCGGCAAAGATGTGCGCAAGCCGCAGGATCTCCTCGAAGGAGAGCCGCTCGCTGCTTTTCAGGAACTGGAAGTCCGGGTGGTATTTGTCCTCGGGCATGCAGTAGGGACAACGGAAATTGCAGCGGTCCATGACGGAAATCCGCAGGTCCCGCAGCGGCCGTTGCAGGCGGTCCGCCATGGCGGGCAACGCGTCCTTCCGGTAGAGCGGGAGCACTTTTTCAGGCATGGGCCGATGGTAGCAGACGGTCCGGCGTGGGCATTGATATCGCTCATCCCGATATACTCGGGGCGATGACGGCAGCGATGCAGGCGGTGGAGATTTCCCGGGCTGGACCGCCGGAAGTCCTGCGCGTCTGCACTCGCCCGGTGCCGGTCCCAAAGGACGGGGAGGTCCTGATCCGCGTTGCAGCAGCCGGCGTAAACCGGCCGGATTGCCTGCAACGGGCGGGGGGCTATCCCCCACCCCCCGGCGTCTCCGATCTGCCGGGTCTTGAGATCGCGGGAACCGTAGTCGCAGCCGCCCCGGGTGTGACAGCACCAGCGGTGGGCGACCGGGTCTGCGCGCTCGTGGCGGGCGGTGGCTATGCCGAGTACTGCGTGGCGCCGGCCGTCCAGTGCCTGCCTGTTCCGGAAGCACTCAGCACCCTGGAGGCCGCCGCGATCCCCGAGACCTTCTTTACGGTCTGGACCAACGTTTTCGAGCGCGGACACCTGCAGTCCGGGGAAACACTGCTCGTGCATGGCGGCGCCAGCGGCATTGGCACCACGGCGATCCAGCTGGGCGTGGCCTTCGGCGCCCGCGTCTACGCCACGGCCGGCAGCGACGAGAAGTGTGCACTGTGCGTCGAGCTCGGCGCTGACCGCGCCGTGAATTACCGGACGGCGAAGTTTCTCGACGTCATTCTTCAGGCGACGAACAAGCGCGGCGTGGACGTCATCCTCGACATGGTTGGCGGCCCTTATCTGGCTGACAATATTCGCCTGCTTCGGGAAGAAGGGCGGCTGGTCTGTATCGCAGCGCTGGGCGGCCCGCTGGCCGAGATCAACCTGGGCCAGGTGTTCGTCAAGCGCCTGACCCTGACCGGCTCCACCCTGCGCAACCGCCCCAGCGAGGAGAAGGGGCGAATTGCCCGGGCCTTGGAGGCAGCCGTGTGGCCGCTCCTCGAGCAACGGGTCATCGTCCCCGTGATCCACCACGTGCTCCCCCTCCAGTCAGCGGTGGAGGCGCACCGCATCCTGGAGGCCAACGAGGCGATGGGCAAGATCGTCCTGCAGATGACGGCAGACCCGTGAGTGAGAAGGCCCTCCTGCAGCGCTTCGACGCCTGGCGCCAGACGGGCAGGCCGCTGGTCCTCGCCACCGTCGTCAGTACCGCTGGCTCCACCTACACGAAACCGGGGCAGCGGATGCTGATCACCGAGTGGGGTGACTACCAGGGGCTGATCAGCGGTGGCTGCCTGGAAGGCGACCTGGCGCTCCATGCCGGGCAGGTGATCACCTCCGGTGAGCCGCGCATCGTCACCTATGACCTGCGGGCCGGGGACGACGCTGTGTTCGGGCTGGGTATCGGTTGCGACGGGCTGTTGCGGGTCCTCCTGCAGCGCCTGCTTCCTGCGGACGGTTTCGAGCCCTTTGCGCGCATCGTCGAGATCCTCCGGGGGGACGCTCCGGCCCGGTGTGCCGTCGTCCTCGCGGATCACGGCGATCTCCGCGTCGGTACGACGCTGCTCAGCGCAAAGCCAGGCGACGGTTGGCCCGACCTGGCCACTGCCGAGGTACTGAACACGATGCTCAAGCCCCTGCCCCGCCTGCTGGTGCTGGGCGCCGGACCGGACGCCCTGCCCATCGTGACCCAGGCCGATGCGCTGGGCTGGCGCGTGACCCTGGTGGATCACCGGCCGGCCCATCTGGAGCGACCCGGGTTTCACGCCGCTGAGTCGCGGGTGTGTGTACCGGCGGAAGAACTGGCGACAGCGATTGCACTGCCCGTCTACGCCGCGGCCCTGGTCATGAGCCATCACCTGGCCACGGATCGCAGTTATCTGGCGGCGCTGGCGGGGAGCGCCGTTCCTTATATAGGACTGCTTGGACCTGCCGGTCGTCGGGACCGCTTACTCCGGGCACTGGGCGGTGCCGCCGGCTTGCTGGAAGGCCGGCTCCACGGGCCTGCGGGGCTCGACATCGGCGCAGACTCCCCGGAGTCCATCGCCCTGTCGATTCTGGCCCAGGTTCATGCCATGACGGGCAGGCGCCAGTGACCGACGCTCCACGCCGCCGGATCGACGTGAGCGAAGCGGCGGCCTTGATCGACGCCCGGCTGCGCGGCTGGGGAACCGTGCGCGTACCCATCGACGCGGCCCAGGGCGAGGTGCTGCGGCAAACGGTTACCGCGGAGCGGGACCAACCACCTTTTGATCGCGTCACCATGGATGGCATCGCGATTCGCCACAGCGGGTTCGCTGCGGGCGGGCGAACGTTCCAGGTGGTGGGCACTCAGGGTGCCGGCAGCCCACCGGTGCCCCTGCAGGATGAGCGCAATTGCGTCGCCATCATGACCGGTGCCGCGTTGCCGTCTGGCGCCGATACGGTCGTGCCGGTGGAACGTATCAACCGGGAAGGCCAGACGGCCAGCATCGCAGCGGGCTATGTGCCCGCGGCCGGCCAGTTCGTTCACAGGCGGGCGTCGGACCACCCTCTGGGCGCGACGCTGCTGTCGCCCGGCACGCTACTGGGCCCGCCGGAGATGGCCGTCCTCACGGTCGGGGGCTCGGGATTCGTGGCAGTAGCGCGAAGGCCTGCCATAGCCGTCATCTCGACGGGTGATGAACTGGTGGACGTCGGAGCAGCGCTCGGGCCCGCCCAGATTCGCTCGTCCAACGACCGGGCCATCGCGGCAGCGCTCGCCAACCGTGGTTTCCTCGCTTGTGATCGGCTGCACCTGCCCGACGACCCCGCCGTCCTCGAGCGGGAATTGCGCCAGCTGCTCGCGGCGCAGGACGTGCTGATCCTCACGGGCGGCGTGTCCATGGGCGAGTTCGACTACGTGCCCCGGGTACTTCAGGACCTGGGCATGGAACTGGTTTTTCACAAGGTGTTGCAGCGTCCCGGCATGCCACTCTGGTTCGGGATCTCGCCCGCCGGCAAGCCGGTCTTTGCGCTGCCCGGCAATCCCGTCTCGAGCCTGGTGTGCTTGGTGCGGTATGTCGCTCCGGCGCTCACCGCAGCGCTGGGAGCAACGGCACGGCCGGAACCGGTGGTGCGGCTTGCCCAAGCCGTGCGCTTCGAGCCGGATCTGACGTATTTCCTGCCGGTGACGCTGGCCTACACCCCGGACGGCCAGTGTGTCGCAAGCCCGAAGCCGACGAACACGTCAGGCGATTTCATTGCTCTCGGCGGGACCGACGGCTTTATTGAGCTACCGCGGGGCACGTCGGACTTCGCGCCGGGGTTCACGGCCCGCTTCTACGCCTGGTAGGAGCGGCTTCAGCCGCGATCGCCACAGCGGGCCGCACCGTCCACTTTCACAGGCCCCGACAGCAGACCATTCCACCAGGCGTTCGCGCTCCCCCACCAGAAGCTTTAGCGCCTCGGCGTCGATGCGTTCAAGTTCGCTATTGATGAAGGGACTCTAGCACCAGCGTCTTGCGGGTGGTCAAGAGGCATTTCGGGCACAGGCAGCCGGGACATAAGCGCTGGGCAGGGAATCGCGGCTGAAGCCGCTCCTACAAGCCGCTGCTACAAGCCGCTGCTACAAGCCGCTCCTACAAGGTGCTACTACGAGCAACGCATCGTCAGGTGCCCAGAACCCGTCGGGCGGGCACGTACTCGTGCCCCAGCGCGGCGGCGACCGCCGCGTAAGTGACCTTGCCCCGGTGAACGTTCAGGCCGTCGAGCAGGCCGGCGTCATCCAGCAGCGCCTGCCGGTAGCCCTTGTCAGCCAGCGCGAGCACGTAGGGCAACGTCGCGTTGTTCAGCGCGAAGGTCGAGGTTCGCGCGACCGCACCGGGCATGTTGGCCACGCAGTAGTGCACCACGCCCTCCTCCACGTAGGTGGGCTTCGAGTGGGTAGTGGCCCGCGCCGTCTCAAAGCAGCCACCCTGATCGATAGCCACGTCGACGACGACGGACCGGTCCCGCATGGCCCGCACCATCTCGCGGCTCACCAGGCGCGGTGCGGCCGCGCCCGGCACCAGAACCGCACCAATCACCAGGTCCGCCTCGGCCACGTAGTGCTCAATCGCTTCAACGGTGGAATAAATAGTGTTGAGACGGCCACCGAACTGGAAATCCAGTTCCTTCAGCCGGGGCAGGGAGCGATCAATGACGGTCACCTGTGCCTCCATGCCCATGGCCACGCGGATGGCATTGGTGCCCACCACGCCGCCACCCAGCACCACGACGTTGGCCGCCTTCACCCCGGGCACGCCGCCGAGCAGGATGCCGGCACCGCCGGCCTCGCGCTCCAGGCAATGAGCGCCGGCCTGCACGGCCATCCGTCCCGCCACTTCGCTCATTGGCGACAGCAGCGGCAGGCTGTGGTTGGGGCCAGTGACCGTCTCATAACCAATGGCGACGACGCCAGACCTGATCAGGCTTTCGGTCTGCTTCGGATCGGGCGCCAGGTGCAGGTAGGTGAACAGCACCTGACCGTCGCGCAGCAGGGCGAACTCGCCCGTCTGGAGCTCCTTCACCTTGACGATCATCTCTGCGCGGCCGTACACCTCGCTGGCCGAACCCATAATCGTGGCACCCGACCGCTCGTAGTCAAGGTCGCGGACGCCGATGCCGGCCCCCGCCTTGCTCTGGACCAGCACCTGGTGACCGTGAAACACGAGTTCCCGGACACTGGTGGGCGTCAGGCCCACCCGGTGCTCGTCCTGTTTGATTTCGGTAGGGACACCAATCAGCATGTAAGTCTCCTAAGGGAGGGAAGCCGGGAGCCTCAGGCGACAGCCTTTAGCGCCTTGCCAATAGTCGTAACAATCTGATCTATCTGCGTGGGTTCGATGATCAGGGGGGGCGTGAGCGCAATGATGTCCCCCGTCGTCCGCACCAGGACGCCGTCGGCAAAGCAGTGCCGGAAAACCTCCAGCGCCCGCAGCGTCGGCTGATCCTTGCGGGGCGCAAGCTCCACCGCACCCATCAGGCCGATATTGCGTATGTCGACAACGTGGGGCGCACCCTTGAGACTGTGCAGCGCATCGGCGAAGACCGGGGCGAGCGACGCGGCCCGCTCGAACAGACCCTCGTCCCGGTAGACTGCCAGGGCCGCGAGCCCCGCAGCGCAGGCCAGCGGATGGCCGGAGTAGGTGTAGCCGTGGAAAAACTCGACGGCCTGCTCCGGAAATCCGGAGGCGCTCACACACGCCGCGTAGATGCGCCGATCCACCAGCACCGCACCCATCGGCACCGCGCCACTGGTGATGCCCTTGGCCACCGTCATGATATCGGGCTGCACCGTGAAGGTCTGGGACGCGAAGGCTGAGCCGGTGCGGCCGAAGCCCGTAATGACTTCATCGAAGATCAGCAGAAGGCCGTGCTTGTCGCAGATGGCGCGAATCCGGTCCAGGTAGCCTTTGGGTGGCACCAGCACCCCGGCGGAGCCGGACACCGGCTCGATGATCACGCCCGCTATCGTGCTCGGGTCGTGCAGCGCAATGAGCCGCTCCAGTGCCTCGGCGAGCTCGACACCGTGGTCGGGCTGACCGCGGGAGTAGGCATTTCGCGCCAGGTCGTGGGTGTGCGGCAGGTGATCGACGCCGGGCAGCATGGCGCTCGCAAAGGCTTTGCGATTAGCCACCATGCCGCCCACCGAAATGCCACCGAAACCCACGCCGTGATAGCCCCGCTCCCGGCCAATAAAGCGGAAGCGCTGACCCTCGCCCCGCACCCGGTGATAAGCCAGCGCAATCTTCAGCGCCGTATCCACCGCCTCGGACCCGGAATTGACGAAGAAAGCGTGATCCAGGTTCCCGGGGACCAGCCTGACCAGCTCGGAGGCCAGTTCGAAGGCCCCCGCGTGGCCCATATTGAAGGCGGTAGCGTAGTCCAGCTTGCCGACCTGCGCGCGCACCGCCGCGACGATCCGCGGGTGACAGTGGCCGGCATTGACGCACCAGAGGCCGGCAATACCGTCCAGAATTTTCTGGCCGTCCCGCGTGGTGTAGTACATCCCTGCCGCGGACTCGAGCAACAGGGGGTGCTGCTTGAAGTACCGGTTGGGCGTAAAGGGCATCCAGTAGGACTGCAGGTCGGGCTCCATGCGATCCACCCTACCGCCTTTCCCCGGAGCACACAATTCGGCCGGACGGGGCTATGCTTGAACGATGAAGCGCATACCTGCCATCAAGACCGTAATGACCCCTTTTCCCTACTCCGTGGACGTGGGCGCGTCGGTGGCCGATGCCCAGGCCTTCATGCGGGAGCACCGCATCCGCCACCTGCCCGTGACCCACGCCGGCGAACTCGTGGGCAGCGTCTCCGACCGGGACATCAGGCTGATCCTCGGGCCCGACTTCGCGAACCCGGACGAGCACGAGACCCGGGTGGCCCATGCCATGATGAAGGATGCCCACATCGTGGACCTGGACGCTCGTCTCGACGAGGTCCTGGCATACATGGCTGAACACCACCTGGGTTCTGTGCTCGTGACACGCCACGGCAAGCTGGCCGGGATCTTCACGGCCACCGACGCCTGCCGGCATTTTGCCGAGTTCCTGCGGGAGCAGGTGCGGCGTGCTGGCGGGGGCGACGACGCGGCCTGACGGGTATCATGTCCCCATGGACACACCCCGCGATTTCCTCCCGCTCTCCATCGCCGTGCTCACGGTCTCCGACACCCGCACGGTGGAGACGGACAAGTCGGGCGCGCTGCTGATCGGCCGCCTGGAAGACGCGGGCCACCTACTCGCTGACCGGGCCCTCGAGCCCGACGACCTGTACCGCATTCGCGCCACCGTCTCTGCCTGGATTGCCGACCCCACGATCCAGGTGATCCTCACCACCGGTGGCACCGGGGTCACCGGCCGGGACGGCACACCGGAGGCGATCCTGCCGCTGCTGGACAAAGTGATTGAGGGTTTTGGTGAGATGTTCCGCCAGCTGTCCTGGGAAGACATCGGCACCTCCACCCTGCAGTCCCGCTGCCTGGCCGGCGTGGCCAACGGCACCTACCTCTTTTGCCTGCCCGGCTCCAGCAACGCCTGCGCGACGGGCTGGGACCGGCTCATCGGGTCGCAACTCGATCACCGCACCCGCCCGTGCAACCTCGTCGAACTTATTCCGCGGCTCAATGAAGTCTGAAGCGGGGAAGTCTGAAGCGGGGAAGTCTGAATCCGGTAAGTTTGAGGCGCGAGGTGTGAGATTCCCGTGACTGCTCTCCAGATACACCAGATTCCGTGTCTTCAGGACAACTACGGTTACCTGATCCACGATGCGGAGGTGGGTCTGACGGCGAGCGTCGACACGCCGGACGCCGCGGCCATCGAGCGGGCACTGGCAGATCGCGGCTGGCAGCTCGACTACATCCTGAACACCCATCATCACGCCGATCACGCGGGCGGCAACCTGGCCCTCAAGGCGAAGACGGGCTGCGTGATTGTCGGCTCCCGGTCGGACGCGGGGCGCATTCCGGGCATCGACATCCTGGTGGGCGAAGGCGACTACTTTGCACTGGGCACCCATCGCGCCCGGATCTTTGCGACGTCGGGCCATACGCTCGGCCACATCTGCTATGTGTTCGATGACGACCGGGCGGCCTTCGTCGGTGACACACTGTTCTCCATGGGCTGCGGGCGGTTGTTCGAGGGCACGCCGGCGCAGATGTGGACTTCTCTGCAGAAACTCCTGGACCTGCCCGACGACATGCGGGTCTACTGCGCTCATGAATACACCGCGAGCAACGGGCGCTTCGCGGTGACGATGGAGCCGGGGAACACCGCGCTGGCGGCGCGGGTGGCGGACGTCGCGGCCCTGAGGGCGGCGAGCAGGCCCACCGTCCCGAGCACCATCGGACTCGAGAGGGCCACCAACCCCTTCCTGCGGCCCGCGAGCCCGGAACTTCGCCAGACGCTGGGTATGAACACCGCATCGGACGCCGACGTGTTTGGCGAAACCAGGCGGCGAAAGGACAGGTTCTAGATGCTCGAGGAAGTCGCCGTTCAGTGTCCCCATTGCGGGGAAACCATTACCCTGGCCCTCGACCTGTCCGAGGGCGATCAGTCCTATGTGGAGGATTGCTCCGTGTGCTGCGCGCCGATCCTCGTCAACTACTCTGTCGACGAAGACGGCGGCCTCACCGACATCTCCGTCGATAGGGAATAAGAGGCACCGGGTTTGGCATCTGGCAATTTAGCTCGCTGACGCAGCAATCCGGCCCTAGGGCCGGATTGCTGCGTCAGCGAGCTAAATTGCCAGA
>ENA-ORBV01004482-ORBV01004482.1-microbial-mat-metagenome-genome-assembly--contig:-NODE-4482-length-26789-cov-9.235100_pt1 | contig 26789 bp, 23 predicted proteins | sample MGYA00237777_ERZ505514 | MGnify/ENA primary metagenome ERZ505514 (study PRJEB26160, sample SAMN06269048) | microbial mat metagenome | isolation source: Oligotrophic lake microbial mat | place...
CCGTCCACCGTCCACCGTCCACCGTCCACCGTCCACCGTCCACCGTCCACCGTCCACCGTCCACCGTCCACCGTCCAAGATCGTGTATCATCGAGGCGAAAGGAGTACCCTCGATGACACAGACCGAGCTGGCGTATCGCATTAACGGCGGCGAGCCCGTGGTGGGGCAGATCACCGCCCTGGGGGCGAAGAACTTTGCCACCAAGGCCATGGTCGCGGCCCTGCTCGCCGACACACCCAGCGAGCTTATTAACGTCCCGCCGATCGGCGATGTGGCGATCACGCGCGACATGCTGGCCGCCATCGGCGTGGATGTGCAGGTGCAGGGCGAGACGATGCGGATCGACCCGGCGCGCATCCGCTCGTCCAGCGTGCCCATCCCCGACTCAGGCAGCAACCGTATCCCCATTCTGCTGCTCGGCGCCCTGCTCCACCGCTTCGACGAGGTGGCGGTGCCAGTGGTGGGCGGCTGCAAGATCGGCGAGCGCCCTGTAGATTTCCACCTCACTGCGATCGAGCAGTTTGGCGGCACCGTAACCACCACCGAGGAGGGCTACGTGGCCCGGCGCGCGGGGCGCCTGCGCGGTACGCAGATCACGCTGCCCTACCCAAGTGTTGGCGCCACCGAGACATGCCTCTTTCTGGGCGTGCTGGCCGAGGGCCGCACGGTGATCGCGAACGCCGCCGTCGAGCCCGAGATCAGCGAGCTGATCACGCTGCTGCGGGCCATGGGCGCCGTAATCTTCACCTCGGCGGGCCGCGAGATCAAGATCGAGGGCGTGGCGCGGCTCAACGGCGCTCGCATGCCCATCCTGGGCGACCGCATCGAGGCCGCCTCGTGGGCCTGCCTGGCGGGCGCCTCGGACGGCGACATCACGGTTCACGGCATCAACCCGAACAACCTGGGCAACTTTCTGGCCCACTTCCAGCAGGTGGGCGGCGGCTTCGAGCTGCTGGATCGCGACACGGTGCGCTTCTTCCGGCGCACCCGGCTTTCGCCAGCTGTCGTCGAGACGGATGTCTACCCCGGCTTCTCCACCGACTGGCAACAGCCGTTCGCGATCATGCTCACGCAGGCCAACGGCATCTCGATCATCCACGAGACGGTCTACGAGAACCGCTTCGGCTACCTGAAGGCGCTCAACCAGCTGGGTGCCAACACGCAGCTCACCACGCACTGCCTGGGGGGGCTGCCGTGCCGCTTCAAGGATAAGGGCCACGAGCATAGCGCGATCATCGTGGGCACCACGCCGCTGCGCGCCGAAGGCCACGTGATCACGATTCCCGACCTGCGCGCCGGTCTGGCCTACATCATCGCGGCGGCGATCGCGCGCGGCACGTCGATCATCCGCGGCGTGCATCTGCTGGAGCGTGGCTACGGCGATGTGGTCCCCCGGCTCTCACGTATGAACCTGAAGATCGAGCGCGTGCCATTCAACGCGCTGCGCTAAGTGGGGCGCCCTACTGCCCGTCACAATGATGTCTCGGGATAGAAATTCGTGGGGGCGCCCCTTGTGGGCGCCCCTTCGCCGAACCCAGGATCAGCATGGCGCACACGCGCATCATCTCGTGGAACGTGAACGGCATCCGCGCCGGCGAGCGCAAGGGCTTCCTGGGCTGGCTCGCCGGCTGCGGCGCAGACATGGTGGCGCTCCAGGAGATCAAGGCCAGCGAGGCGCAGCTCTCGGCCGAGCTACGGGCCGCCAGCGGCTACAGCGCCTGCTGGCTCTCTGCCGAGCGCCCTGGCTACAGCGGGGTTGCAACGCTCTCGCGCGTCGCCTGCCCCGCGATCACACGCGGCATCGGCGACCCACGCTACGACCGCGAGGGTCGCGCCCTGATCAGCCGCTTCCCCGCCTTTACGCTCTTTAACGTGTATGTGCCGAGCGGTACGACAGGCCGCGAGCGGGTCGCCTACAAGCTTGCATTCACCGCCGCCCTGCGCGATGCTGTGCGCGCCGAGCTGGCCGCAGGCCGCAGCCTTGTGCTCGTGGGCGACCTGAACACCGCCCATCAGGCGCTCGACCTAGCCCGACCGCGTGAGAACCGCCAGACCTCGGGCTTTATGCCGGAGGAGCGCGCAGCCTTCAGCGAGCTGCTGGAGCTTGGCCTGGTGGATAGCTTTCGCCACCTTCACCCAGAGCTCGTCAAATACTCGTGGTGGACTATGCGCGCCGGCGCCCGCGAGCGCAACGTCGGCTGGCGCCTGGACTACATCCTTGTCTCCGCCGACCTGGCGCCGCGGCTGGTGGCCGCCGAAACCCACCCCGAGATCACCGGCTCCGACCACTGCCCGGTGAGCGTGGTGCTGGCGCTGTAGTAGGGGATTTTTAATGATGACCGGGACGTGGACGTGGCGCCTTCCCCAGCCCTTCTATAGCGAGTTGGGTATCTCCGAGGCTGATCTCGCATTACGCGCGCTGATTCGTCGGCCCACGGTCAACGCACTCCGTGCGCAGCGCGACACCTACACGTCGGTACTGATCCCCCTGTACCTGGCCGCTCGGCGGGTGAAGCCTGACATGACGCTGCACAGTCTTCTCGCCGTTGACGGCGCACCGGCGGAGCTCGCGGTGCGCCCCCAGCGCCCGCTTGACGAGATGGTGTCATTGCCGAACCTGCCAGGTATTTACCTGGCAACGCCCCTGCTGCGCCGGCGCCTTGCTCCCGACGGCGAGCCGATGACCGTGCGCGAGCTGGCAGCCCTCTGCCAGCTCGACGAGACGACCCTCAGCCGCATGGAACATGGACACCTTCAGCCAAAGGTGTCTACCGTTGTTCGCATCTATACGGCCTGCCTGGAGCGCGGCCCCACCCTGACGCTCCATGACGTGCTGCTCATTAATGAGCCCGAGTTGCAACCCCGGCCCCTCATGCGACCCCAGGCCAAAACGCTCACCTGACGTGTATTAGGGTTTGACAACCTGTACGCTCTACGCTATATTTTCACATGAGCATGGTTGAATGCCGACGAGGTGTGCGATGAAGAGTTTTACCGCTGATACGAGCGATGCTGCCCACGCGCGCTATCTCGGCAACATTCGGGCGATGTCACCCGCAGCGCGACTGGCGGCGGCGGCGGATCTCAGCCAGCGGGCGCTCGCCCAAGCCTTGTGGGTCATCTCCCGTCAGCGCCCGGAGCTGGACACGCAGGAGGCCCGGCTTATCCTGCTCGGACGGCTCTACGGGCACGACGTAGAGCGGCACGTTCGTTCGTTGCCCCCGCCGACAGGAGGAGATGGCGCTATGCACGGATCACTTTATGATGTGATCGCGCCGGTGATCGCGGTGCTGGAAGAGCTTGATCTGGCGCACTATATTGGCGGCTCCGTCGCCAGCATCACCTACGGCATCCCTCGCTCGACAATGGACGTGGATATTGTTGTCCAGCTGAAGCGGCGCGACGTGCCGGTATTCGTGCAGCGGCTTACGCCGCACTTCTACGTGGATGCGGAGGCAATCCGCGAGGCGATCAGCAATAGTAGCTCGTTTAATCTTATACCCATGCATGGCGCGCTTAAAATTGATGTGTTTATCCCGCCGAAAACCCCATTCACGGCATCGGTGTTTGGGCGTGTGGCGTATGTGCCTATCGCCCCTGATGCTCCGCGCCCCTATTGCCTGCCCACAGCAGAAGATATTATTCTGCTGAAACTGCAATGGTATGTGCTTGGCAACAAGGTATCGAACAATCAGCGCAACGATATTCTTGGGGTGCTCCAAACGCAAGCTGATCAGCTCGACCTGGGGTACCTGCGCCGCTGGGCGGCGTTCCTCACCGTGTCGGACGTGTTTACCGAGCTGTGTGCCGCTGCGGGCATGTAGGCGTTGCTGCGGCCCCGGCGCGACCGTGATCTACGATAACCCCGAGGCGAACGATCCGTTCGGCTTCCGCTTCTCTGCCTGGGCCCAGGGCAGCCTAGCTCCCTGATCTGCGCCTGTTGATGCTGGACTCTACCGACGACCGACGACCGACGTTGCCGGACCCTGCTTGACAGTGGACAGCTATCGGCTATTGGCTATCGGCTCCACCCGCTCGTACCCGATCAGCGCCCCGGCCACCCAGGTGGGCGGCAGCGCATTGTAGAGCTCGCCCGCGTCGGTGTAGACAAGGTTGTGGATGCTGCCCTGGAGCGGGCCGCGCAGCAGCCGCACCACCTGGCCGGCGTCGCGGTGGTCGCTCTTGGCGCTCACGCAGTGCTGATTGTAGCCCCAGTAGTCGCCCTTGCCCAGCAGCGCCATGCCCTCCTCGATCCGGCGGCGCGCCAAGGCCAGGCCGCGCTCGTCGGGCGGGAGCGCGTCCTCCGGCGCGTCGCCGTAGCCGATCCCGTGGTGGAACGGGTCGGCGGTAGAGACGATCACCGCGTTACGCGCGAGCGCCTCTAGCTCCTCAATGCCAGGCAGCTCCTGGGGCTTGCCGCCTGCCAGGTAGGGGTAGCGCTCGATCACGCGCGGCGTTTTGGCGCCCAGGCTTCGTCGGCGCGTCTCCAGCTCCCAGAAGAAGCGCCAGCTCATTAGGGCGTGATCGCTGGCCCAATTGTCGCCCGTGGACAGGCCAGGCCCCTGAATACCCCAGCTGGCCTCGTCCGACGGGCTGCCGCCCGCCGCAACGCGCCGCCGCGCCTGCTCCAGCTCCTCGGTAAAGGCGTGCAGCACGCTCACCACCAGCACCGTGTCGGCGCCGCTGTCTAGGGCGGCATGGACGGCGGCCGCGATCTGGTGGCCGCAGTCGGCCACACCTGCGTGCGGAAAGACTACCACGCCGCCCGCGCGCAGCAGCGGCGCAAGATCCCACTGGCGAGCCTGCTCTAGCTGCCGCTGCCCGCCCGCCTCGCCCAGGGCCGCGTGCTCGTCGCGGTAGAGCTTGAGAATCTTCTCCTGCAGCTGATCACGCTCCATCAGGGTGCCTTCCTTGTGTGCCTGGGCGCCCGAGCCATTTGGACCACGAACGGCGCGAAGGGCGGCGAACCACCGCGAATCCGGCGGCGTTGCGCGGTTCGCGCCCTTCGCCCCCGTTCGCGCGGTTCACGGTCCAGACGTTCGCGCCGTTCGCAATCTGCAATCGCCTACGCCCCGTGCTGAAGCGCCGCCTCCACCAGCTCCACCGTCACCTCGGCGATGCCGCGTGCGCGCGCGGCCTCCTCGGCGGCGAGGCGCAGCGAGCGGCTGGCGCTGATGCGGGCCAGGTAGGGCACCTGATCGAGCGCCACGTTCAGCCGCTCGGCGGCCTCTGTGGTCCAGGCCAGCGTGCTCGCCGACGCCGATGATGCGGGCTGCGCGGCCCCGGTCCCCTGGCCCCCGCTCCCTGGGCGCTTCACCAGCTCTACCGGCAGGAAGTTAAAGACCATCTCGTAGAAGTGGTTCACCAGCTCCTGCATGATGTTCGCCGCCCCGGCGTAGCCCATGTACGGCGTGCCAGTGGTGCGGCGCACAATCGGGCCAGGGAAGGTGGCCGGGATAAAGTGCGTGCCCCGCGCACCGGCCTCGCTGAGGTAGATCTTCTCGTTGATGCTGCCGAACACGAAGGCGGGCGCTTTGGCGTGCAGCCGGTGGCGGATCTCGATATTGTCGGGCTCGTCGTCGCGGCGCGGGCGGCCCGACGACCAGACGATCTTCATGCCAAGCTCCTCGCCGAGGAACTGTTTGAGCCCCTCCACGTAGCTGCGCGCGGCCACCACGGCGCAGTCCACCGTGGCGAACCAGTCGCTTTGCGGGCCGCGCCAGAGATCCCACACGGGCTGGAGCGTCGTGCGCTTCTCGTGGGCGATGAAGGCCTCCACGCGCGCCGGGTCTGCGCCGATCAGCGGCCCAAGCTCGCGCAGGAAGGCGGTGGTGCCGAACACGCCGAAGGGTGCAAAGAGGTAGGGGCGCTCAAGCGCCTGGGCCAGGGGCTCGCCGAACTCGCGGTAGAGCACCACGCTGGCAGAGGCCTCGGCAAGCTTCGGCGTGCTCTCCACGCTGCCCTCGTAGGGGTAGACGAGGTTCACCTCGCCGCCGATGCCCTCGATCAGCCGCCGCAGCTCGAACAGGTCCGAGGGGGCGTTGAAGCAGCCCAGCGACGGCCCGATGATGTTGACGCTGCCGGGGCGCGGTGCGGCGCCGGGGCTTACGAAGGGCTTGCCGTACTCCTCCCAGGCGAAGAGCAGCGCGCGGTCGCGGCCCTGCCACTCGTCTTGCTCCAGCGACTTGCTCCAGAAAAAGCGCGCCTCCGGGTCGATCTGCGCCACGAGGCGGCCGTGATCGGCGCTGATCATCTCGCTCTCGGCGGTGGAGAGCACCATCAGGCGCTTGCCGTCGAGGGTGCCGAGGCGGCGCAGGTCGTCCACGGTGCGGATGAGCGCCTTCGCCGTGCCGGTGATCACATCCTCCTCGCGGATCGAGGTGGGCGTGAGGTTCGCCATATGCGGCATCGCGTCGGTGTAGTCGGTTACGGCCATGCCGAGCAGGTTGTAGCAGCCGATCGGCGCGTCGCAGACGATGTGCATGTCGGGGAAGCAGCCAAAGACCCAGGAGGCGCCCCAGTAGCTGCTGCTGTCGGAAATATCTCGAATGAGCGTAATGCTCATAGGGCATCCTTCTGTCTAGGTGACGCTCTGGGCCGGTAGAGGGATGACGGTAGACGGACGACGATAGACGGTAGGTTCCGGCACCGTCCACCGTCCACCGTCCACCGTCCACCGTCCACATGTCCTAGCGATCCGCGTCTGGCAGCTCGCGGCTGTTGGCGTCGGGGCCAAAAAAATCCAGCATACGCTCGTAGAGCGGCCTGCGGCCGAGCAGCTCGCGCACAAAGCTGAGCGAGGCGATCATCCCGCCAGACAAGAAGAGCGGGCGCACGCTGAGGATATTGGTGTAGTAGACGGAGGGGATGCCCTGCTCCTTGGCGTAGGAGGCGAGCGTGGTCGTGCCGATCACCAGATCAAACGTCCAGTGATCCATCGCGGCCTTATCGTCCTCAAACGCCTTGCGGTAGACAATCGCCTCGGTGCCGTGGGCCTTGAGCCAGGCCTCGTCGGCGGCGGTGAGCATGCTCTGGCCGATGCTCGTGCTCACATACGGCACGTGCGCGCCGCCCTCCACCAGCAGGCGGGCGTAGAGCATCTCGTTACCCTCGTAGCCGGAGACCAGGATGGTAGCGCCCTTGAGCGGCTGCGAGGCGAGGAAGCCGCGGGCCGTATCCTCCTCCGCCTGGGCCACGCGCTCCACCAATTCCTCGTCGAGATCCAGGGCGGCGCCCACGGCCCGCAGCCAGGCGGCGCTGCCATCGGCGCCGATCGGGGCGCCCGTTACCACGCCCACGCCCTGCTCGCGCAGCACGCTCACCGTCTCGCGGTAGAAGGGGTGGACGGCGGCCACAGCGGCTGCCCGGCCTGCTATGCGCAGCTCGTCGACGTGGCGGCCAGGCAGGGTAGCGAGCACGCGCCCGCCCATCTTGCGCAGCATGCCATCGATCATCAGCGGGTCGGCGGGGAAGACCTCGCCGACCAGCACGAGCGCGCCGGGCTCGGGAGCCTCCACGCGCTCCACAAAGTGGCGGAGCACAGCGGCGAGCGCAATATCCTTGGCCTCGGGGTGGGAGTGGATGGCATAGGCGGGCACGCGCACCAGCACCACCGGCTTGCCGTCGATCTCGGTGGGCAGCAGTTCCTCGGCAAGGCCGGCGGTCTCCGCCACGCAGAGCGAGATCACCGGGATCACCGAGACATTCTGCTCCTTGGCGGCCTCGGCGATGGCTGCGTTAGCCGCCTCTTGCACCTTGCCGCCGGCAAGCTCTGCGGTGCCGAGCTGCGGGGCGACAATGCTTTTGCGCGCGGCGTAAAAGTGCGTCACGAACGTAAGCCCGTAGAGACAGCCCGTATCGGTGATCATCGTGGGCTGGGCGCCCTCGATGCGCGCGAGCACGCGCAGCGCGCCAAAGGCGGGGCACATCGTCTGCGGGTGCAGCTTGCAGGCGCCCTCCTTGTACGGCTCCTTCGGGGCGCTTGCGCCGCCTTGCGTCAGGGGGATAATCTCGGCCATGAGTGTGACCTTTCAGCTGAGGTGTGTTTTTGTATTATACGACATTCTGCTTGCTGCGGAGTCAATGGCCCAGGTGTCCGAACCGAACCACTTGGACTGCGAACGGCGCGAAATCGGGCGAAAGCCGCGAACGGCGCCTGCCCAGATTCGCGGTAGTTCGCAGCCCTTCGCGCCCTTCGTGCTCCAAAGGCCTGGACATTTCATGGTACGATACCTCTATGTCAAACGCTGCCCTCACCCGCGAGCGCGGCGGTGCGGCGCGTGCGCAACCGGGCCTGGTGGCGCTGGCCCGTCGCTACGCCGCCGCTATTACGTTGCTTCTCTTAGCCCTGGCCCTGCTGGAGTGGGGTCTGCCAGCTTTTGGCGTGCCCCCATACTTGCTGCCGCCGCCCTCGCGCGTGCTGGCCCGGCTCTTCGAGCCGCACAGCGGCCTTGCGGGGCATATGGGCGCCACCGCCCTCGCCGCCGCCGCGGGCCTGCTTGTAGGCGCGCTGGCGGGCGTGGGCCTCGCCACGCTCTTTGTGCAGCTGCGCCTGCTGGAGGACGCGCTCTACCCGTGGGTGCTGGTCTCGCAGACCATCCCGGCTGCCGCGCTAGCCCCGCTGCTCACGATCTGGCTTGGCGATGGCCTGGCCCCCCGCGTGGCCATGGCCGCGCTCTTCGCCTTCTTCCCTGTGCTCGTGGCCACGGCCCAGGGCCTGCGCGCCGTAAGCCCCGAGCAGCTGGCCCTGATGCGCGCCTGGGGTGCTCGGAGCGGCCAGGTGTTGCGCCACCTGCGCCTGCCCGCCGCGCTGCCCAGCCTGTTCGCCGGACTCAAGGTGGCCGCCGCCCTCGCCGTGGTGGGCGCCATTGTCAGCGAGCTTGCGGGCGCCGGGCGCGGCCTCGGCTTTGTCGTCAGCGTCGCCACCTACCATCTGCGCACCGACCGCGTCTTTGCCGCAGTGGCTCTCGCCGCCGCCGTAAGCCTGGCGCTCCACGCCCTGATCGCCCTGGCAGAGCGCGCCCTTGTCTTCTGGAAGCGCCCCTGATCATTGGCGCCAGCAATAGGCCGGAAATCTGTGGCATCTGTGGATAAAATGCGCAAATTCGCCTTGCTGATTCTCGCCGCCATCCTGGCCGGCTGTGTCCCCGCCCAGCCCCCCGCCAGCTCCGCCGGCCCCGAGCTGCGCCAGGTGAGCATGCGCCTTCAGTGGTTCCCGCAGTTCCAGTTCGCAGGCTACATCGTGGCCAAGAGCAAGGGCTACTACGAGGACGCCGGGCTCGATGTGACGATCAACCCCGGTGGCCCCGACCTTGTGCCCCTGCCGCTCGTGGCGGCCGGCGGCGATAACTTCGGCTCCACCGGCGCCGACACGGTGCTCACCGCTCGCGAGCAGGGTATCCCCGTGGTGGCCCTCGCCACATGGTTCCAGGCCAGCCCGGTTGCCTTCATGGTCCACAGCGACGCGATGATCGCCAGCCCCCAGGACTTTCCGGGCCACAAGATCGGCATGTTCTACGGCGATAACGTGGAGACGGAGTACCGCGCCCTGCTGGCCGCCACGGGCGTGGAGCGCGCAAGCATCACCGAGCTGCCCGGCGACTACAGCCTGGCGCCCTTTTTAGAGCGGCGCGTGGACATCTGGCCGGTCTACGCGACGGATCAGCCGAACACTGCGCGCCGCGAGGGTGCGGAGATCGGCCTGATCCTGGCGCGCGATTACGGCGTGCAGCTTATGGGCGATGTGCTCTTTACCACCGAGCAGTTCGCCCGCGACAACCCCCGCACCGTCCAGGCCTTTGTGGAGGCCACGCTGCGCGGCTGGGAGGACGCCGTGCGCGACCCCGACGCGGCCATCGAGCTGATCCTTGCCTACAACCCCGAGCTGGAGCGCGAGCAGCTGGCCTTCGAGGCCCAAGAGACGATCAAGCTGCTGCGCTACGGGCCGGGCGAGCGCTGCCTCGGTGTGAGCGACCCCGCCGTCTGGGCCGCAGAGGCCACGCTGCTCCAGGATCTCGGCATCCTCAGCGCCGCCCCAGACCTCGCCGCCGCCGTCCAAAGCCAAGCCGTCACCGACTTCTACGCGGCGCGCGGGGTGCGCTGCCCTGAGTAGCTTCCGGGAAGGTGACAGCGCCCGATCTGCGTAATCTGCGTAATCTGCGGACAAATATGGAATTCCTCGACGCCCTGCTCACCCTCCCCGAGGTCGATGCGGCGAAACTCTCGCCGGATCGCCGCTGGGTCGCCTTCACCTGGGCCAAGCTCGGCCTGAACACCGATGTTTACGCCGTGCCCACCGATGGCTCCGCCCCGCCCGTGGCGCTCACCGCCACCGCCGAGGAGACGCGCCTGATCGCCTGGGCGCCCGACTCGCTGGCCGTGCTCGTGGCCGAGGATCACGCGGGCGACGAGCGCGTGCGCCTGTTCCGCGTGGCCCTGGCCGCGCCTGGCCACATGGAGCCCCTCACCGAAGCTAGCCCGCCCTACTTTCTGGCTGGCGGCGCCCTCAGCCCCGACGGCCAAACGCTCTTCTACAGCATGAACTACGATCTTGCCAGCGGCCAGGCGCTTGAGTCCAGCGTGATCTATCGCCACGACCTCGCCAGCGGCGAGCGTGCCCCCCTCGCCCACGCGCGCCGCGCAAGCGGGGCCGGCCCCTTGCTCAACAGCGCCGGCACCCACCTGCTGCACCAGCGCGTGGATCGCGCCCCCGGCGGCGAGCAGGTCTTCCTTGTGGATGTCGAGGGCAGCGAAGACCACGAGATGCTCAGTGTCGGCGAGGCCGGCAAGGTGCGCGCCGAGTGGCTCCCCGACGGCCGCAGCGTGCTGTTTGTGGCCGAGACCCCCGACGCCAGCTACCAGCGCGTCGGCATCTACGACATCCTCAGCGGCGAGCAGCGCTACCTGCTCGACGATCCCGCCCGCCAGGTGGAGTTCGCTTGGGCCACCCCCGATGGCCTCGTGGTCGTAGACGAGGTGCGCGAGGCACGCCACCTGCCTGTGGTGCTCGACCCGGCTACGGGCGCCGAGCTGCCGTTCCCGCGCCTGCCCGGCAACACGCTGCCCCTGGGCCGCGCCCCCGACGGCGCCTGGATCGCCCTGCACTACGACTCGACCACGCCCAAGGATCTTGTGCGCCTGGAGCAGCGCGACGGCCAGCTACAGCCCAGCTCGCTCACGCGCTTCCGCGAGCGGACAAGCCTCGACCTGAGCAGCCTTGCGCCCGCCGAGGATTTTCGCTGGCGCTCCGACGACGGCCTGGCGATCCAGGGCTGGCTCTACCGCGCTGCGCCCAACGCCCGCCGCGCCGTGCTCTACATTCACGGCGGGCCAACCTGGCACTCCGAGCAGTGGGTCAATGTGCAGATCCAGTACCTGGTGCGCCACGGCTTCAACGTACTCGACATAAACTATCGCGGCTCTACCGGCTTCGGCATGGGCTTTCGTGAGGCGATCAAGCAAGACGGCTGGGGCGGCCGCGAGCAGGCCGACATCGCGGCAGGCGCGCGCGCCCTGATCGCGGCGGGGCTGGCCGAGCCGGGGCGCGTGGGCATCACTGGAACCTCGTACGGCGGCTACAGCGCCTGGTGCCAGATCGTCCATCAGCCGCCGGAGCTGATCGCGGCGGCCGCGCCGATCTGCGGCATGACCGACCTCGTGGTGGACTACGAGACCACCCGGCCGGATCTACGCCCCTACAGCGAGGAGATGCTGGGCGGCACGCCCGCCGAGCAGCCTGCGCGCTACGCCGAGCGCTCGCCGATCAACTTCGTGGAGCAGATTCGCGGCCAGCTGCTGATCATCCAGGGCGCGCAAGATCCCAACGTCACCCCGGAGAATGTGCGCCAGGTGGTGGCCCGTCTCGACGCCGCCGGCATCCCCTACAGCCTGCTAGAGTTCCCCGACGAGGGCCACGGCATCCACCGACCCGCCAACCAGGCCACGCTCTATCGGCGCCTCGTGGCCTTCTTTGCCGGTGCTCTCGGCTAGGCAAGAGGCCGCGCAGGCGGCCTTCCCTACCGTAGATAGCTGGTGGCTTCAGCCATCAGCGTGCGTATCGACATACGCGCGCGTCTGGTTGCGCCCTGCGCCCTTCGCCGCGTAGAGCGCCTTGTCCACCCGATCAAGCAACTCATCGACTGTGCCCGGCTGGCCCTGCTCGTAGCTGGCTACGCCGAGCGTTACGCGCACATCGACAGGGCCGACATCGGTTGATACCGGCTCGCGCCCGATCCGCTCGCGCAGTCGCTCGGCCACGAGCAGCGCGGCGGCTGCGCCTGTCTCCGGCAGCAGCACCAGAAACTCCTCGCCGCCATAGCGAGCCACCACATCAAGCTCGCGCAGCGTCTCGCGGCAGCGCGCGGTAATCGCCTGCAGCACCTGATCGCCGGCAAGGTGGCCGTACGTGTCGTTGATCTGCTTAAAATAGTCGGCGTCCAGCATCAGCAGGCTTATCGGGTGACGGTAGCGCGCGGCTCGCTCTAGCTCGCTGCTGGCCAGCTGGAAGAAGTGCCGCCGGTTGAACACGCCGGTAAGCGGATCGCGTGTGGCCAGCTCCTGCACCTGGGCGAACAGCTGCGCGTTCTGGATGGCGATGGCCGCCGTGGCCGCCAGGGTCTCGAGCGCATCGAGATCGTCGGCGCTGTAGATATCCGGGGCCACCGTCTGGATCGTGAGCGCGCCGATCGGCCGGTCGCCCACCAGCAGCGGCACCGCCAGCAGCGAGCCAGTCGCGTCCTCGGCCACGCCGTCCCCGAAGGGCTCCGCGCCGAACCAGCTTTCTAGCTCAGCGTCGCAGTTACGGATCCTGAGCGAGACCCCGGTGCGCGTGATGTAGCCCAGCAGTCCCCGGCTTAGGGGCAAGCGCTCGATCGGCCAGGGGCCGTGCCTGTCCACGAGGTAGACATACACGATCTCCTGGCGCTCTGCGTCGAGCAGAGCGATGACGCAGATATCGCAGGGCATCAGGCTGGCGGCAGCGCGGTGGATCGCGACGTAGAGCCCGCCGGTGGTCAGGGCGGCACCGAACGAGAGACTAGCGGAGTAGAGCAGCGCACGTCGGTCGGCCTCGCGCACGGCGGTGGCGTAGAGCCGCGCGTTCCTGATCGCCACGCCCGCCTGCCTGCCGATCGTCTCTAGCAGCTCCTGGTCGTCTTGGCTAAACGTGCGCTCTGCCACCGAGTGATACATAATCAGTACGCCGAGCATCTCGCCCCCAGCCGTAACCGGCACGCCCAGCACCGCGTGAACATGCCAGGCGAGCAGGCTGCTGAGGGCGCGGGCGTCGCTGCTGTACTGATTGTTCAGGTAGGGCCTGCCGCTATCCACGACATCCCAGATCACGCCGACACCGCGGCGATACTCCTTTAAGCTGAATGGCACCTTCACGTTAATTGTGTGGCTCGGGAGCAACACATCGTACTGAGCATCGTACAGCGGGAGCGCGCCGGCATCGGCGCCGAGCAGCTCTATGGAGAGCCGCACCACTTGCTCAAGGATCTGGCCGATCTCCATAGAGCTGCTGATCGCCAGCGTCACCTCGCGCAGGCGACGCTCACGATCCGCGCCCTCGCTGGGCGGGGCCTGCGGCAGTTCGGCTGAAGAGTGCGTTGCGCTTGTCATGGTCTGTTGCTATCCGAACGTAGTGGTGTGGTGCCGACTATCGGCTAGCGGCGCCTTGTACGGGCGCGCTATAGCGCGCCACTACTCTGCTCGGCTAGCGGCGCTTGCGGGCTCAGCGCTGCACGGGCGGCGGCGACGACAGCCTGGATATCGCTCGCATCAATGCCGTAATGCGTGACGGCGCGCACCGTGGTTCCACCCATGCCGCCCATCAGCACGCCGCGCTCGCGCAGGGCGGCCAGAAACATCGCCACGCTCACATCTGCGGCGCGTAGCTCGAAGCGTACAATGTCGGTCTGCACATGGGCGAGCTCCAGCTGCACGCCGGGGAGCGTCGCGAGCCCCTCGGCCAGCAGGCGCGCGTTGGCGTGGTCTTCGTCCAGGCGCTCCACCATCTCCGTAAGGGCGACAATCCCGGCCGCCGCGATGATCCCGGCCTGGCGCATGCCGCCGCCAAGCTGCTTGCGCACGCGCCGCACCCGCTCCACAAAGGCGCGCGGCCCCGCCACAAGCGAGCCAACCGGCGCGGCGAGGCCTTTGGAGAGGCAGAACTGCACGCTGTCCACATGCCGTGTGATCGCCGCCACCTCCACGCCAAGCGCCACTGCGGCGTTGAACACGCGCGCGCCATCCAGGTGCAGCGGCAGCCCCGCTTCGCCGGCAGCAGCGTGCGCAGCCTCCAGGTAGGCGAGCGGCAGCACGGTGCCGCCGCAGCGGTTGTGCGTGTTCTCCAGGCAGAGCACGCCCGCAGGCGCCTGGTGCGAGTCGCTGGTTGGCGCAAGCGCCGCACGCAGCCGCTCTAGGGGCAGCGTGCCGTCGGGGGCGGTGGGCAGCGTGTGGTAGATCATCCCGCCCAGGGCCGAGGCGCCGCCCGCCTCGTAGTGATAGATATGGCACTCGTCGCCGCAGATCACCCGCTCGCCGCGTTGGCCGTGGGCGAGCAGCGCCGCCAGGTTGCCCATCGTGCCGCTCGCCACCAGCACCGCCGCCTCTTTGCCCACCAGCTCGGCGGCCAGCGCCTCCAGGCGGTTCACGGTGGGGTCCTCGCCATACACATCGTCGCCAAGGGCGGCGCGTGCGATCGCCTCGCGCATCGCGGGGCTTGGCAAGGTCACAGTATCGCTGCGCAGATCGATCAGCCCCGAATGTGCCTGCCCGCCACTCTGCTCGCCGTACATCGCAATCGCTCCGGGGATAGGCAGGGGCGCCTTATGCGCCCCTTGCCAGAAGTGTAAACCATTTTTATTACGAGCGGCGCGCCAGGCTCACTCTGTCGGCGGCGTGATCGGCTCGCCAGCAGCCAGCTGCACCAGGGCTGGCTCCAGCTCCGAAAAGGTGATCCCGCCCTCGTAGCGCGCCTGGATCACCCCGTCGGCGTCCACCAGGAAGGTCCACGGCTCGGTGCGCAGGCCCCATTCTTCCATCGCGGGCACGCGCCGCCCCGCCTTAAACGCCTCGCCAAACGGGAACGGGTAGACCTCCACATGGATAAAGTTCACCCGCTCTTTGTGCTCGTCCTTCAGCTGCTTGATAACCAGCTGGTTCGGCGCGCACACGGCTGTCTGGCAGTAGCCGGGGGTGGAGAAGGCCACCAGGAAGGGCTTGCGCGCGGCGATTGCGTCGGCCACCGTCAGCTGATAGAGCTCTGCGTCTGGGGTTGCATCCGAGGTGAGCTTGCTCAGGTTGGGCTCCTGGGCAACGGTGAGGTTGCGGCTGGGCACGGCGCGGGCGCCAACGGCGGGGGCCTTCGGGCGCTCCAGCACGTCCAGGCGCATGCGTGTGGTCTCTGGGGCGCCGCCCTCGCGAGGGATGCTGATCTCCACGCTCCAGCCGCCCGGCTGATCGAAGCTATTGTAGCCCACGTAGAGCCCGAAGGGCAGCCCTTCACCCCGGTACACTGCCGACGACTCGCTCTGCACCTGCTCTGGCTCGGGGCCGTCCAGGTAGAAGAAGCGCAGCCCAAGGCGCAGCTCCGGGTCGTTCACAGGGGTGCCATCCTTGAGCACGCCCAGAGCCAGCCGGTTCGGGCCGCGCGTCAGCTCCGACACAGCCAGGATCGGGGTCATCGGGCTGGCGGTGGGCGCTGCGGCAGGCGTCTGCGCGCAGGCGGACAGGATCACACCGACTATCAGGGCCAGGCCCATGCGGGCGGCCCGAAAAACGTGAGGCGCCATGGAAATTTGCTCCATACTCTAGGTCTTCGACGCGGCCAGAGCCGCGTTGTTCGTATTATACCAATCGGAACAGCGTGTGCCGCATGTCACCCCGAGCGGAGCGAGGGGTCTTTCCTTGTTGGAACGCGCAGATTCCTCGCTGCGCTCGGAATGACATGTGATGAGATTACTCTTCTCGCAGTGCCAGCGCCGGGCTCGTCCTGCTCATCTTGAACGCGGGGTAGATCCCGGCCAGCACGGCGGCCACCAGCGCCACCAGCAGCGCCTGGGCGAACAGCGCCGGGTCGAGCGTCAGCTCCAGGGTCCAGCCGAACGAGCGCCGGTTGATCACATAGACCAGCACCAGCGATACAGCCAGCCCCAGCGGGAAGGCCAGCAGCCCCGCCGTCAGGCCCATCAGGCTGGTCTGGGTTAGCACCAGGCCCCAGAGCTGGCCGGGCGTAAGCCCGTTGGCCCGCAGCATCCCCAGCTCGCGCGCCCGCTCTAGCTGCAGCGCCATCAGGGCGCTCAGGATGCCGATAAAGGCCACCACTGTGGCGAGCAGCTGCAGCACCGCCGTGATCGCAAAGGTGCGGTCGAAGATCGCCAGCGTGCCCTCGCGCAGCGCCCGGTTCGAGCCGATCACAAGCGTAGGCGCCCCCGTGCCCGTGCCCTGCGCGCCCACAGCCGCCCGCAGCCGCCCCACCAGCCCATCTACATCCACGCCGGGCGCCGCGTACAGCGCCAGCGACGAGAGCGCCGGGTCGTCCCAGGCCGCCCGGTAGGCGTCGTAGCGCATGCGGATCACGCCCCGGTCCGAGGTGTAATCGTAGTACACTCCGGCGATCGGGAAGGCCTGCGGGCCGCGATCTGTGCGCAGCGTCAGCGTGTCGCCGATGCCGAGGCCAGTGCGAAACGCCAGCGGCTCGGAGATCAGCACGGCGCCCGCATCCCAGGCGGCCCATGTCTCGTCGCCGCCGCCAGCCAGAAAGCGGAAGCCGCCCCGGCCCTGGCCCGGCGCCGGGTCCACCGCCACCAGCGTCGTTGGGCCAGACACCGCCTCCACCTGCACGCTGCGAAAGCGCGTGACGCCCCCCACGCCCTCTACCGCAGCAAGCGCGGCGATCAGCTCTGGCTCGATCGTTGTGTCGATGCGGTTGGCGGTGTTGGTGGGCGCGGAGACGTAGATGTCGGCCACCAGGCTCTGCTCCAGCCAGCTCACGACCGTCTGCCGAAAGCTGCCGACCATAATCCCGACGCCGATGGCGACGCTGATCGCGACCATAAGCGCGGCCACTGCCACGGCGGTGCGCGAGAGCGTGGCCGTCACGTCGCGCGCTGCCATGCTGCCGAGCAGGCCGAAGACACGCCCAAGCACCGGTCGGGCGAGGCGCATCATGGCCACCGTGGCAAGCGGCGTAAGCAGCGCGGCGCCGATCACGATCGCGAAGAGCGAGCCGAAGGCCAGCGTGAGCGACTGGAGCGAGCCAGCCTGCTGCGACGCTGGGATCAGCAGCACGGCGCAGCCAAGCGCGATCATTGCTGCGCCCACCAGGGCGAGCCGGGGGACGAGGCCGCGCACGCGCTCCTCGAAGCTGGAGCGGCGCAGCACGGTGCGCGGCGGTGTGAGCATGGCCTCCACAGCTGGCACCAGGGCGGAGAGCAGCGTGGCGCCCACGCCAAGCAGCAGGCCCTTCAGCAGCACCCACGGCTCCACGCTCAGGCCGCGCACCGTAACGACGAAGTACAGATCGTTGATCGTGCGCGTCACCAGTTGCACCAGGCCGCGCCCAAGCAGCACGCCGAGCAGCAGGCCGAGCAGCGCGCCCACCAGGCTGATCACAGCCGCCTCGGCCAGCACCATGCCCATAATCTGGCCGCGCGTCACGCCCACGCAGCGCAGCGTGCCCAGCAGCGTGCGGCGCTGCACCACGCTAAACGTGATCGTGTTATAGATCAGGAACATGCCCACGATCAGGGCCAGCAAACTTAGGGCCGTCAGGTTCAGCTCGAAGGCGCGCGTCATCTGGTCCAGAGCGTTGGAGCGCGCTTCGGCTGGCACAAGCTCAACGCCCGGCGGCAATGCCGCCGCGATGGTGGCGGTGTCGGCGCCCGCTGGCAGGATCAGGTCGATCCGAGTAAGCTTGCCGAGCATCCCCAGCAGCTCCTGGGCCGTGGCGATATCGCAGATCACCAGGCCCTCCAGGGCGCGGCGGCTCAGGTCGTCGGCGGGTTGCAGCAGGCCAACAACACGCACCGTTGCCACATTGGCGCCGATACGCAGCTCCAGGCTGTCGCCCAGGCCCACCCCGGCCTGCTCCGCCGTCTGCTCGGCGAGCAGCACCGTGGCCGGCTCCACTAGCAAGGCCGTCAGGTCCAGGGGGATGTCGCGGCGCCCGCCTACCTCGCGCTGGATGCCTGCGAGATACGAGCGAAACGGCGGCTCGGCCAGGGGATCGACGCCGAGCAGCTGCAAGGTGCGGTCGTCGAGCGCGGGCGCCTGCACGTAGCCCTCCACCACGGGGGCGGCGGCGCGCAGGCCGAGCTCGACGCGCGCCTGGCGGTACAGCGCCTCGTCGAGGCCCGCTGGCCCGCCGACGATCTGGTGCGTGGCGCGGCCCGTCACAGTCTCCGTACTCAGGCTAAAGGCGCGGCGGGCGCTGGCGTTGGCAAGGTCGATCGCCACCACGACAGCAACGCCAAGTGCGACGCCGAGCACGCACAGGCCGATCTGCCAGGGGTGTTTCAGGAGGTAGCGCAGCGAGGTGCGCAGTAGAAGGCTGCTCATAGAAGCAGCATACCACCGTCTGCTACGCGGCGAAACAGGCGCTGCATTATACTCAGGTCGGATGCAGTGTCCGTGCGCGTGCGCGGTGTACCCCAGGCCGTCCGCCTGCGCCGCGAGCTCGACGCAACGTCCGTGCGCGTGCGCGGTGTACCCCAAGCCGTCTGGACCACGAACCGCGCGCACGCGAAACCGCACGCGTGGCCGGATTCGCGGTGGTTCGCGGCATTTCGTGGCTTCGTGGTCCAAATGGCTCGGGGTTCAGGGAGCGGGGCCAGAAAATAGGCCGGAAATCGGTGTCATCTGTGGATAACATGCGCGCCACACTCACCCGCGCTCTTGTCAGCCCCCGCGTCGTGCTTGGCGGGCTCTTCGCCCTCTCGCTGCTCGCCTTTCTAGCGCTAATCCCAGCGCCTCGCGTGGACGGCCAGCTGATCGGCTCTGATGGCGTGAGCTACTACGTCTTCCTGCGCTCCGCCGTGATCGACGGCGACCTGGACTTCAGGAACGAATTCGCTTACTACAGCCAGGCGCGGCCGGAGCTGCGTCCGCTGCCTGATGGGCGCCTCGGCAACAAGTATGGCGTGGGCGCAGCATTGCTCTGGCTACCCTTCTTTGCGCTCGCCCACGGCGTGGCCCTCGCCGCCGCAGCGCTGAACCTCCCGGTTCGCCCCGACGGGCTGGGCTACCTCTACCAGAGCGCCATCGCCATCGGAAGCATCTGCTATGGCGCCGCAGGCTTCCTGCTCATTTACGGCTCGGCGCGCCGGCTCTGCGGGTCGGGCGCAGCGCTCCTCGCTGTCGCGAGCCTCTGGCTTGCCAGCAACGCGCTCTACTACATGGTGATCGAGCCGTCCATGGCGCATATGGTCGGCCTGTTCAGCGTGGCGTTGCTCTACGCCTACTGGCACGGGCAGCTGTGGCGCCGCGCCCCCAGCCTACGCGCTGGCGCCCTACTCGGCCTGGCCGGCGGCCTGGTGCTGCTCGTGCGGCTTCAGGACGCGCCGCTGCTCCTTGCGCCCTATGGCTACCTGCTCTGGGGGTGGCTGCGCGGCGCCACACCGCTCACCCCGGCGCCCCGGCGGGCCTGGCTCGCGGCGGGCGTCGCCGCTGGCGCAGGTACCCTCGTCGCCTTGCTGCCCCAGCTCGTGGCCTGGCGCCTGATCTACGGCACCTGGGTGGCGCTGCCCTACCTTCAGGACGCCGACCCTGCCTTCTTCTGGCTGCGGCCACACCTCGCTGGCGTGCTGATCTCGGCGGCCAGGGGGCTGTTCGTGTGGCACCCGATCTACGCCCTTGCGGCAGCCGGGCTCGCCCTGCTGGCGCGGCGCGACCGGGCACTTGCCGCGCTCTGCGCCCTCGCCCTCGCCGCCGATATCTACCTCGTGGCGGCGTGGTGGGCGTGGACTCAGGGCGACTCGTTCGGCGGGCGCATGTTCATCAGCGCAATGTGGATCTGGGGTGTGGGCCTCGCAGCGCTGCTGGAGCCAGTGCTCGCCCGCCCGCGCATCGCCCCTGCGGCCCTCACGACAGGCATGGCGCTCGCCCTCTGGAACGGGTTAGCCCTCGTCCAGTACCGGCTCGTGTTCGTGGGGCGGCCCGCGTTGCCTGGCTGGGGCGAGATCACTGTCGAGCGCCTGCTGCTGCCGGTGCGGCTTCTGGAGCAACTCCTGAGATGACGGCGCCCAAGCCGGAAGGCTTGGGCTTCAAGGGGATGCCGCCCCATGGGTGTGACGTATGGTTTCGGGCTGCCCGATGGCCGGCGGCTGAACGCCGCGCCGGCCGGGCCTACGGCCGCGCGTCCGCCGACGCGGACGCAGCACGGCGTCGGCGCAGGCCGACGCGCGGCGCGCAGCGCCCCGGTGGCGCGACTTCAGTCGCCCGCTGCCCCTCTGCCGTCTGCCCCCAGTCGGGGCGCCACAGTGCTACATCAAGTCGCCGAGCGGGCCAAGGTTCAGGTTAAGATCCTCGCCCTGGAGGCCGAAGGCGGCCTTCAGCTCCTCCATGCGCTGCTGAAGGCGCAGAAACGTGACCCCGAGGCGCTCGATCTCGGCCTCGGTGAGCGTGCCGGCCTCCACGCGCCGCAAGGCCTGGCGCTCCATTAGCTGGCGCAGCAGCTCGATCAGCGTGAGCACCAACTTCGCCAGGCCGCGCTCCACATTGTCTGGGTCGGCTTCGAGCCGCCGGGGCAGCGCCGAGGCTGCCAGGTCTACCGCTTTGGCCGTGCGCTCCAGATCGTCGTAGGCGGAGGGCTCTGGGCCAAGCGTCCCTGGCGCACGTGGCGGCAGCATGTGCAGCGCCTCGGCGCGGTCGGCGGAGGTAAGCAGGGCGCGCAGGCCGAGGTAAATCAGATCGACGCCGGCCACCGAAATAGTCAGGTCTCCGTGGGCCATCACCCCCGAACTGAGCACCTGATCGAGCAGGTCGAGCAGGGTGACGGAGCGGTCGTGGGAGGCGCGGTCAGACATGGGCGTGCTCCTGTGCCTCGACGCGAGCGGGCTGGGCGGCAAAGCTGTAGGGTGGCCAGGGGCCGGTCAGCTCCAGCTGGAAGCCGAGCGGGGCGAGCTCGGCGCGCAGCTGCGCGAACGCGTCGGCGAACGCTGTCTGTGCCTCGTGGGCCACAAGGTAGGCGCCATTGAGCAGCGGGGTGGGGCCGGAGCCCTCGCGCAGCGGGCCGCGCTGGTCGGCCACGCTGGCGGCGCAAAGGCGGGCGTGGGCGTCGTCGGCGCAGCGGTCGCTTACGCGGCGGGCCTCCTCGGCGGCGAGGCGATCAAAGCGCTTCTGGAGCATGTACGCGGCGCCAGCCGGCTTAGCGGCCAGCTCGTCGCGCAGGGCGCGCACGGCGGGGCTTGCCTCGGCGAGGTTCGCAGCGAGGGTCGCCTCGTCTACCGTGAGCCGCACGCCCCACTCCTCGCGCCCATCGATCTGGCTCAGGGCGGCCAGCAGCTCCTCGGCGCGCTCGGCCAGCAGTGCGGCCAGGGGCTCAGGGCCGCTGAAGATTGTGGCGAAGCGCAGCGGCACCAGAGCGCCGCCCGGCAGCAGCGCCGTGAGCGCGGCCTGGTGTGCGCGGGCGGCCTGCTCCAGCCAGGCGTGGTCGCGCAGGTTCTGCTCCATCGCCGCCTCACCGAACTCCTCCAGCGGCACCCGGCCCACCACCGCCTCCAGATCGCCGCACGGGAGTACGGCCAGCGGCTCGCCCGCCACGCCCAGGATCTCGCCCACAGGCTCCGCGCCGCGCCGCCGCACGGCGTAGAGATAAAGGCCAGCATCGGGAGGGACAGCCGACGACGGATGCCCGACGAGAGCAGCCGGCTCGCTGGGCAGCGCTTCCTGCGGCTCGGAAGCGCCAACCGGCGACGGAAGATCGACGACAGCAGCCGGCGCGCTGGGCATGGCTTGCTGCGGAGAAGCAACCGACCCACCAAGCCAGGCGTTATTTGCGTCGAGCTGGGCGCGCAGGGCGGCAAGCTGGAGGGCGAGATCATCGGTGGCTGGTGGGTCGCCGTCGGCGGGTGGTGGGTCGCCTGCGGCGGGTGGGCGGTGGTCGCTGGGCGCCTGAAGCCGGCCCAGCAGCTCCGCAACCAGGGCCTGCGTCAGCTGCGCACGCAGGGCTGCAAGCGCCGCCGCGCGCGCATCGGCCACCAGCTCCGCCAGCTCCGCGTCGCTCACCTGGGCTGCAAGAAAACGATTGAACTGCTCACTCATAGCTATACTCTAGCACGTCTATACCGTCGGCAGCGCGGCCCGCTCCGCATTGCGCGGAAATCTGTGTCATCTGTGGATACCACTACGCTACCGCTTTCTTCGCCCCTGCGGCACAACCATGGGCACGGCCACCTCGCTGATCGCCTCCTCGAACTGCGCCGGGCCAATGCGCAGATCTTCGGGCGGGCCGCCTGTCGCCAGGTGTGCGCGGATCGCCGCCAGGGTCGCCCGTCGGCAGAGCCCCTCGATGTCGGCGCCAGCGAAGCCCTCCAGCCGCCGCGCCAGCGCGTCTACATCCACACCCTCGGCGAGCGGCAGGCGGCGCGTGTGGACGCGGAAGATCTCTGCGCGGGCCGCCTCGTCGGGCGCGCCGATCTCGATCATCAGGTCGAAGCGGCCAGGGCGCAGCAGCGCCGGGTCGAGCTTGTCGGGCCGGTTGGTGGCGGCCAGCACCGTCACGCCCTTCAGCTCCTGCAGGCCGTCCATCTCGGTAAGCAGCTGGCTCACCACGCGATCCATCACCGCGCTGTCGCCGTCGCCGCCGCGCCGCGTCATCAGGGCGTCGATCTCGTCGAAGAAGATAATGCAGGGCGCGGCCTGGCGGGCCTTGCGGAACAGCTCGCGCACACCGCGCTCGCTCTCACCCACCCACATGCTCAGCAGCTGCGGGCCGCGCACCGCAATGAAGTTGGCCTCGCTCTCGTGGGCCAGGGCCTTGGCCAGCAGCGTCTTGCCGGTGCCGGGCGGCCCGTGGAGCAGCACGCCGCGTGGCGGGCGCAGGCCCGTGCGGGCAAACAGCTCGCTGTGGCGCAGGGGCCACTCCACCGTCTCGATCAGCTGGCGCTTCACGTCGGCCAGGCCGCCCACCGCGTCCCAGCTTACATCTGGCACCTCCACCACCACCTCGCGCAGCGCCGAGGGCTCGACCTCCGCTCGCGCCGCCATGAAATCGTCCATGGTCACGTCGAGCGCCATCAGCTTCTCGAAGGGGATGCTGGCCTGGGCAAAGTTGATCTCGGGCATCAGGCGTCGCAGCGCACCCAGGGCGGCCTCGCGGCTCAGGGCCTCCAGATCCGCGCCCACAAAGCCGTGCGTCACCTGGGCCAGTCTGGGCAGCAGCACGTCGTCGGCCAGGGGCATGCCGCGGGTGTGAATCTCCAGAATCTCCTGGCGAGCCTCTTTGTCCGGTACGCCGAGGGCCAGCTCGCGATCAAAGCGACCGGGCCGGCGCAGGGCCGGGTCGAGGGTGTTGGGGATGTTGGTGGCGGCGATCACCATCACGTTCCCCCGTGGCTCAAGGCCGTCCATCAGGGTAAGCAGCTGGGCCACCACGCGCCGCTCGATCTGGCGGTCGCCGCTCATCTCCTCGCGCTTGGGGGCGATGGCGTCGATCTCGTCGATGAAAATGATCGCGGGCGCGCGCTTGCGGGCCTCCTCGAAGATGCCGCGCAGATTCGCCTCGGAGGAGCCGTACCACTTGTCGATGATCTCGGGGCCGTTGATCGTCAGGAAGTGCGCGCTGGTCTCCTGGGCCACGGCGCGTGCGATCAGCGTCTTGCCGCAGCCGGGCGGCCCGTAGAGCAGCACGCCCTTGGGCGGGTCGATGCCGAGCCGCTCGAACACCTCAGGGAAGCGCAGCGGCAGCTCGATCATCTCGCGGATGCGCCGCAGCTCACGCCGCAGGCCGCCAATATCCTCGTAGGTGATCGCGCCCGAGGCCCGCTCTTTGCCGCCGCCCGTCAGGCGCACCGTGGTGGAGGGGCCGATCAGCACCGGGCCGCCGGGCTCGGTGGCCGTCACGGTGAAGCTCTGGGCGCGCGTGCCAAACAGGTTCACACGCACCCGGTCGCCGGCAAGCACGGGGATGCGGTCGAGCAGGCGGGCAAGGTAGCGGGCCTGGGCGGGGCTGGCGGCGCTCATCGCCTCCACAGGCGTAAGGGTGAGCGCGACGGCGGGGCGAACCTCCACGCGCGCCACGCTTACGCTGTCGTCGAGCCCGGCACCGGCATTCGCGCGCAGGATGCCATCCATCTGCACGCTGGCGCGGCCACGCTGCTCGGCGTAGGCGGGCATCACGCGGGCCACCGTGCTGCGCTGGCCCGTCACGGTGGCTACGTCGCCCACCGAGGCCCCGAGCCGCTCAATGTCGGCCGGGTCGAGCCGGATGATCCCGCGCCCCACGTCGCGGGTCACGGCCTCGGCTACACGCAGCTGCAAGTTTGAGAGCGCTGGTGTGCTCATATTAGGCCCTTGCCGCAAGGGCAAGCTCCAGGCGGGTGATGCGCTCCTCAAGGGCGTGGTTCTCGGCGAGCATCGCCTGGGCCTTGGTGGAGAGCGAGGGGTCGGTCTCCCACCAGTTGATGCCGATCTGCATTGCCTTGTCGACCGAGGCGATCAGCAGGCGCACCTTGATGCTCAGTAGCTCGACGCCCACCAGCGAGATATTGATGTCGCCCGCAACGACGATGCCCTTGTCGAGCACGCGCTCAAGAATGTCGGCAAGGTTGCTGGACTGGGTGGAATGGGTCATGCGCTGGTCCATGGGGAGGCTCCTCATTGCAGCTTGCAGCACTTCCTGCTGCGCTTCAGCTGCAAGCTTTGCTTAATGCGACACTTCGTTGCGGCGGTAGCGGGCGGTGCGTTCGTAGCTCACAATGTTGCCATCGCTGTCGAGGATCGTCTCGTAGGTGGCGAGCATGTCTTTGCTGTCGGGTATAACCTTGAGCTCAAGCATCTCTACGGCTACATACCAGCCGTCGCTCTGCCGAATCATCTTGCTCACGGTGTCGGGGCGCAGGCCGGTAAGTGCGTTCAGCTGCTCTTTTGCCATCTGTACAATCTGGAGGCCGTTCATCTTCATGCTCCTGCTCGCTCGACGAGGCGCTGGCGGGCTACCCGCAGGCGGGCCAGCAGCTCCTCCTCGGCGGCATAAAACGCCTCTTCGTCCAGCTCATTCATGTCGAAGCGCAGCTCCAGCTCGATCATCTGTGCGCGGATCTTTTCCGCGCTGTAAAGCTCGTCGTCGGCCCGCTCCGCCAGCGTCTCCGCCAGCCAGAGCACCATCTTCAGCGGCCCCGTCGCTGGTAGCGTCAGAATATCTAAGATCATGGCACGCTCCCTTCTGCAATCTGCTAATCCCACCCGATCATCAGGCTCACAAAGTTGTAGGGCGGCACCGGCCCCACCACCTTGAACAAGAGCCGCTTGCCAAGCTCGGCATCCAGGGCCTGCACGGCGGCGTCGAAGGCGGCCTCGTGCTCACGCGGCAGCAGAAAGGCGGCGTTGACCACCATCCGGTCGATGATCACGGCGTTCACTTGGGCCTCGTCGGCCAGCGGGCGCAGGGCGTCCATGATCCTGGCGGCGTCGATCGCCCGGCGGCGGACCATCTCGCCCTCGATCAGCTCGCCAAGCTTGATGCGCTCGTAGTAGGTCTCCTCGGGCGCGCGGCCGGCCAGGCTGTCGCGCAGGCGGCGGATCTCCGCGCTGTCGGCGACAATCTCGGCGAAGATCACCTCCTCGAACCAGAAGGCCTTCAGCCCCAGCTCCAGCTTGCCCTCGATCCGCGCCAGCTGGGCGCGCAGCTGCTCGGCTTTGGGGCCACGCAGCTGCCGGGCGATTGCCGCCTCGTCGGGGGCGATGATCCCGAAGCGCACGGGGAGCAAGGCGTGGGCCTGCATCACCTCCTCTAGCACGCGGGTGTGGGCAAGCATGTTGCGGCGGCTGCTCTCGTACTCCACAATTGGCGAGTCGCTCACCACGGCCGCCAGGCCATCGCCGACGATCAGGTGGACATCGTCGCCCCGCTCGCCGACGCCCCGGCTCGCAAATGTGTGCGCCTCGTCGCTCGCAATAATGCAGTAGAGGTATTTGCCCTCTGCGATGGCTGTTGCGGTCTGCATGGTCGTATCCTCGTTGCGGCGAGCGTTGCCTCGCCTTTAGCTTGTTACCTTGGTGATGCGAACTTCCAGGATGCCGTTGCGGTAGCTGCTGCGCAGGCTGGCGGGATCGCCGGGGCAGGGCAGCAGCAGCTCCTTGGCGTAGCGGCGCTCGCCGGTGGTCTCCAGCAGCAGGATGTCGCCGTGCAGCTCTACGCTCACCTCGCGCTCCTCCACGCCGGGCACCTCGGCCACCACGTACAGCTCGGCGCCCTCGTCGAAGATGTCCACCAGCGGCTCGCGCACTTCCACCACCTCGGGCCCCTGCTCGGTGGGCCGAATATTGCCGAAGCGCTCCACAGTGGGCGGTGCGCCGCCAATGCTGGTGCGGATGCTGAAGCCGTACACGCCCTTCAGCTTGCCGTCGGGGCCGCCCTTCAGCTCGCCGCTGCCGGTGCGCTCGCCGCCCTCGCGGCTGGCCTGCTCCACCGCCTCAGAGATCGCGCTTACCAGGTCGCCGAGGTTCTTGAAGAGACCGCCAAGGCCGATGTTCAGGTCAAGGCGCGGGTCGCGCCCGTTGTTCCTGTCTCTTATACACATCTCCGAGCCCACGAGACTAAGGCGAATCTCGTATGCCGTCTTCTGCT
>ENA-ORBV01004483-ORBV01004483.1-microbial-mat-metagenome-genome-assembly--contig:-NODE-4483-length-26772-cov-5.488369_pt1 | contig 26772 bp, 21 predicted proteins | sample MGYA00237777_ERZ505514 | MGnify/ENA primary metagenome ERZ505514 (study PRJEB26160, sample SAMN06269048) | microbial mat metagenome | isolation source: Oligotrophic lake microbial mat | place...
CCTGGGGCGGGTCGGCCTGCACCGCTGCCGGCGCAGCAGGTTTCTCCGCGGCGGCGGCGCTCTCCAGGCGGGCGATCACCACCCCCTGCTTGACCTTGTCGCCGAGTTTGACCAGGATTTCCTTGACCACGCCGACACCGCTGGACGGGATCTCCATCGAGGCCTTGTCCGACTCGACGGTGATCAGGGACTGCTCCGACTTGACGGTGTCGCCGACCTTGATCAGCAATTCGATCACCGCGACCTCGTCGAAATCGCCGATGTCCGGTACCTGAATGTCTACCAACGCCATGTTCTTGCCTCCGGATTCTGTTGTGGACGCGATGCCACAGGCGCCGGCCGGACGTCGTCCGGCGCGGCAGGATTGGTCTTCAAGCGTACAACGGGTTGACCTTGTCCACGTCGATACCGTATTGCTTGATCGCCTGGGCGACCTGAGCGACCGGAACCGTACTTTCCTCGCTCAGTGCCTTGAGGGCGGCAACCACAATGTAATGGCGGTTGACCTCGAAGTGCACCCGCAGCTTGCTGCGAAAGTCGCTGCGCCCGAACCCATCGGTGCCCAGAACCTTGTAGGTGCGGCCCTTGGGCAGGAACGGACGGATCTGCTCGGCAAACGCCTTCATGTAGTCGGTGGACGCGACGACCGGGCCAGCGTGTTTCTCGAGCTGCTGCGCGACAAACGGAACCCGGGGCTTGCCATCGGGATGCAACAGGTTGTAGCGCTCGCAGTCCTGCCCGTCGCGGCCGAGTTCGTTGAAGCTCGGGCAGCTCCAGACGTCGGCCGCCACGCCCCAGTCCTTCTCCAGCAGTGCCTGCGCGGCGATCGACTCGCGCAAGATGGTGCCCGATCCCAGCAGTTGCACGCGCGGCGTCTTCTTCGCGCCGGGCTTGCACAGGTACATGCCCTTGATGATCTGCTCCTCGGTGCCGCTTTGCAGGCCGGGCATCGGGTAGTTTTCGTTGAGTAGCGTGATGTAGTAATAGACATTGTCCTGTTGCTCCACCATGCGCTTGAGGCCATGGTGCAGGATCACGCCGACCTCGTGCGCGAAGGTCGGGTCGTAACTCACGCAATTGGGGATGGTGCCCGCCAGGATATGGCTGTGCCCGTCCTCGTGCTGCAGGCCTTCGCCGTTGAGTGTCGTGCGGCCCGAGGTTCCGCCGAGCAGGAAGCCCCGGGCCTGCATGTCGCCAGCGGCCCACGCCAGGTCTCCGATCCGCTGGAACCCGAACATCGAGTAGTAGACATAGAACGGGATCATGATGCGGTTGTTCGTCGAATACGACGTCGCCGCGGCGATCCAGCTGCTCATGCCGCCGGGCTCGTTGATGCCCTCCTGCAGGATCTGGCCGGCCTTGTCCTCCTTGTAGTACATGACCTGGTCCTTGTCGACCGGCGTGTATTTCTGCCCTTCCGGGTTGTAGATGCCGATCTGGCGGAACAGGCCTTCCATGCCGAAGGTGCGGGCCTCGTCGACCAGGATCGGCACAACACGCGGGCCGAGTTCCTTCTCGCGCAGCAGTTGCGTCAGGAAGCGCACAAACGCCTGCGTGGTGCTGATCTCGCGGCCCTCAACCGTGGGATCGATGATCGCCTTGAAAGTGTCGAGCGGCGGAATGGTGAAACTCTCGTCGGCTTTGGCCCTGCGCTTGGGCAGGTACCCGCCCAGCGCCTTGCGCCGCTCGTGCAGGTAACGCATCTCCGGCGTATCGTCGGCCGGCTTGTAGAACGGGATCTTGGACAACTCGCTGTCCGGGATCGGGATGTTGAACCGGTCGCGGAAGTAGCGGATGTCTTCGTCCGACAACTTCTTGGTCTGGTGTGCGGTGTTCTTGCCCTCGCCCGCCTTGCCCATGCCGTAACCCTTGACGGTCTTGACCAGCAGCACCGTCGGTTGTCCCGTCACCTGGTTGGCGCGGTGGAACGCCGCGTAGACCTTTTGCGCATCGTGGCCGCCGCGGCGCAGGTTCCAGATGTCGTCGTCGGTCATGCCAGCGACCATCTCCGCGGTGCGCGGATCGCGGTCGAAGAAATGTTTTCGCACGAATGCGCCGTCGTTGGCCTTGAAGGCCTGGTAGTCGCCGTCCAGCGTGTCCATCATGATTTTGCGCAGCGCACCGTCCTTGTCGCGCGCCAGCAATGCATCCCAGCTCGAACCCCACAGCAGCTTGATGACGTTCCAGCCCGAGCCACGGAATTCGCCCTCGAGTTCCTGCACGATCTTGCCGTTGCCGCGCACCGGCCCGTCCAGGCGCTGCAGGTTGCAGTTGATGATGAAGACCAGGTTGTCGAGCTTCTCACGTGCCGCCAGACCGATGGCACCCAGGCTTTCCGGCTCGTCCATCTCACCATCGCCGCAGAACACCCAGACCTTGCGATTGGAGGTGTCGGCAATACCGCGTGCATGCAGGTACTTGAGAAATCGCGCCTGGTAGATCGCCATCAGTGGCCCCAGACCCATGGACACGGTCGGGAACTGCCAGAAGTCCGGCATCAGCTTGGGGTGCGGATAACTCGACAAGCCCTTGCCACCGACTTCCTGGCGGAAATTGAGCAGCTGCTCCTCGGTCAGGCGTCCCTCCAGGTAGGCCCGCGCATAGATCCCGGGGGCGGAGTGGCCTTGTATATAGAGCAGGTCGCCACCATGGCCCTCACTCTCGGCGTGCCAGAAATGGTTGAATCCCGCGGCAAACATGTGGGCCAGCGACTGGAAGGAACTGATATGACCGCCCAGACCGCCGCCGTCGGCCGGCTCAAGCCGGTTCGCCTTGACGACCAGCGCCATCGCGTTCCAGCGCATGTAGGCGCGCAGGCGGCCTTCGAGTTCGAGGTTGCCAGGGCTGCGCGCCTCCTCTTGGGCTTCGAGCGTGTTGACGTAACCGGTGGTCGCCGAAAACGGCATGTCGATGCTGCTTTGTCGGGCATGCTCGAGCAGTTGCTCCAGCAGATCGTGCGCGCGCTGCGGACCGTTGGCCTCGATCACTGCAGTTAAAGCATCCATCCACTCCCGGGTTTCCTGCGTGTCGTTGTCACCACTGACCTCGCCGGCTGCATTACGGGACTCATCTGACATGTCTGCCTCCTATGTTGTGATCCAAGATGCACACTGTAGCGCGATTCTCGCACACGGTCGGCCGCGTTTCAAATAACGCTTGTCACATTCATAATATGAAATATTGAAACAGCACCGAAAGGCATCTACCGAGCAAACGGCTGCTGCTCCCCTACACTCGCCGCATGTCCACCCAACCTGCCGCAAGCCCGCTGCAGCCCGCTGCGACGGCGCAGCGGGTACGCCGTTGGTGGTGGCACCTGAACCCGCACCGCCAGGACCGGTTTGCGGTGCTGGCCCCGCTGGTCGCGGTGCTGTTGTTCTTGGCTGCGATCGTCGCGGCATTTGGCTATCTGCGGCTCGAGGAGATCGACCGGGAACAGGAAGCGGTGCGGCGCGACGTCGAGTACACGCAGCAAAGACTGCGTCTGCGCCTGCTCGAGCGGCAGGAGCAACTGATGCGGATCGCGCGCGACATCTCCAACCGCGATCTCGACCCCGAGGAATTCCTGGTCCGCGCCGAGGCGCTGGTGATCCAATATCCTGACCTGGAGCGCCTGAGCTGGATCGACGCAGCGATGAAGGTCCGTTCCACCTATGCCACAGCCAGCCTGCAGCCGGGCGTGTCACCCCAGACAGGCGACCTGCTGGCGTCGGCGGAGACACGCAACATCGTCGATCTGGCGCGCGAGACGCTGCAGCCGATCTACGCCCAGCGCGCCGCCATCGGCGCAGCCGTGCCGCTGTTGCAGCTGCATATCCCGATGAACGATGGCGCGCGTTTCATCGGCGTGGTACTGGCCGAATATTCTGTCGATGGCTTGTACCGCTACGGAGTTCCGGCGGAAGTGTCGGCACGTTACGCGATATCGCTGCTGGACGACAAGGGCACACGGCTGGCAGGCACCACCCCGCCGGTGCGCGACCCGGCCGGAACCTGGTTGCCCTGGCTGGTACCGGCCAACGAATACGAGGTGCCGGTGTCACCCGTAGGCAACGGGCTGATCCTGCGCGCCCAGGCGTATCGCACGTCGCTGGGCGTGATCGGCAGCGGGTTGTTCTGGCTGGTCAGCGTGCTGGGGGTCATGACGGCCTGGATGCTGATCGCCAACTGGCGCCACAACCGACGGCGCCACCAGGCGCAGCAGGCCCTGGTGGCAGAGACGAATTTCCGGCGCGCAATGGAGAACTCGATGCTGACCGGCATGCGGGCCATGGACCTGCAAGGCCGCATCACCTATGTGAATGCCGCGTTCTGTCAGATGACTGGCTGGAAGGAGTCTGAACTGGTCGGGCGCACGGCGCCCTTCCCTTACTGGCCCGACACCGACCACGAAAACCTCAGCCAATTGTTGCGGGCCGAACTGTCAGGCCAGGCAGCCATACCCGGCGGCGTGCAGATGCGCGTGAAGCGGCCGGACAACTCGTTGTTCGACGCCCGGCTCTATGTATCGCCACTGATCGACTCGCGCGGCACGCAGACCGGCTGGATCACGGCGATGACCGATATCACGGAGCCCAACCGTATCCGCGAACAGTTGTCGGCGTCGTTCGAGCGCTTCACGACCGTGCTCGAGGCGCTGGACGCTTCGATCTCGGTCGCGCCACTGGGCAGCGACGAAATGTTGTTTGCCAACAAGTTGTACCGGCTGTGGTTCGGCAACCAGACCGACGGGCACCTGCGCCTGGTGGCGCAGGCCGGCATTCCGACACAGGCGGTGAACGACGAGTCGCTCGACCATGTCGATTCGTTCGTCGGCCTGCCGACGGATGTGCTGCCCGATGCCGAACCGGAGAACGCCGAGATCTACCTGAGCGAGCTCGGACGCTGGCTCGAGGTGCGCACGCGTTACCTGAGCTGGGTCGACGGACGGCTGGCGCAGATGGTCATTGCAACCGACATCACCGCTCGCCGCCTGGCCGAACAACAGGCGGCTGCCCAGGCCGACCGGGCACAGAATGCCAGCCGGCTGATCACCATGGGCGAGATGGCCTCGAGTGTGGCGCATGAACTGAACCAGCCACTGACGGCAATCAGCAATTACTGCCAAGGCATGGTGTCGCGTATCCAGTCGCAGCAGATCTCGCAGCAGGACCTGCTCGATGCGTTGGAGAAGACCGCGCGCCAGGCCCAGCGCGCCGGTCAGATCATTCAGCGTATCCGCTCGTTCGTAAAGCGCAGCGAACCCAAACGCGCCTGGTCGCGCGTGGCCGATATGGTTGATGAAGCGGTGGAACTGGCCGACATCGAACTGCGCCGGCGCAACGTGCGGCTCACCTGCCAGGTGGCATCGCATCTGCCGATGCTGATGGTCGATCCGATCCTGATCGAACAGGTGCTGATCAACCTGCTCAAGAATGCCGCCGAATCGGTCGACCTTGCGCAGCGCCCGACCGCGCAGCGCAAGGTCGAGCTGACCGTGGTGCAGACCGTGGTCGATGCACGGCAGTTGGTCGAGTTCTCGGTGCTCGATTCGGGTGGCGGTCTGCCTCCCGAGGTGCTGGATCGGCTGTACGAGGCATTCCACTCCACCAAGAGCTACGGCATGGGCATCGGACTGAGCCTGTGCCGCTCGATCGTCGAATCCCACCAGGGGCGGATACGGGCCGAGAACCTCTACAATGCCGGTCTCGTCTTGGGCTGCCGTTTTTCCTTCTGGCTTCCCGTGGGCGAACCCGCCAGCATCGCACCCGTGCCCGATCGCAGACCGATCAAGACCCCAGGATAGCCGCATGAGTTTGATACCGAAAAAGGGTACCGTCTACGTCGTCGACGATGACGAGGCCGTCCGCGACTCGCTTCAGTGGCTGTTAGAGGGCAAGGACTACCGGGTCCGCTGCTTTGATTCCGCGGAGTCGTTCCTCAGCCGCTACGATCCCCGCGAGGTGGCCTGCCTGATTGTCGATATCCGCATGGGTGGCATGACCGGACTCGAGTTGCAGAACCGGCTGCTCGAGCATCACTCCCCGCTGCCCATCGTCTTCGTCACCGGCCATGGTGACGTGCCGATGGCCGTCGACACGATGAAGAAAGGCGCCATGGATTTCATCCAGAAGCCCTTCAAGGAAGACCAGTTGCTGCGCCTGGTGGAGCGCATGTTGGAACACGCCAAGGGAACGTTTGCCGACCACCAACTCGCGGCCACCCGCGATGCCCTGTTGTCGAAACTGACCTTGCGTGAGTCGCAGGTGCTCGAACGCATTGTCGCGGGGCGTCTGAACAAGCAGATGGCCGATGACCTGGGCATCAGCATCAAGACGGTCGAGGCGCACCGCGCCAATATCATGGAAAAGCTCAATGCAAACACGGTTGCCGACCTGTTGAAGATCGCGTTGGGCCAGAACGTCAGCAAGATCTGACACGATGACAGAACAAAGCCCGGCCCAGACCATCGATGGTGTCGCGATCTCGCGGCAGTGGCGTGCGCAGGTTGCCGCCCGCGCGGGCGAGTTGACAGGCAAGGGCGTGCGCCCGGGCCTGGCGGTGATCCTGGTTGGCGAAGATCCGGCCAGCCAGGTCTACGTGCGCAACAAGATCAAGGCCTGTGAAGAGTCCGGCCTGCATTCGGTGTTCGAGAAGTACGACGCGAATCTGGCCCAGGACGCGCTGCTCGCGCGCATCGAGGCGCTCAATGCCGACCCGACCATTCACGGCATCCTGGTACAGATGCCGCTGCCCAGGCATATCGATCCGCATCGCGTCATCGAGACCATTGCCCCATTCAAGGATGTCGATGGTTACTCGACGCTCAGCGCCGGCGAACTGATGACCGGCTTGCCCGGCTTCAACCCCTGCACACCTTATGGTTGCATGAAGTTGATCGCCTCCACCGGCATCGACCTGCGCGGCAAGCATGCGGTGGTGATCGGGCGCAGCAACACCGTCGGCAAACCCATGGCGCTGATGCTGCTGCAGCAGCATGCGACTGTCACCATCTGCCACAGTGCGACGCACGACCTCAAGACCCACACGCGGCAAGCGGATGTCGTCGTGGCTGCGGTCGGCAGGCGCAACGTGCTCACGGCCGACATGGTCAAGCCCGGCGCGATCGTGATCGACGTGGGCATGAACCGCAACGACGAAGGCAAGTTGTGCGGCGACGTCGATTTCGCCGGTGTACGCGAGGTGGCCGGCTTCATCACGCCGGTCCCTGGCGGCGTGGGCCCGATGACGATCACGATGTTGCTGGTCAATACGGTGGAAGCGGCCCAACGCGCCGCTTCGGGCTTGTAAACTGGCACTACAACCCCGACTTGGCAGCGCAGTGGCGCGTTGCCACTGCCACTGTCGCTGCCACTGCCGCTAGGAGTGCCTTTGCCTTTGCCATTGCCCGACACCATGAATCCACTATTGCACATCGGCGGCCTGCCGCCGTTCGACCAGATCACACCTGAACATGTGGCGCCCGCCATCGATCAGTTGCTAGCCCAGGCCGACGCCGCGCTGCAAACGGTCACGGCAGCGGACTTCGCTGCCGAATGGAATGCGATCGCATCGGTGCTCGATGTCGCCAACGAGCGACTCGGATGTGCCTGGGGTGCGATCAGCCACCTCAACAGCGTGGCTGACACGCCGGCCCTGCGCGCTGCCTACAACACCAGCCTGCCCAAGGTCACCGAATTCTGGACCCGCCTAGGTTCGGATGAGCACCTGTATGCGAAATACAAGGCGATACCGGAGTCCTCTCTCAATGCAGAGCAACATCAGGCGCGCAAGAATGCATTGCGTGATTTTGTGCTCGGCGGCGCGGAATTGGCTGGCGACGACAAACTGCGTTTTGCCGCTATCCAGGAGCGCCAGGCAGAACTGGGCCAGAAGTTCAGCGAGAACTCGCTCGATGCGACCGACAAGTTCAGCCTGTTCGTCGGCCCGGAGCAACTGGCCGGCGTTCCCGAGGACGTCCTGCACAACACCGCAGAGTCCGCCAAGGCGGAGCAGCGCGAGGGCCACAAGCTCGGCCTGAAGCTGCCCTGTTACCTGCCGGTCATGCAGTTTGCCGATTCAGCGGCACTGCGCGAGCAGATGTATCGCGCCTACGCCACGCGCGCTTCGGACCAGGCGCCCCAAGACCTGCGCCAGTACGACAACACGGCACTGATCCGCGAGATCCTGGCATTGCGCCAGGAAGAAGCGCGCCTGCTGGGTTTTACCCACTTCGCCGGGCTTTCGTTGGCCGCGAAGATGGCGCCGTCGCCACACGCCGTGGTCGAATTCCTGCACGACCTTGCCGCACGCGCCCGGCCGTTTGCGGTGCAAGACCTGGCTGACTTGCGCGCCTTCGCGGCCACCGAACTGGGCCTCCCGGATCCGCAACCCTGGGATTGGGCCTATATCGGCGAAAAGCTCAAACACGCCAGATACGCCTTCAGCGAGCAGGAGGTCAAGCAGTATTTCACGCTGCCCAAGGTGCTGGGCGGCCTGTTCAAGATCGTCGAGACCCTGTTCGAGGTCGCCATTCGGCCGGACGTGGCGCCGGTATGGCATCCCGACGTGGCGTTCTACCGCATCGAGCGCGCGGGAGCCGGCCTGGTCGGCCAGTTCTACCTCGATACCACTGCGCGCGAAGGCAAACGCGGTGGTGCCTGGATGGACGACGCGCGCGGCCGCTGGTTGCGCCCCGACGACCAGCAACTGCAGACACCGGTGGCCCATCTGGTGTGCAATTTCGCGCAGGGCGTGATGAAGAACGGGAAACGCCAGAGTGCCTTGCTGACCCACGATGACGTCATCACGCTGTTCCACGAGTTCGGCCACGGCCTGCACCACATGCTGACCCAGATCAACGAGCGCCAGGTGTCGGGCATCAGCGGTGTCGAATGGGACGCGGTGGAGTTGCCGAGCCAGTTCATGGAGAACTTCTGCTGGGAATGGGATGTGCTGCGCCACATGACCTCGCATGTGGATACCGGTGAGCCACTGCCGCGTGCCTTGTTCGACAAATTGCTGACGGCCAAGAACTACCAAAGCGGCATGCAGACGGTACGCCAGATCGAGTTCGCGCTGTTCGACATGCTGCTGCACACGACGCACGTGCCGAGCGACGACATCTTGCCGCTGCTCGAACAGGTACGCGATGAAGTGGCTGTGATCCGGCCTCCGTCCTGGAGCCGCACCCCCAATACCTTCAGCCATATCTTCGCCGGCGGTTATGCTGCCGGCTACTACAGCTACAAGTGGGCCGAAGTGCTCAGCGCAGACGCCTATGCAGCCTTTGAGGAAACCGCCGGTAACTCGGGTTTGCCAGATGTGCAAACCGGTAGAAAATACCGTCAGGCCATCCTGGAGGCGGGCGGCAGCCGCCCGGCGATGGAATCGTTCAGGGCATTTCGCGGCCGCGAGCCGACGCTGGATGCCTTGCTGCGCCACCAAGGCATGACCGACGGCGGCATGCGTGCAACCGTAGTGAAGGATTGACGATATGAAGTACCTGAAACTGGCCTCGGCAGTCACCACCGCGATGGCGATGTTGCTCGGCGCTGCCGCTTTGCATGCGCAGACCGTCTATCGCATCGTGGGGCCCGATGGCAAGGTGACGTTTTCGGACAAACCCCCTGCGGCCACGACCGCCACCGTGACTGCACGCAGCGCCTCCGGCAGACTGGCGGAGGGCAATTTGCAGAACAGCAACCTGCCCTACGAATTGCGCCAGGTCGTGGCGCGTTTTCCGGTCACGTTGTATGCCGGCGCCGGCTGCGTGCCCTGCAATGCCGGGCGGCTGATGTTGCAGGCGCGAGGTATTCCCTACACCGAATACGCGGTCGCCAGCAATGAAGACGTGGAAGCCCTGCAACGGCTCAGCGGCGAAAAGTCGCTGCCTTACCTGACCATTGGCGGGCAAAAGATCAAGGGTTATTCCGAAGCGGAGTGGAGCCAGTTTCTGAACGCGGCCAATTACCCAGCCACCTCCCAATTGCCGTCCAACTTCCGCAACCTGGCACCCAAGCCGCTGGTGAGCACGCAAAAACTCTCGACGCAGCCCGAAACCGCCGAGACACGCGAGGCCGAAGAAGAACCCGCTGCGGCGGCATCGGCTGCGCCCACACCGGGCGCGTCACCTGCCAATCCGGCCGGCATCAAGTTCTGATCCTGGTGCTCCAAGCCGTCATCAGGCGGCGTCGAACACCATGGTCCGCACGCCAGCAGCGCTACCCAGCAGGCACACGTGGGCCTTCTGGTGTGCGAACACGCCGACGGTGATGACACCGGGCCACTGATTGACGCTGCTCTCGAACTGCAGCGGATCGGCGATCGCCAGGCCCAGGACGTCGAGCACCTGCTGGCCGTTATCGGTCAGCAGCGGCTTGTCCCCGGCCATGCGCACGCGGGCGGTTCCGCCCAGCGCTGCGAACTGGCGCGTGATGCGGGCGATGGCCATCGGGATGACCTCGACCGGCAGCGCAAAAGCGCCGAGCGTGTGAACCAGTTTGGACTCGTCGGCAATACACACGAAGCGCCGCGACTGCGCGGCGACAATCTTCTCGCGCGTCAGCGCCGCGCCACCGCCCTTGATCATGTAACCCCGGGCGTCGATCTCGTCGGCGCCGTCGACATAGACCGACAAGGACTCCACCGCGTTGCAGTCGAACACCGGGATGCCGGCCGCGTGCAGGCGTTCGCTGCTGGCCTGAGAACTCGAGACCGCGCCCCGGATGGACGACTTGATGCCCGCCAACGCGTCGATGAACTTGTTGACGGTCGAGCCGGTCCCGACACCGACGATTTCGCCCGCTACGACATAGTGCAGTGCGGCCTGGCCGACCATGGCCTTGAGTTCGTCTTGAGATGGCATGCGTTGTTCCCGCGGCGGTTTGGGACAATGGAGGGATAACTTCCCATTATCCAATGCCGCCGATTCCTTACGCCCTGGCCCGTCCGTTCCTGTTCGGCCTCGAAGCCGAGACCGCCCACGATCTCACGCTCGAAGCCCTGGCCCGCACCCAGCGCACGCCACTGGGTTGGGCGTATTGCGCTAGCATGGTCGATGATCCGGCGCAGCTGGCGGGCCTGCGATTTCCGAACCGCGTCGGGTTGGCGGCGGGGCTCGACAAGAATGCACGCTGCATCGACGCGCTCGGATCGATGGGTTTCGGCTTCGTCGAGGTAGGCACCGTGACACCCAAGGCGCAACCGGGCAACCCAAAGCCGCGCATGTTCCGCCTGCCACAGGCGCAAGCCCTGATCAACCGGCTCGGCTTCAATAACGAAGGCCTGGACGCCTTCCTGGCCAACGTGCGGCAATCGTCGTTTCGAGCCAAGGGCCGCATTCTGGGCCTGAACATCGGCAAGAACGCGAGCACGCCGATCGAGCAGGCGGCACAGGATTACCTGGCCTGTCTCGAAGGCGTATTCCCGCATGCGGACTACGTCACCATCAACATCTCCAGTCCGAACACCCGCAACCTGCGCGAACTGCAGGGCGACGCCGCACTCGATGCGCTGCTGGGAGCGTTGCGGGCGCGGCGCGCGCAACTGCGCCAGCGTCACGGACGCGACGTGCCGCTGTTTGTGAAGGTGGCGCCAGATCTGGACGAATCGCAGGTCGCCGGCATCGCCCGCGCCTTGCAGCAGCACGGAATGGATGGTGTGATCGCCACCAACACCACGATTGAGCGTAGCGCGGTCGCCCACCTGCCCCACGCGCAGGAAACCGGCGGCTTGTCCGGCGCGCCGGTGTATGAGGCCAGCAACCGGGTGATCCGACTGCTGCGCGCGGCACTCGGCCCGGCGTTCCCGATCATCGGTGTCGGCGGCATCCTCAGCGCCGACGACGCGGTGGGCAAGATCGCGGCTGGCGCGGACCTGGTACAGATCTACACCGGCCTGATCTACAAGGGTCCGGCGCTGGTGCAGCAAGCCGCGGGAGAGATCCGGCGCCGCGCCGTTCGCCGCGATGATCCTGCCGTGCACCGGCAGGTCTAGGCGCGTTGCGCGGCGCCGCTCGGGCGCGCGCGGCCGGTCGCTGCGTGCTGAAAGGTGGGTGATTTCGGCATTGGCGCTGCCCGCGCGCGCGGCCAGTCGCTAATGCGCCAGCTGCGCAACCACCTCGCGCGCGATCGCCAATGCACTGGTCAGGCCGGGCGACTCGATGCCGAACAGGTTCACCAACCCGGCCACGCCATGGTGCCGCGGACCCTGGATGACGAAGTCAGCCGCGCCGTCCTGCGCCGGCTGCAGCTTGGGTCGAATGCCGGCGTATCCTGGAAACAAGGCCCCGTCCGGCAGTGCCGGCCAGTATTTGCGGACCTCGGCATAAAAGGCGTCGCCACGCGACGGGTCCACGACCAGGTCCTGCGCAGACGACACCCACTGCACGTCGGGACCAAACTTGGCCTGGCCACCCAGATCGATCGTCAGATGCACGCCCAAGCCGGCACCCTGCGGCACCGGATAAATCAGGCGATCGAACGGCGAGCGTCCGGCCAGCGTGAAGTAGTTGCCCTTGGCGTAGTGCGGCGTGGGCACGTGCTCCGGGGCCAGACCGTCGAAGCGCCGCGCCAGCACTGGCGCATCGAGCCCGGCGGCATTCACGACGACCGCGGCACACAGCTCGGTTCCGTCCGATGCCAGCAACTCGATGCCCTGGGCACGGCTGCGAGCCGACGCCAGGCCCGATCCCAATGCCAGCGCACCGCCAGCGTTTTCCATGTCGCCTTGCAGCGCCAGCATCAAGGCATGGCTGTCGACGATACCGGTGCTGGGCGACAACAACGCGCCGACGCACTCCAGCGCCGGCTCCAGTGCGCGCGCTGCGTCGCGACCGAGCCGCTGCAGGTCGGTGACGCCGTTGCGCGCGGCCATGTCGCGGATCGTCTCCAGCTGCGCGAGTTGCTCGACGCTGGTGGCCACGATCAGCTTGCCACAACGCCGATGGCCGATCGCACGTTCCGAGCAATAGGCATACAGCAATTCCTTGCCTGCGACACACAGGCGCGCCTTGAGCGATCCCTGCGGGTAATAGATTCCGGCATGAATCACCTCGCTGTTGCGCGAGCTGGTGCCGGTGCCGATCGCACGGGCCTGCTCGAGCACCAGCACCTCGCGCCCTTGCAGGGCCAGCGCACGCGCCACTGCGAGGCCGACCACGCCGGCCCCGATAACAACAGCCTGGACCTTGTCCATGGTTGCCAGGCTGGCGGTTATTTCAGTTGTATGGAACCGGACACGGTCACCATGACGGTGCTCTTGCCCGCCTCCAGCGGCACTGGAGCATCCTCCGCCGAAGACTTGGCCTGCATCGCCATCACGCGCGGCCGCGGCGCGAACTCCTGGCCCTGCGCGCTGACGGAAACCTCCCCCAACCCGAAACCCGCGAAACCGAAACCCTTGGCAATCTCGCCCGCCTTGGCCTTGAATCGCTCGATCGCCACCGACTGAACATCCGTCTCGACCCGGTTCTGTTCCTCCCGGCTCAGGCTGAACTGCACACCGCCGATGGTCAGCGTCTGGATGGCACCGGCCAGCGCCGCGATCCGTCCGAAATCGCGCCCCTCGAGCACCAGACCGGCACTGCCTTGCCAGCCAGTGATGCGACCATCGCGGTTGTACCGAGGCGATATCTGGAAGTTGCCCGTGCGCACGGCGAGCCGGCCCGGCTGCGCTCCCGCACGCGCCTGAGCCAGCGCCGCGTCCAGCGCCGTCTTGAGCTGCCGCTGCACCGCCTCCGCATCCGGGCCTTCCCGGGTCGTGCCCAGGGTCAGGGTCAACCAGTCCTGCGATACCTCGACCGTGGCGCTGGCCGACAACTGCACCAGGTTCTGGGGCAGCGGTTGTACCGTCATCGGTTGGGCTTGGGCCCAGCAAGCCGCCAGGCCCAGGCAGCCGGCCACCAGAGTTTGCACATCCAATTTCACTTGTGACTCCCGAAAAGGTCTCGCTGGAATGCAGCCCGATCGCCTGGCCCCAGCCGGCCTGTGCAACGACTGCCACCGCCATGGCAACATGCGCCGCGTCGAGGCTGCTGCTGCTAGGGCAAGCCGACAGGCTGGAACCGGCGCAGCTGCTCACGCATCGTCGCGCGTTCGCTCGGGCTCAGCTGGCGGGCCGTCTGTTTGGACTGCGTGGCCACCGTCAGTGGCTCTGCTTGGCGGTGCTCCGACAACGCGGTGCGCAATTCGATGCGCTTTTGCGCGCGTAGTATCGACTGCGACTGCGACTGCGACTGCGAACGGGGATCCTGGCTTGCCGGCGCGGGTTGCACTTCCTGCGCCATGGCAGCGGTACCCGCACCGATGGCCAGCACGAACATGAACCATTTCTCCATGGCATGAGAATAACCGGTGTCGCCCGGGTTGCACCCACACCACGGTACACCCCACATGTGGCAATGCGGCGAGAGTTGTAACAGTGTGTCAGGCATTGGCGAGATCGTCGCGCCAACAGCTGTCGATGGCTTCAGAATGATCCCTGTTACAAATTCAAGGAAACGCCATGGCGCAAGCGAACAGCCGGAGCGACAAGATCCTGGTGGTAGACGACGACAGCCGCATTCGCGACCTGTTGCGCCGTTATCTCAGCCAGGAAGGTTTCGAGGTATTCCAGGCCGAGGATGGCAAGGCGCTGAACCGCATCCTGCTGCGCGAGACCGTGGACCTGATCGTGCTGGACCTGATGTTGCCCGGCGAGGATGGGCTGTCGATCTGCCGGCGGCTGCGCGCCGCCAACGACCGAACACCCATCATCATGCTCACCGCCAAGGTCGAGGACGTCGATCGCATCGTGGGCCTGGAGGTGGGCGCAGACGACTATCTGGGCAAGCCCTTCAATCCGCGCGAGTTGCTGGCCCGCATCAATGCGGTGCTGCGCCGACGTCCGGTGGCAGAAGCGCCCGGGGCGCCGTCCAGCGAAAACGAGGTAGTGCAGTTCGGTCCGTTCAGTTTGAACCTGGGTGCACGCAGCCTGCACAAGTCAGGACAGGAATTGCCGTTGACCACCGGCGAGTTCGCAATGCTCAAGGCGCTGGTGCGCCACCCGAGGCAGCCGATGTCGCGCGAAAAGCTGGCACAAATGGCGCGCGGCCGCGAGTTCGAGCCATTCGATCGCAGCCTGGATGTGCAGATCTCGCGGCTGCGCAAGATGATCGAGGCTGACCCGGCAAGTCCGCGCTTCATCCAGACCGTCTGGGGCGTGGGTTATGTCTTCGTGCCGGACGGCACCGCCTGAATCCAGCAACGGCCCGTACTCTGCCTGACGTGCGCGGCGCCAGCGTCTCCACCGAGCCTGCCGCGCTGGCGGATGCGACGCCATCGCCCGCGTCGCTGAACCCGCGCGGCGTCGGCCTGTTCGCACGCACCTTCTTTCTGCTCGCCGCGCTGCTGCTCGTCAGCATCCTGGCCTGGTTGCAGACGCTGCGGGTGTTCGAACTCGAGCCCCGCGCGGTGCAGACCGCGCGGCAGATTGCCTCCATCGTCAACCTGAGCCGGGCCGCGCTGATCCATTCGGACTCGATCGCACGAGTCTCGCTGATCAAGACCATGACCGAACAGGAGGCGGTGCGTATCCTGCCGCGCGAGCCCGCCGACCGTTTCGTTCCGTTTCCAGACGATGCGCTGAGCCAGCGCATGACCCAGGAGCTGGAGTCGCGGCTGGGCGCCGAGACCGTCGTCGCCAACAGCGTCAACGACGAGCCGGGGCTGTGGATCGGTTTTACCATCGACGAGGACCGCTACTGGATGCTGACCGACCGGGCCCGGCTCAATCCGCCGGTCGGTCAGACCTGGATCATCTGGCTGGTCATCGCCGCCGCCCTGTCGCTGGCCGGTGCGGCCCTGATCGCCGGCCTGATCAACCGCCCGCTGCGCGACCTGTCGGTGGCGGCAAGCCGGGTCCGCGAAGGCGACTTCGCCGCTGGATTTCTCGACGAAACGGTTACCACCCGCGAGATCCGCGAGGTCAACGTCGAATTCAACCGTATGTCGCGCAAACTTGCTCAGATCGAGCAGGACCGCCTCATCATGCTGGCCGGTATCTCGCACGACCTGCGCACCCCGCTGGCACGCCTGCGGCTGGAGACGGAGCTGAGCGTGGCAGACACCGATGCGCGTGACCAGATGGCCGCCGACATCGACCAGGCCAATGCCATCATCAACAAGTTCCTCGACTACGCCCGGCCCGATCAGGTAACCGTCCAGCCCATCGTTTTGTCCGAAGTCGTCGACCGCTGCGTCTATGCGCTCAAGGATGCCAGCGATATCCGGCTGCATATCGAGGTGCCGCCCGATCTGAGCGTGCTGGCGGACGAGGTCGACCTGATCCGGGCGCTGTCCAACCTGCTCGAGAATGCCAGCCGGTACGGCAGATCGACTGGCAGCGGCATCGCCGAGGTCGACATCGTGGCGCTGTCCAAGGGTTCCCGCGTGGCGATCGAGGTGCGCGACCGTGGGCCCGGCGTGACGCCCGACAACCTGCTGCAGCTAACGAAGGCATTTTTCCGCGGTGACGCTGCGCGCACGGCCGCCACCGGCGCTGGCCTGGGACTGGCCATCGTCGAGAAGAACATCCAGCGCATGGGCGGCACCCTGCTGCTGCGCAATCGCGCGTCGGGCGGCCTGTCGGCACGCATCGAACTCAACCGGGCCAGCAAATCTGTGGCATCAGCCGCGCTGCAATAACACCACGGCGCGCGCCTCCATCGCCTCGCCCTGCCCGACCGCTCCGAGCTTTTCGGCTGTCTTGGCCTTGACGTTGACCTGGTCCACCTGCAAGGCCATCGCCGCCGCGATGGCGCTGCGCATGGCGGGAATCCAGGGCATCAGCCGGGGCGCCTGGGCGATCACGGTGCTGTCGACATTGCCGACCCGCCAGCCGGCCGCCCGCACGCGCGCGGTGGCCTCGGCCAGCAGCACGGCCGAGTCCGCGCCCTGGAAGCGCTCGTCGGTGTCGGGGAAATGCTGGCCGATGTCGCCCAGAGCGGCCGCGCCGAGCACGGCGTCGGTGATGGCATGCAGTAGCACGTCGGCATCGGAATGGCCCAGCAGCCCGCGTTCGAACGGTATCGAGACACCGCCGATCACCAGCGGGCGGCCGGGGACCAGGCGGTGCACGTCCCAGCCCTCACCGACGCGAAAAGTGGTTGTCGAGGCCGGGATCGGAACCAGGGCCCGTGCCGGGTCAGGATGGTGCATGTGTCTTCTCCAGGTCGGGCTGGCCACCACGCGCCAGCAAGATGGCCTGCGCCACGGCGAAGTCCTGGGCCACGGTCACCTTGAAATTGGTCGGATCGCCCATCACCAGCCGCGGCGCCAGCCCCAGCGACTCGACGGCCGAGGCCTCGTCGGTGACCGAATCGCCGGCCTGCGCCAGTGCGTGCTGCAGGCGACCGACGCGGAACATCTGGGGGGTCTGGGCGAGCCAGTACTGGCTGCGGTCGACCGTCCTGGCCACCCGCTCACCCTGTGCCATCTTGATGGTGTCGCCCACCGGCAGAGCCAGCAGGCCACCGACAGCGTCATCCAGGCAAGCGTCGATCAGGCGATCGATCAGCGCCGGGGTGATCAGGCAACGCGCCGCATCGTGCACCAGTACCCAGTCGTTTTCCCGGGCGCCACGCGCCCGCAACGCCACCAGGCCATTGGCCACGGTGCCGGCGCGGGTGGCCGCGCCGCAAGGCTCGCTGGAGCAGCCAGGCAGGTCCTCGGCCCCCAGCGCCGCGAACCGTCGATCCTCGGGTGCCAACACAACCAGCGTCTGGCGCACGCGCGCCGCCTGCGCAAATGCGGCCAGTGTGTGCAATACCAACGCCCGGCCCGCCAGCGGCTGGTACTGCTTGGGCAGGGGGGCACCGGCTCGCGAACCGGTGCCCGCGCACGGTATGAGCGCCCAGATCCCCGGGGGCGCCGGGTCCGATACGGGCAACCGCGCGTCTCGGGTCGCAGGGGTCTTGTCGGTTGGTTGGGCCATGGGTCGAACTCGCATTCTAAAATCCCCGCTCCCCCTCCCGACGCGCGGTCGAGGGGGTTCGGCATGTTTGCCCACCCTTTTTCGACGCTCCACCCTCGCCCACCGCATGCACCTGCCCAGACTCAAACCCGGCCACCGCTTCACCCTACCGCGTCCGACCGGTTCCGCCGACGCGCTGCTGTTGGCGCGTCAGGCGGTCGCGGACAAGGCCCAGGGGCGGTTGACGGTCATCGTCACCGCCCAGGCCACGGATGCGCAGCGGCTGATCGAGGAAATCGCTTTCTTCGCGCCCGCGCTGCGCACCGCGGTGTTCCCGGATTGGGAAACCCTGCCGTACGACACCTTTTCTCCGCACCAGGACCTGATCAGCGAGCGGCTTGCGACCTTGTGGCAGATTTCGCGTCACGGCCAGGAACATGGCGCCGACCTGGTGCTGGTGCCAGCCACCACCGCGTTATACCGGTTGGCGCCGCCCGCCTTCATGGCCGCCTACACTTTTCATTTCAAGACCGGACAGAAACTCAACGAAGCCCGGCTGCGCGCCCAGCTGACGCTGGCCGGCTACAACCACGTAAGCCACGTGGTGAGTCCGGGCGAATATGCCGTGCGCGGCAGCCTGATCGATCTGTTCCCGATGGGTTCGCCGATGCCCTACCGGGTAGACCTGTTCGATGACGAGATCGACACCATCCGCAGCTTCGATCCGGACACCCAGCGCAGCCTGTATCCAGTGCCCGAAGTACGGTTGCTGCCCGGACGCGAGTTTCCGATGGACGAGGACGCGCGTGCCCGCTTTCGCAGTCGCTGGCGCGAGATGCTCGAGGGAGACCCGACCAAGAGCCGCATCTACAAGGACATGGGCACGGGTGTGGCCACCGCCGGCATCGAGTACTACCTGCCGCTGTTTTTCGACCAGACCGCCACCGTGTTCGACTATCTCGGCGCCGAGGCAACGTTGTTGCTGCACGGCGACATCGAGTCCGCGTTTACCCGTTTCTGGCAGGACACACGCGAGCGTTATCGCCTGCTCCAAGGTGACCCCGAACGGCCGGTGCTGGCGCCGCAGGCGTTGTTCCTGGACGCCGAACAGTTCTATGCCCGCGCCAAGCCCTACGCCCAGATGGCGATTCGTGCGTCCGAGGCCCCCGGCGGCGCGGGCGCGGAAGATGCGCAGAACGAATGGCGAACGCTGCCTGCGCTGACGGTGGTACGTGGCGCCGAAGAGCCGCTGGCGCGGCTCAAGCAACACATCGAAGACACGGAGCATCGGGTGTTGCTGCTGGCCGAAAGCGAGGGCCGGCGCGAAAGCCTGCTCGACTTCCTGCGCGCCAGCCAGGTCGAACCGGTGCGCTTCGACACACTGCAGGCATTCCTGGACAGCGACCAGAAGCTGGGCCTGGCGACGTCGAGCCTGGTGAACGGATTCTCGTGGCTGGGCCCGGGCATCGACTTCGTCACCGAAACCGAGCTGTTTGCGACCGGCCCGGTGGCGCGCCGGCGCAGGAAGCAGGAACAGGTCAGCGACGTCGAGGCACTGATCAAGGACCTGAGTGAACTCAATGTCGGCGACCCGGTGGTGCACAGCGCCCATGGCGTGGGTCGCTACCGGGGACTCGTCAATCTGGCCCTCGGACCGCAGGACGCCAGCGGCGAGAACGCGACACAGGAGTTCCTGCAGCTCGAATACGCCGGCGGCGCAGTGCTGTACGTGCCGGTGAGCCAGTTGCAGCTGATCAGCCGCTACACCGGCGTCAGCGCCGACGAGGCGCCACTGCACAAGCTTGGCTCCGGCCAGTGGGAAAAAGCCAAGCGCAAGGCGGCGCAGCAAGTGCGCGACTCGGCTGCCGAGTTGCTCAACATCTATGCACGCCGGGCGTTGCGCGAGGGCCATGCGTTCCGCTACTCGCCAAACGACTATGAAGCCTTCGCCAACGATTTCAGTTTCGAGGAAACCGCCGACCAGCAGGCGGCGATCCACGCTGTGATCCAGGACATGATCAGCCCGCGCCCGATGGATCGCCTGATCTGCGGCGACGTGGGGTTCGGCAAGACCGAGGTCGCACTACGCGCCGCCTTTGTCGCCGTGACCGGCGGCAAGCAGGTCGCATTCCTGGCACCCACCACGTTGCTGGCGGAGCAGCACTACCAGACCTTGACCGATCGCTTCGGCAAGTGGCCGGTCAAGGTGGCCGAGATGAGCCGCTTTCGCTCCGGCAAGGAGATCACGGCCGCCTTGAAGGGCCTGGCAGACGGCACGATCGACATCGTCGTGGGCACGCACAAGTTGCTGAGCCAGGATACCCGGTTCAACGACCTGGGCCTGCTCATCATCGACGAGGAACACCGCTTCGGCGTGCGCCACAAGGAGGCGATGAAGGCGCTGCGTGCGGAAGTCGACGTGTTGACGCTGACCGCCACGCCGATCCCGCGCACGCTGGGCATGGCGCTGGAAGGTTTGCGCGACCTCAGCGTCATCGCCACCGCGCCACAGCGCCGGCTGGCGATCAAGACCTTCGTGCGCACCGAGGGCAACGGCGTGATCCGCGAGGCGGTACTGCGCGAGCTCAAGCGCGGCGGGCAGGTCTACTTCCTGCACAACGAGGTGGAGACGATCGAGAACCGCCGCGCCAAGCTGGAGGAATTGCTGCCAGAGGCGCGTATCGCGGTGGCCCACGGCCAGATGCCCGAGCGCCAGCTCGAGGCGGTGATGCGCGACTTCATCGCCCAGCGCAGCAACCTGCTGCTGTGCTCGACCATCATCGAGACCGGCATCGACGTGCCCAGCGCCAACACCATCGTCATGAGCCGAGCCGACAAGTTCGGCCTGGCCCAGTTGCACCAGTTGCGCGGCCGGGTCGGGCGCAGCCATCACCAGGCTTACGCCTACCTGATGGTGCCCGACCTGGAGGGCCTGACCAGGCAGGCCAGCCAACGGCTGGAGGCGATCCAGCAGATGGAGGAACTCGGCTCCGGCTTCTATCTCGCCATGCACGATCTCGAGATCCGCGGCGCCGGCGAGGTGCTCGGCGAAAGCCAGAGCGGCAACATCATGGAGATCGGCTTCCAGCTCTACAACGAGATGTTGTCCGAGGCGGTACGCTCGCTCAAGCAGGGCATCGAACCGGACCTGCTGGCGCCGCTGGGCGTGACCACCGACATCAACCTGCACGCGCCCGCGCTGCTGCCCAGCGACTACTGCGGCGACGTGCACTTGCGCCTGAGTTTTTACAAGAAGCTGGCCAGCGCCCGCAACAGCGAGCAGATCGACACGTTGCTGGAGGAACTGGTCGACCGGTTCGGCAAGTTGCCGCCCCAGGCGCAGACGCTGATCGACGTGCACCGGCTGCGCGTGATCGCGCGCGATTACGGCGTCCTGAAGGTCGACGCGACGCCGGAGCTCACGACGATCACCTTCTGCAAGGAACCCCCGGTCGATCCGATGCGCATCGTCGAGCTGATCCGCAAACACCGGCACATCAAGCTGGTCGGCAACGAAAAGCTGCGCATCGAGCGGGCGCTGGCCGAGCCTCAGGAGCGGTCCCAGATGGTGCGTGACCTGCTGCGCGGCCTGGGACAACCGGTGACCCGGACGGCCATTGCCGTGGCCTGAAACAGACCATGACCAGCATCACAACCGCCACCACGTGCGACAGCACCGAATTCGCGCCCGGCCTGCATGTCCGTGGCATTCAGCCGCCGCTGCACTTGCGCGACTTCGGCCTGATCGCTTTCGACATGGACTCCACGCTGATCAACATCGAATGCATCGACGAGATCGCCGCTGCCGCGGGCCGCAAGACCGAGGTGGCCGCCATCACCGAAGCCGCCATGCGCGGCGAGATCACCGACTACAAGCAGAGCCTGCGCCAGCGCGTGGGATTGCTCGCTGGCGTGCCCGTCAGCCACCTGGAGATGGTGTACCGCGATGTTCTGCAGCTCAATCCCGGCGTCCAAGTGCTGGTGGCACGTTGCCAGGCAGCCGGTCTGAAGACCCTGCTGGTCAGCGGAGGTTTCACCTGGTTTTCGGATCGTGTGCGTGACCGGCTGGGGTTGGACTTCACCCGTGCCAACCAGCTCGATATCGTGGACGGGAAGCTGACCGGACGCATGGTCGACCAGGACTGGGGCGATATCTGCGACGGCGAGGAAAAAAAACGCATGGTGCTGGCAACCTGTGCGCGCCTGGGCCTGCCGCCGAACCGCGCGATTGCGGTCGGCGACGGTGCCAACGACCTGCCCATGATGTCGGTGGCAGGTCTGTCCGTGGCCTACCACGCCAAGCCGCGCGTTCGCGAGCAGGCCCAGGTCGCGATCCAGTCCGGTGGCCTGGACCGCCTGCTCGAAGTGCTGCACGACTAGGACACCAAGGCCCGTTCACGCGCGCCGGCACGGCGTGAACCGCGCCCGCTGCCGGTTCACACCACCGCGCTGGCCCCGCCGCCGCGCGCGGCCTGGGCTGCCTGCACCGCATGCGCCAGCGCCGGCCCGAAGGCGCGCATCAGCACCTTGACACGGGTGGTGTTCTTGAGCTCCGGATGGGTCAGCAACCACAACGGTGTCTCCAGTTCGCCGATGGCCTCCGTCATCGGTTGCAGTTGCGGCAACTCGTCCTCCAGGAAGGCCGGCAGCAGGGCGATGCCCAGCCCCGAGCGGACCATGCTCAATGCGTGGCTGAAATTATCGACCCGCAACACCACGCTGGAGTCCGGCAGCTGCCGCGCCAGCCACCGATCGAACTTGAGTTCACGCGCGTCACGTTCGAAGGCGATCCAGCGCCGCTCCTGCGCCAGCGTCTCGACGCTGCGCAGGTTGGCCCGGCCCGACCCCCGACGCAGCCCGTAGACCTTGAACTGCACCGTCGCCAGCTTGCGACCGATCATCCACTCCGGTGCCTGGTCGGCCACCCGGATCGCGACATCGGCATCGCGGCGCGACAGGCTCACATGTTCGCGGGAGGCGATCAGCTCGATGCGCACATCGGGAAAGGCCGAGCGGAACTGCACCAGCACGCCAGGGATCAGCCGTTCGACCAGGATCGAAGCCACTGCCACGCGGACATCGCCGCTGGGCCGCATGTCCTGGCCACGCACGCGCGTCTCGGCCATCTGGGCCTGGGGCTCGAACACCCGCGCCGCCTGTTCGATCTCGTGACCCGCCGGGGTCAGTACGTACCGCCCTCGTGTCCGCTCGAAAAGGCGCGTCTTGAGGCGGGTCTCGACTGCATCGAGCTTGCGCAACACCGTCGAGTGCGTGGTGGCCAGCGCCTGACAGGCCTTGGCCACGCTGCCATGGCGGGCGACCTGCAATACCAGCTGGAAGTCGTTCCAGTCCAGCAGGTGGCGCTGGGCAGGTGGCTTTAGCGCCGGCACTGGCTCGGGCCGTTTGATTTTCATTATTGCAAATGTACTTTATAAATTTGAACGTTTACTTTGCAAAAATCACAATATACACTCGGCTTGAAAAGGTGGGCAGCGGTTTGGCACGGGTCGAACCACCTGCCTCCAACAACCGGAGAAAGACATGAAACGGGTGAGCAATCTCTTGGCGTGGGGCGCACTGGCCATCATCGCAGCCTTGTGTTTCCTGAATTGGCATACGCTCAGCGCGCCGGCGCCACTGGATCTGGTGGTGTGGCAGGGCGAGGCTCCGCTGGGCGTCGTGCTGTTGGCCATGGCAGGCGTGTTGCTCGCGTTCTTCCTGGTCGCCTACCTGCACAACCAGATCAGTTCGCTGCTGGAGCACCGCAAGCTGCTCAAGGAAATCCAGCGCGTCCAGGCCCTGGCGGACAAGGCCGAAGCCTCTCGCATCGAAAACCTGCACCAGCTGATATCGACCGAATTCCGGTTGCTCAACGAGCGCATGGGCTCCGCTACCGTCGTGTCCATGCCATCGCACACCGAGCAGAATCAGCAGCAGCCACTGTCGCTGACTGAACTGGTCGCACGGCGCTGAAACCGCGGCATTTGCGCCGCCGACCTGTCTATCACTCAACCAAGGAGACACGATGACTCTACAAAAACTGGGCCGGCCCGCCCTGGCACTCAGCCTGGCCCTGGTACTTTCGGCATGCGCCGGCAATCCCAAGCTTGAAAGCGCTGGTGAATACATCGACGACACGTTACTGACATCGCGCGTCAAGTCGGTGCTGCTCAACGACCCCAATGTCAGTGGCCTGTCCATCAATGTCGAGACCTTCAAGGGCACGGTGCAATTGGCCGGCTTCGTCAAGACGGTCGCCGAACGCAACCGGGCCATCCAGCTGGCACGGGAGGTCTCGGGCGTCAAGCAGGTCAAGAACGACATCCTGATCCGCTGACAACGAGGCAGCCTCCACTGGTGCACCCGGCGCAATGCCCCGCGTACCGGTCATCCGATTGGAACCACCATGAATATCGACACGACGATGATTTCCGAGCTCGAAACCATCGACATCGCAGCCATCGGTGAACTGACCCGACGCGTGCAGGACATCGACAACAGCTACCGGGCGGTGGCCGAAAAGATGGGACAACTGTACATGTGTGCCGACGAACTCAAGGTCACCTCGCTGACCAAGGGCCTGGACAAGCCCATGCGCAATGCATCGGACAACGAACAGATGTTCGCGGCCTTGCTGGAGGAACTCCAGACCTTCGCGCGCCACGCGGCCCGCTGACACAAATGCATGTACAGGCTCGCACCGGCATCGTTGACACCACGCGTGCCGCACGATGGCCTGCGCGCACAACGCGGCCAGGGGGCAGTCAACCCCAGATGCAACATGTTGTTGCACCAGGTCAACCAAATGCCACGCCATGCGTCTAACACCTATAACCCTCGCTGGCAGGCGTGCCAGGGAATGGCTATCATGAAATCACGTATGCCAGGGAGCGCAGCATTGCCACCGTGACCCGCTCCCATTTCAAGGAGGTAGTCGATGACGATTTTTGCGCGTTACCAGGGTCGATTCGAAGCGGCGCAGGAAGAGGAAATGTCGATCCAGGAGTACCTGGATCTGTGCAAGAAGGATCCCACCGTCTACGCCAGCGTTGCCGAGCGCATGCTCGAGGCCATCGGCCAGCCGGAACTCATCGACACCCGCAGTGACCAGCGCCTGTCGCGCATCTTTGCCAACAAGATGCTGCGCCGCTATCCCAGCTTTGGCGATCTGTACGGCATGGAAGACGCGATTGAACACATCGTGTCCTATTTCCGTCACGCCGCCCAGGGCCTCGAGGAGAAGAAGCAGATCCTGTATCTGCTCGGCCCTGTGGGCGGCGGCAAATCCACGCTGGCCGAAAAACTCAAGTACCTGATCGAGAAGATACCGATCTACGCGATCAAGGGTTCACCGGTGCACGAATCGCCGCTGGGCCTGTTCAATCCGCACGAGGACGGGCCACTGCTGCAGGACGACTACGGCATCGCAAGACGGTACCTCAACACCATCATGAGCCCGTGGGCGGTCAAGCGGCTGCGCGAATACGGCGGCGACATCACGCGGTTCCGTGTCGTGCGCCTGAACCCGTCCGTCCTGTCGCAGGTCGCGGTGGCCAAGACCGAACCGGGCGACGAGAACAACCAGGACATCTCGTCGCTGGTGGGCAAGATCGATATCCGCAAGCTGGAGTCCTATTCGCAGGACGACCCGGATGCTTATTCGTATTCGGGCGGCCTGTGCCTGGCCAACCGCGGTGTGCTGGAGTTCGTCGAGATGTTCAAGGCACCGATCAAGGTCCTGCATCCGCTGCTGACAGCCACGCAGGAGGGCAACTACAAGGGCACCGAGGGCTTCGGCGCCATTCCGTTCGACGGGCTGGTACTGGCGCACTCCAACGAAGCCGAGTGGCTGACGTTCAAGAACAACCGCAACAACGAGGCCTTCCTGGACCGGATCTACATCGTCAAGGTTCCCTACTCGCTGCGCGTGTCGGACGAGATCCACATCTACGAGAAACTGCTGGCCAATTCCTCCTTGTCCGAAGCACCCTGCGCACCCGATACCTTGCGCATGCTGGCGCAGTTCTCGGTCCTGTCGCGCCTCAAGGAGCCGGAGAACTCGAGCATCTACTCCAAGATGCGGGTGTACGATGGAGAAAACCTCAAGGACACCGACCCGAAGGCCAAGAGTTACCAGGAATACCGCGACTTCGCTGGCGTGGACGAAGGCATGACTGGCCTGTCGACGCGATTCGCGTTCAAGATCCTGTCACGGGTGTTCAATTTCGACCATCGCGAGGTGGCAGCCAACCCGGTACACCTGATGTACGTTCTCGAGCAACAGATCGAGCAGGAGCAGTTCGCCCCCGAGGTGGAGGAAAAGCACCTGCGCTCCATCAAGGAGTTCCTGTCGCCGCGTTATGCCGAGTTCATCGGCAAGGAGATCCAGACTGCCTACCTCGAGAGTTATTCCGAATACGGGCAGAACATCTTCGACCGCTACGTCACGTACGCCGACTTCTGGATCCAGGACCAGGAATACCGTGACGTCAACACCGGTGAGATGCTCGACCGCGCCGCACTCAACGACGAACTCGAGAAAATGGAGAAACCCGCCGGCATCTCCAACCCGAAGGACTTCCGCAACGAGGTGGTCAATTTCGTGCTGCGGGCGCGGGCCAGGAACGAGGGCCACAACCCGAGTTGGACCTCCTACGAGAAGTTGCGCGCGGTGATCGAGAAAAAAATGTTCTCCAACACCGAGGACCTGCTGCCAGTGATCTCGTTCAATGCCAAGGCCAGCGCGGACGACCAGAAAAAGCACCAGGACTTCGTCGACCGCATGATCAGCAAGGGCTACACCGAGAAGCAGGTACGGCTGCTGTGCGAGTGGTATTTGCG
>ENA-ORBV01004486-ORBV01004486.1-microbial-mat-metagenome-genome-assembly--contig:-NODE-4486-length-26759-cov-13.454876_pt1 | contig 26759 bp, 19 predicted proteins | sample MGYA00237777_ERZ505514 | MGnify/ENA primary metagenome ERZ505514 (study PRJEB26160, sample SAMN06269048) | microbial mat metagenome | isolation source: Oligotrophic lake microbial mat | place...
ATGGTGGGCTTCGCGGACTCAGCCCACCCTACTCGCTACTCGCTAACGTGTGGGAAGCTCAACTTCCGCGTAGTCCCCTGCTTTCATTTGTGCGATACGCTCGATCACCTCAGGGATGCGCTGGCGTATCACGGGCCAACTGGTGGTGCACAGGACGAGAATCGCCAGACGGCGATCCGTCAGGTTCTGTTGATATCGCAGATTCTGATCCGTGGTGATGAACAAGTCGAAACTTCTTTCCGCCTCACGAAGAAGATCGCCGTTGCGGAGATCGGACCAGCCCATTTCGTAGGCGGTCGCCACTTCATGCCCGGTCAAAGCATGGCGTAACGGGGCGGGTGTTCCTTGATCGAATAGTATTCTCATACGCCGGACCGAAATGTTCACGCTTCCACAAGGCTGCGTTCCATGTGCGTCAAGACCGCCTCGACCTGATGCCGGCCGACGCCGGGGAACCAGTTCAGGAAATCGTCAATCGTCGCCCCGCTTTCCAGATTTTCGAACAATGCCTTCACTGGCACGCGCGTGCCTTTGAAGAGCCACGCGCCGCTGACCTTGTCAGCGTGCCGTTCGACTTGCGGGCATTGGTTCCAGTTGAGCATGATGTGATTATAGTACGTAGGGTGGGCACCGCCCACCACAATGGACCTTTGATGTCACTCGTGGTGGGCGGTGCCCACCCTACTCACTTCTTCTTCGCGCTGAGTTGCACCGGCACGGCATCGGTCAGTGTGCGGGACAGGATCAATTCTCCCGCACCGTGTCTATCAAATAAAAAACCCTTGAATCTTAGTTCACTGTCTGCTATACTATGGCCGAATCGTTCCTTTCTTTTCTTTTCTTCCGGGGTCTTGGACATGGGCGATACTGATCTGGTCACGGTTTTCGTTGATTTTACTACTCTAAAGCCTATGCAGGGCTGGTTTTATCCATCTAAACTAAGGGTTTCCTAGTAGACTTGTCTAGGTATTTACCACTAGACAAGGCTTAACCTGATTATTGACAATGAATTACGACGGTGGACACAAATGAAAAATGCTCAGGGTAGACAAAATCGGCGGGTACTTGGCTCAATGTTGTTGTGGCGTATCCAGATGTTCCGCCAGGCGGCAGAGTTGTTCGACGGTCAATTGTTCGGGTCGTTGATTCGCGTTGATGTCCAAGGGAAGTGCGGTGGTTCTGCCGAGGATGGAGCCGATCTGTTTGCGACGTTTGCTAAAGAGTTGATGAAGGAGTTTGGAAAGTCGGTGCGGCTGATGCGTCAAAGGTTCATCACGAAGGCGCAGGCGGATGACAGCCGAATCGACCTTGGGCGAGGGCCAGAAGCAACCGGGCGGGAGAGTGGCGACGCGATCGACCTGACACATGGCCTGCACGAGAATGCCAAGTGGGCCGTAGTCTTTGCCACCGGGCGGAGCATTGAGGCGGTCAGCGACTTCGCGCTGAATCAGCACAATCGCCAGTGACATGCGAGGTAGAGCCGCATCTGGTGATTCGTAAGGTGCCAGCAGCAGATTGGCGATCAGCGGAGAGGCAACATTATAAGGAAGGTTCGCCACCAGCTTGAAACTCGGCGAAGCATGGTCAGCCAGTTCACTCAGTGAGGCATGAACCACAGGATTGAGCGTGTGTTTACCCTCGAGGACATCGGCAATGCACAAACGAACACGATCGCGATTGTTAGTGGCCTGTACTGCTCCTGCTCCTGCCCCTGCCCCTTCAATCTCAAGCTGCGAGCGCAGGATCGGCTCCAAGTCGCGATCAATCTCCACCGCCACGAGCTTTGCCCCGGCAGCAAGCAGTCGCACCGAAAGAGCCCCGGTACCTGGCCCAACTTCAAGAACAAGATCGCCCGGCGAGAGGTCAGCGGCTGCGATGATCTTCGCCATCTTGTCGCCATCGTGCAGGAAATTCTGCCCGAAGCGATGCCGGGGGTGCAGGCTGTAGGCTGCCAGGAGTGATTTGATCTGGCTCAGCGACTGATGCGGGGATGGGGGGGTGTCGTGACTGATGGCTGATATCCGGTGTGCCTGAGTTGGAAGGGGACATCATATCGGGGCAGTGCGGGATGGTTTTCAGTGATTGTGGGGATTCGTCAGTATTGGCAGCCTCGCTTGTATCCAGCCCGGTTTGGCGTCCAATAATGGGAGCAATAGACGCGGGATTGGCAGCGCTGGAAGATTTGTGAGTCCTAGGTGGCAACACTCATCGACGCACGGTGGTTCTCTTTCATCCCAAAAAAGCAATCGCTACGCGTGACGTTCACGCCAAGCGTAAAGCTTGTATATCGGCCCAGAATGGGCCTGCTAGAAAAAGGTTCCCCATGAAGACTGCATCGATCGTGACACTCGTGTTGGTAGCTATGCTGTCAGCCTCGTTTGCGATGGCCGCAGAGGGCAAGAAGGAAAAGGGCGCGAAGGTTGAAGGCGTGTACGCCAAGCTCGACCTGACCGCTGAGCAGAGCGTGAAGATCAAGGAGATTCAGGACGGCGCCAAGGCTGCGATGAAGAATGCTGGCGACGACAAGAACGCCAAGAAGACCATCGCCAAAGAGACCAGTGAAAAAATCGCTGAGGTGCTCACCGATGCTCAGAAAGAAAAGCTCGCCAAGATGAAAGCCGATGGCAAGCAGGAAGGCGACAAGAAGAAAAAAGACCCCAAGTAATTTGAGACTCAGGTTGAAAGCCCCAGGCTGAAAACCTTACGCCAGACCTCATTGCAACGCCCTGCACCAACGTGCGGGGCGTTGTCATTTGATGGAAGATGCAACGCTCATCATCCCAGTACGTGATTGCGCGGCTGCGTCTGGGGCACTGAGATTCTCGTGGGCCGGTACGTTGCCCGTAGTACCGGTTTGGCTGTGCCGCAGTGCTCCCTTTTAACAGTTCTGGCGGCATCTCTTTTTCAGCTTCCAGCTCATACGGCCTGTCAATTCATCATTGACCTAGCACCGCTCACTCCCTGCGCGCTGGCGGCTCCAGTGCGCAGGGAGCGCGCAGTGTCACTGCGATCAATGCTGCTCATTGGGCGATCCGTGGCGCATTTATTCCGATTGTGCCAGTCGTGTACTTAGGGCTGTCGATGCTCGTTTTGAGGCTGATACTGCAAGAAACGCGTTAGATCGTCATTTTCATCACCTTGGATGATTAACGGCGCGGCAGGGTCCATTTCTGACGTGGCACAAACCTTGCGGATGCTAGGTGGCGGTCAGTCGTCGGGCAGGCCACCCGGTGTTATTGATCCGAATCGAGTCGAGGGCTTGACGTGTGGGTTTTCCAATCGCGATGTGCGAAGCCGTCAGTTCCTGACTCTCTCTTATAGGTTTCATTTACGAAAGGACCTGTTCATGAAGAAGAGTCACAAGGTGTTGAGTTCGCTGTTTCTCGCTGGTGCGATGCTCGCTCCGAGCCTTGGCCTGAGCACGCAGGTTCGCGCTGAGGAAGCGGCGGCCGACGAAGGCCCCAAGATTACCGGCCTGTTCGGTGCGGATTACACCACCCACTTCATTTCCTGGGGCTATGACGTCTGGGGTGCAGGCAACGACTTCGGTGAAGATGCCACTTTCAACCCCTACGCTGAAATCGGCATCGATTTCGACCTGTTCAAGGTCGTCGCAGGCACTTGGTGGGACGTCAACAGCAACACCACCAGCGCCATCGGTGGCAACCTCCAGGAAGTCGATATCTACTTCGGCGTCTTTGTTCCCGTTGACAAATTCACCTTCGGCATCGTCTATCAGGACTGGATGTACGCGGGCGATGTGGAAAAGGTGATCGACTTTTCAGTCGCTTATGACGACAGCGAGTTGCTCGGTGCTTTCGCCATGGCTCCCAAGTTCACTGCTCACAAACTCATGAGTGGTGGCGAACTGGGCGGCGGCGCTATCAAGGACAGTGGCTGGGCCTTCGTCCTCTCGCTGACCCCTGGCTTCACCGTCTACGAGTCTGAGGCTTTCGATGTCAATCTGAGCTTCCCCATCAACATCGGCTTTGGCGATGATGACTTCTACGGCTCAAGCCAGGAAAGTATCGCTTTCGCCTACGTCTCCGTCGGCGTTGCAGCCTCAGTGCCCCTTAAGTTTATCCCCGCCAAGTACGGTGCCTGGACCGTTGGCATCTCCCTCACCTACTACCACACCGACACGGCCACCATCCCTGTCGCCGTCAACCCTGACAACGACTTCCTCGTTGGCAAGGTCGGCTTCAGCGTGGCCTTCTAATTCCCCCTGCCTCCTGAAAGCGCCCCGCATCGCTTGATGCGATGCGGGGTCTTTTTCACAAACGTCAAATCACAAAACTCCAAGCTTCTGCCACTGCCACTGCAACTGCAACTGCAACTGTCCCTGCCCCCTCACTCACGCGAGAAGAAAGCGAGTTCCGCATCCATGGGAAAAATCAAACAACTGTTCACTGCACTGTGCCTCGTCGCCTCCGTCATGATCGCGAGCTTTGCAACAACCGCACAAGCCGCCGATGATGAAGTCAAAATCGGCATCCTTCACTCACTCACCGGCACCATGGCCATCTCCGAAACATCACTGCGCGATGTTGTCCTGATGGCTGTCGATGAAATCAACGCCAAGGGTGGCGTCCTGGGAAAGAAGATCGTCCCCGTCATCGTCGATCCTGCTTCCAACTGGGATCTGTTCGCTGAAAAAGCGAAAGAACTCCTGCTCAAGGAAAAGGTCGCGGTCACCTTCGGCTGCTGGACCTCGGTCAGCCGTAAGAGCGTGCTGCCCGTGTACGAAGCCAACAAAGGCCTGCTCTTCTACCCCGTGCAGTACGAAGGTGAAGAGGAAAGCCCCAACATCTTCTACACCGGTGCTTCGCCCAACCAGCAGCTCATCCCCGCTGCTCAGTTCATGATGAGCGAAGACGGCGGCGCCAAGAAGAAGTTCTATCTTCTGGGTACCGATTACGTCTTCCCCCGCACCGCTAACAAAGTGCTCCGCGCCTACCTGCTCTCCGTCGGCGTGCCCGAAGCCAACATCGTCGAAGAATACACACCCTTTGGCCACAGCGACTATCAGACCATCGTCGGCAAGATCAAGGCCTTTGGAAAAGATGGCGACGCTTGCGTCCTCTCCACCATCAACGGCGACTCGAACGTTCCCTTCTACAAGGAATTCGCCAACCAGGGCCTCAAGGCTGACACTTGCCCGATCATGGCCTTCTCCGTTGCTGAAGATGAACTCCGCGCCATGGAAACTGAAAAACTCGTGGGTCACCTCGCTGCCTGGAACTACTTCCAGTCCATCGACAGCCCCGAGAACAAAGAATTCGTCGCCAAGTTCAAGGCGTACTGCAAAGCCAAGGGTCTGCCCGGCGGCGACAAGCGCGTCACCGATGATCCGATCGAAGCGGCTTACTTTGGTGTTTACGTGTGGAAGGCTGCCGTGGAAAAAGCCAAGAGCTTTGATGTGGACAAGGTTGTGCCCATGGTGCTCGGCCTCGAGTTCGATGCACCCGGTGGCAAGAAGAAAATGCATGCCAAGAACCACCACACCTTCAAGCCGGTGTACATCGGTGAGATTCGTGCGGATGGCCAGTTCGACATCCTGACCAAGACCAAGGGTCTAGTCGAGCCCGAATCCTTCAGCAGCTACCTGAAGAAGTAAATGAAGCAATAAGGCGGGCAACCGTCTTGCGGGTCGGCAGCGGCACTACCCCTCCGCTGCCGTCTCTTCTCTCCACGCGAAGTGAAAACTTCGCGTGGGGTTTCAAAGAAGGAGTTCTGAGTTCAATGTTCTGAGTTCCGGGTTGCGGCCACTGCAGCAGCAAACTCTGCATTGAAACTTTGAACTCAGAACGTAGAACTCAGAACTACTGTCAAACGAAAGCGGATTCATGCGACGTATCGCGAGCCTGGTGCTGATTCTCTGCCTCTGTTTCAGCGGGCCACTCTCCGCTGCGGAGCCGCTGCCAGTTGAAGTGATCGAGGCAGTCAAAAAACTCAAGGCCGCATCTCGCGATGAGCGCACCGCTCTCTATCAGATCATGGCGGACCACGGCGATGGTCGCCTTGTGCCGCTGCTGGAAGCGTTTTCCGCAGGCATGCTCGAAGAGCGCGAAGGCAAGATCGTCATCTATCAGTTCTCAGTCGAAGTTCCGGGCAGCGACGAGAAACTATTTCCGGCGGTCGACGCCTTCACGCTCGAACCGATTCTGAGCAGCGATGGCAAGCCGATGATGAAGGCTTCATTGCCCGAGGATCCTTGGAAGGCGCATCGTCTGGAACGCCGCGCCATTGGCGACCTGGTCGCAGCACTGTCACTGGCGCATCCTGATCCGGACACGCGTAAGCAGGCGATCATCGACGTCGGCGATCGCGGTGATGCCTCTGTATTGCCCGCCCTAAAAAAACAACTCGCCAAGAAGCCTGATGGCTCGATGCTCGCGGTTCTGGAAGAGACGATCGCTCGCATCGAGCTGTTGCATGGTGAAGATGCACAGGTCAAACTCGCCGCAGCGAAGAAGCTTCTGGAAGTTGCCACCAGCCGATCATCCTCAACGCTCAGCAAAGCGCGCGAGCAAGCCGTCGAAGCCAAAGACGAAACGCTACTCGCCGCCATTGATGAAGTCATCGCTGCTCAGGCGAGCTATCAGACCAAAGTTCGCTGGGCACAGAACACCTTCGCGGGCCTTTCGCAAGGTTCGATCCTCATCCTTCTCGCGCTGGGTCTGGCGATCATCTTCGGCGTCATGGGCGTCATCAATATGGCCCATGGCGAGTTCATGATGGTCGGAGCCTTCACCGCGCTCTACGTCTGCGAATTCTTCAAGAAGAACATGCCCGAGTCGATGTTCGATTACTACTTCATCGCAGCGCTGCCCGCCGCATTTCTTGTTGCCGGTTTCGTCGGCTACATGTGCGAAATGCTCGTCATTCGCCGTCTCTACGGCCGTCCACTGGAAACGCTCCTCGCCACCTGGGGCATCAGTCTGATTCTCATCCAGACCGCCCGCGCCATGTTCGGCGACACCAATTCCCTCACCCCGCCAAGCTGGCTTGTCGGCGGCTGGGAGATCGCCCCCGATTTTGTGTTACCACTGAATCGCCTCTTCATCATCGTCTTCTGTTTCGTCTGTGTCTTTGCCGTCTATTTCATCATCGGCAAAACCAAACTCGGCTTGCTTCTTCGCGCTACCACGCAGAACCGCCCGATGGCTTCGTGCCTCGGTGTACCTACACGGCGTATCGATGGCCTCACCTTCGGCTTAGGCGCTGGGCTTGCCGGACTCGCTGGTGTTGCAGTCCCGCTCTTTGACAAGATCAACCCGCAGATGGGCCAAGGCTACATCGTCGAGAGTTTCATGGTCGTCGTCGTCGGCGGCGTAGGCAAACTCGTCGGCACCATCATCTCCGGCCTGGGCATCGGCTTCATCAGCAAATATCTCGAGCCCATCATCCCCGGCACCGGCTCAGTCATCTACACAAAGATCATCATCCTGCTTCTGATCATTGTCATCCTCCAGTGGCGCCCTTCGGGCCTGTTCCCCGCGAAGGGAAGGCTCGCGGAAAATTGAGCGTAGGGTGGGCACTGCCCACCTTTTGAATTCGCAAATTTCGTCGGAAGGTGGGCGATGCCCACCCTACAAATGAGTTCACAATGTCCGTAACTGCACCGACAACCTTGACGCTTGAAAACACCTGTGCGATTGATCCAAAGGTGCGCAAGCTTCGCCGCGCGATGATGGTGCTGATCCTTTCGATTTTCTTCGTACTCATTCCAATCTTCAGCGCCACAGGCATCGTCGAGAATCACAATCTCAACAAGCTTGGCCGCTATCTCTGCTTCGCCATTGCAGCCGTGGGCATCGATCTGGCATGGGGATACACCGGCATCCTCTCGCTCTGTCAGGCGGTCTTCTTCTGCATCGGCGGCTATGCCTGTGCGATGTTCCTCGCATTGCCCGAAGGTGGCGGCGATGTGCGGCAGGAATACGGCAACATGCCGCAGTTCCTCTTCTTCGCCAACCCCGACAGCACCACGCTGCCTTGGTTCTGGAAGCCGTTCTCTTCGCCGATTTTCGCACTGGCTGTTGCGATTCTGCTCCCGGCGTTTGTCGCTTCGACGGTGGCGTTTTTCATCTTCCGCAGTCGTGTGAAAGGTGTTTACTTTTCGATCATCACGCAGGCCGTAGCTTGGGGCGCGTTCCTCATGCTCTGCCGCAATGAAATGCTCATGGGTGGCACCAACGGCCTGACCAATTTCAGCAAAGCGCTGAATCAGGAACATGGCTGGATTCTCGGGCTTTATGTTCTCACCTGCTTCGTGCTGCTGGGCATCTATCTACTCGCTCGCTGGATCACGCGCTCGCGCCTTGGCCGTGTGCTGGTGGCCGTGCGCGATAACGAATCGCGTCTGCTTTTCTCAGGCTATCGCCCTGATCTTTTCAAAGTGTTCGCTTTCGCCGCCGCCGCTGTCTTCGCTGCGGTGGGCGGCATGCTCTATGCCCCGCAGAACGCCATCATCACGCCCAATATCATGCGCGTTGAAGACTCGATCATGATGGTCATCTGGGTGGCGCTGGGCGGCCGCGGTCGCCTATGGGGCGCGATCCTCGGCTCGATGATCGTGCTCTACTCGCAATCAATTCTCACCTCATCGCTCCCAACCTTCTGGCCCTTCGTGCAAGGCGGCATGTTCCTCGCAGTCGTCCTCTTCATGCCCGATGGTCTGGTTTCATTCTGGGATCGCGTGGAGCAGGCCGTCGTCAGTGGCGCAGGATTCAGGAAGGCGATCATCGCGGGTGCGCCGCTGTTCGCACTGGTCACATTCATTTTCTTCGAAGGCCTTGGCCTGATGCCCAGCGTCTTGACGCATGTGGTGGGCGGATTGCAATGGAGCTACTGGCTGCTCCTTCTCGTGCTCGCGCTTTGCGTCGCCCATCACCAGTGGATGAGTGCGATGCAGCGAAGGATGCACGCCGTTGCAACCCCAACATCAACCGATGAATCCATGCTGGCGACCGAAGGAGCCAAAGCATGAAGACGATGATTTCCCCCGAAGAGCGCGCCACCAAAATGCTCGAGCCTCGGCTGTATCAAGCGACCGATGCCGAGTTTCAGTTCATGGTATATCTGCGCGATGTCACTGCCGTCTTCGATGGTTTCAAGGCGCTCGACATCAAAAACTGGGGCGTTTATCACAACGAACTACGCGTGGTCATCGGCCCCAATGGCGCAGGCAAGACCACGCTCTGCGATGTGATCAGCGGCAAGACGCAGCCGACCACCGGCCAGGTTTTTCTCGATGGCACCGATATCACGCAGCTTCAGGATTCGGAGATCGCGCTGATGGGAGTTGGTCGAAAGTTTCAGACGCCCACAGTTTTCGACAGCCTGACGGTTTATGAAAACATGAACCTCGCGCTGCCGCAGACCAAGCGCGTGTGGAAGAATCTGTTTACCAGAGAGACGCACGATGAGCGGGCCAAGATCGATGCGCTGCTTCGCCGCGTGAGGCTGTTCGATTCGCGCTTCGAGCAGGCCAAGTACCTGAGTCACGGCCAGCGCCAGTGGCTGGAAATCAGCATGCTCATTCTCGCTGGGCCTCGCTTGCTCTTGGTAGATGAACCTGCTGCCGGCCTCACGGATTCTGAAACGGGTCTGACCGCTGAACTTCTGCTCGAACTGAAAGACGATCACACCATCATCGTCATCGAACACGACATGGACTTCGTGCGCAGACTCGGCGCCTGGGTCACTGTACTCAACGAAGGCCAAGTGCTCGCCGACGGCAAGATGGATGATGTGCAGGCGAATGAGGACGTGATTGAAGCGTATCTGGGAAGGTAAAACGCGGTTCAAGGTTCAAGGTTCAAAGTTGAAGGCGTGGACTTTATAGAACTCTTAACTTTGAACCTTGAACTCGTAACTTTGAACTGGGAACTTATCCCCATGCTTACCGTCGAAAAACTCTGCACCTCCTATGGCAACGTGAAGGTGCTTCACGAAGTGAGTCTGACCGCACAGCCGGGGCAGATCACCTGTGTCATGGGGCGTAACGGCGTGGGCAAGACGACGCTCATGAAGTCGATCATCGGCAGCCTCAAGACCACTGCGGGGCGTGTGAAGATCGATAGCGAGGATCTCACCGCGCTGCCTTCGAATCGTCGCGCTCGCAGCGGTATCGCACTGGTCGCGCAAGGCAGACACATCTTTCCGAAACTCACCGTGATGGAAAACCTTCGCGTCGGTTTGGAAGCAAGGCCTGACCGGTCGAAGGTGATTCCCGAGATGGTGTTCGACTTTTTCCCCGTTCTCAAAACGATGTCCCACCGCATGGGCGGCGACCTCTCGGGCGGTCAACAGCAACAGCTCGCCATCGCCCGCGCCTTGGTGGGCAAACCTAAAGTGCTGCTGCTTGATGAGCCGACCGAAGGCATTCAGCCCAACATCATTCAACTCATCGGCACCGTGCTGCGCAAGCTCGTCGTCGAGATGAAGATGGCAGTCGTGCTGGTGGAGCAGTATCTCGATTTTGTGCGCGAGTTCGGCCACACGTACCACATCATGAACCGTGGCCAGGTCATCGCCAGCGGTGTGCCCAGCGAACTTACTGATGATATTGTGGCCCGCCATCTGAGTGTGTGAGGGAGTGCGGCGATCCTATAGATAGACATGGAGAGTTTTCATGCGACATGGATTGGTATCAAGTTTCGTCATGATGGTGATGCTCGTGCTGCCTCGTTTAGCGATGGCGCACGCGGGGCATGATCATGGCGATGGTGGATTGGCGGCGGGCTTTGCGCATCCGCTCACCGGCCTCGATCATCTGATCGCGATGCTCGCCATTGGTTTGTGGGCGTCGCAGTTGGGTGGCCCATCGGTGGTGATGCTGCCGGTCACGTTTGTGAGCGTGATGCTGGTGGGCGCTGTGGCTTCGATGTATGGGTTGAATCTGCCGCTGGTGGAGCCGGTGATTGTCGCGTCACTGCTCGTCGTTGGTTTGCTGGTTGCTTGTGCGGCTAAGCTGCCCATGTCTGCGGGCATCGTCATCACCGCAGCGTTCGCCTTCTTCCACGGCGCAGCTCACGGCCAGGAAACCGGCGAATCCTCACCACTATTCTTCGCCATTGGTGCACTACTTGCCACCATTCTCCTGCACATCATCGGTGTCATGCTCGGCTCCATGCTCAAAGCAAAAGCCAGCGAACTTGCTGTGCGAATCATCGGCTCCACCGTCGCTGCCGCCGGATTGCTCATGATGATCGGCGTGCTCTGACATGCAGGCGGTTGCTACCATCTCGCCTGTGTCTGAGCTTGTGTTCCAATCTGATACATCGCTCCGAGATGTGAAGGCAGTCACGCACACCCGCGCTGGCACCGGCTCTATCACCGTCGATCTGATCGCATCTCGCTCCAGTGTCACACGCCTCAGCGCCACCAGCCCCCTCAAACTTCTCGTGCCTCGGCATCACTGCGAAGCAGCGTGGATATTCAGCTCCACCTACGGCGGCGGTCTCGTTGAAGGCGATGAGGTCGATCTCGATATCAACATCAATCCGGGTGCTGCCGCCATGATCGGCACGCAGGCCTCGACGAAAATCTATTCCTGCAAAGGTGGCCGCGCCTCTGCGCAGAGGCTCACCGCAAACGTGGGTGATGATGCGCTGCTCGTGCTTAGCCCTGATCCGATCACATGTTTCGCCGACGCGATTTACGAACAGACGCAGCGCGTTGAGCTCAGCGCGAAGGCGTCGCTACTGAGTATTGACTGGTTCACCAGCGGCCGCGCTGCGCGAGGTGAAATGTGGGCCTTTCGCAAATATCAGAGCAAGCTGGAAATTATCGTCAATGGCAAGCTGCTCGTGCACGAGGCTCTGCTGCTTGATCCGCATGATGGCCCCATCGCAGCGATGCATCGCATGGGTCGGTATCACTGCATGGCAACCGTCGCGCTGGTTGGGCCACGCGTGGCGAGCCTCGCTTTAGAGGCGCTGACAACTGTCGGTGAAACTGCACTGGGCAAACGGCTGCCACTGATTCAAAGCGCCAGTGAACTGCCCGGCGGCGGGGTGCTGCTGCGAGCAGTGGGCACGACAACGGAACTGGTCGCCCATTGGCTGCGCAAGATGCTCTCGCCCATCGCATCTCAACTGGGCGATGATCCTTGGGGTAGAAAATGGTGAAGAGCCGATGGCCGCAAGAAGGCGCAAAAATCGCAAAACATGCAGCGGCATGTGAGTTGATTAGGTGGCCGCAACAGTTGATGATGACACGCGGCCAGCCTCCGTTTTTCTTCTTCTCCTGCCTTTCCTTTTTGCGACTTTTGCGACTCTTCGCGACTAACTCTGGAAATCGAACATGCACCTAAGCCCACGCGACATCGACAAGCTGCTCCTGCATAACGCCGGCTTCCTCGCTCAGAAACGACTGGCTCGCGGTGTGAAACTCAACTACCCCGAAGCGATCGCGCTCATCGCCACGCAGACGCTCGAGTTCATTCGCGATGGCAAGAGCGTGGCCGAGCTCATGTCCCTTGGTCGGCAGTTCCTCGGTCGCAGGCAAGTGATGGTCGGCATCGCTGAACTCATTCACGAAGTGCAGGTCGAAGGTACTTTTCCCGATGGCACCAAGCTTGTCACGGTGCACCACCCCATCAGCGCGCTCGATGGCGATCTTGCGCTGGCGCTCTATGGCAGCTTTCTACCTGTGCCGAATTTGAAACTCTTTGACACGCCCAGCAAGGCGGATGAAGAAATCGGCGCGATAATCCCCGGCGAGTGCGAACCGCGCGGCGAAGCGATCACACTCAACGCCAACCGCAAGACCGCACACATCGCCGTGACCAATCTGGGCGATCGTCCCGTGCAGGTGGGCAGCCATTATCACTTCATCGAAACCAATGCGATGCTCAGCTTCGATCGCGCCGCATCCTATGGCAAGCGCCTCGATATTCCTGCGGGTACGGCTGTGCGCTTTGAACCCGGTGAAACGAAAACTGTCACGCTCGTCGAAATCGCCGGCGCTCGCGTCATCCGTGGCGGTAACGATCTGGCCGACGGCGCAGTCACCGCAGAAAACCTCAAGGCAACGATGAAGCGCGTAGAAGCGCAGGGCTTTGAATCGATCAAGCATTAAGTTCAAAGTTCAAGGTTCAAAGTTACAAGCCATCAACCTTGAACTCTGAATATTGAACTTTGAACTCAGAACATTGAACTCGGAACTTATTCCATGCCTTACAAAATGCCACGCCGTGCTTACGCCGAGATGTTCGGTCCCACCACTGGTGATCGTCTTCGCCTCGGCGACACCGCGCTCATTCTCGAAGTCGAACGCGATCTGACCCACTACGGCGATGAGTGCAAATTCGGCGGCGGCAAAGTCCTGCGCGATGGCATGGGACAAGCCACCGGTGTGCCGCAAAAGGACGCGCTCGACTGCGTCATCACCAACGCCCTCATCGTCGATTACACCGGCATCTACAAAGCAGACGTCGGCATCAAGAACGGCCGCATCGCTGGCATCGGCAAAGCAGGCAATCCTGATGTGATGGCGGATGTTTCGCCCAACATGATCGTCGGCGTCACCACCGAAGTCATCGCTGGCGAAAAGCATATTCTCACCGCTGGCGGCTTCGATGCTCACATCCACTTCATCTGTCCGCAGCAGGTGCACGAAGCACTCGCCTCGGGCATCACCACATTCGTCGGCGGCGGCACCGGCCCAGCCACCGGCACCTGCGCCACCACCTGCACGCCCGGCGAGTTCTACATCCGCGCCATGCTTGAAGCGGTCGATGATCTGCCGATGAATTTCGGTTTTCTGGGCAAAGGCAACAGCGCCAAACCGCAAGGCCTCACCGAACAAATCGAAGCTGGCGCTGTCGGATTGAAGCTGCACGAAGACTGGGGCACCACACCTGCTGCAATCAACAGTTGCCTGAGCGTCGCCGATGATCATGACATTCAAGTCGCCATTCACACCGACACGCTCAACGAGTCCGGCTTCGTCGAAGCGAGCATCGCCGCGTTCAAAGGCCGCACCATTCACACCTACCACACCGAAGGCGCAGGCGGTGGCCATGCACCGGACATCATTCGTGTTTGCGGCGAGCCCAATGTGCTGCCTAGTTCCACGAATCCCACGCGGCCGTACACCATCAACACACTCGATGAACATCTGGACATGCTGATGGTCTGTCATCATCTGGATAAAAGTTTGCCCGAAGATGTGGCCTTTGCGGAGAGTCGCATTCGCGGCGAGACGATTGCAGCGGAAGACATTTTGCAGGACCTGGGCGCCTTCAGCATTATCAGTTCTGACTCGCAGGCGATGGGCCGGGTGGGTGAAGTGATCACGCGCACCTGGCAGACGGCAGACAAGATGCGCAAGCAGCGCGGCTCACTCTCGCCCGACAAAACAGGCAGCGACAATTTCCGCATCAAGCGGTACGTCGCCAAGTACACGATCAATCCCGCGATCGCGCACGGCATGTCGCATGTCATCGGCTCCATCGAAGTGGGCAAGCTCGCCGACCTTGTGCTGTGGAAACCCGCGCTCTTTGGCAGTAAGCCCGAACTGGTGATCAAGGGCGGCTTCATCGCGTGGGCGCAGATGGGCGATCCCAATGCGTCCATTCCTACGCCGCAGCCGGTGTACATGCGTCCCATGTTCGGCGGCTTCGGTCGCGCTTCCGCATCCACATCGGTCGCCTTTGTCAGTCAGGCCGCTGTCGCTGCGGGCAAACCTGCGAGCTACGGTTTGCGGAAACAGATCGAAGCGGTCAAGGGCTGCCGGACGATTGGCAAGAAGGACATGAAACTCAACGATGCCACACCCAAGATTGAAGTGAACGCGGAGAATTACAAGGTGCTGGCCGATGGTGAACATCTGACCTGCGAACCCGCGAAGGTGCTGCCATTGGCGCAGCGATACAGCTTGTTTTGAAGCGAATATTGCGGATGCCCTAGGCAAGGAAGCCACGCCATCGGCGGGGCGCTAAACGTGATGGCACCGGCTTTCGCCGCTTGCGGCTTCGCTCTGTCTTTCGCATAACGCTATGGCAAAATCGGCGCGCTAGGCGGCGGCCCTGCTTCAATCGTGCGAATGTCTGATTGCTGTTTGAACATCAGTGACACCGCTATGACCGCGAGTCCGCCGTTGAGGACGAGGGCGAAGAGCGTGAGCTTGCCGGTGTTTTCCAGGGCGGTGCCTTTGATGTTGCCATCAGTCACGTGGAAGAGATTGGCAAGCGTGTAGAAGAACGCATTAAATGGCATCGGCACTCCGACGTATTCGGTCACCAGTCGCGGGGCGTTGCCTGAGGCCATGAGCACGAAGGTGAGAAAAGGCACGACCCATAGGACGAACATTGCCATGAGCATGCCGCGCAGGCCAAAGCGATGACAGAGCGATTGCATCATCATGACCAGCGCCGCAAAGAGCACCGGCGGTAGCACAAGCGAGAGCGCGCTGGGCGTATGCCGAAAGAAGAAGCCGCTTTGAATCGCCAGGCCGACGAGCAGGGCGTAGCTCACGCAGGTGAGCACGATGAAGATGATGCCAAAGGGCAAAGCTGATGCGGCATCGCCGAAGATGGAGACGCGCGGGTGATTCAGTTTTTTAGCCCGGCGAAGACCTTTGGCGAAGGTGTATGACGTGGGCGTTATCAGGCCGATGAGCAGCAGCGACATGGCCAGTGAGACGAAGAAGAAAACATAGAGCAGCTCGAAGATCACCGCGCCGCCGGTGTCCACACGGCGAAGGTCGAACAGCCGCATGCGGTGCACGCGCTCGGTGATGTTGTCGATCATTTCAGAATTGGTCAGCCTCGGCCAGAGACTGCCCAGCAGCATGACCTGCGTGACCAGAAAAACGATGACCGCATAGAGCTTGGAAAAAGGATGCTGCGATTCTTCACGCCATTTGCGATAGACGATGGTGAAGAGCGAGAGAATGAGAAACCCCTGCAAACATAGGGTGAAAACGCTGGGGTTGATGTTGAAGTTGAAAAACTGCACGGTGGTTTGCAGGTCGGTGGGATCGATGACGCCGCGTAGATCATCGAGTGCGAGTTCTTCGTAAGCGAGCCTGGCGAAGACGGGACGAGGCGTGAGGTAGAGGAAGAAGGTGAAGCCCAGGCTGGCCAGCGCGGGCATCACGAAATACATCAGCAGCACCATGCCCTGCGTGGCGACGCCTGCGCGCCAGGGCTTGGGTGAGACGATGCCTGCCACCAGGCCGGTCATGTGGTAGAGCCAGACGGAGACGAAGCCGACGACATAGAGATGAATGAGGTTGCTGATCTTGATGCCCGATTGCACAGCTGCATAAGCAACGAAGGGGAGCGTCAAACTAAACAGAAAATATTCGCGGATAGGTAGGCCGATGAGATAGCCCAGGATTTTGCTGGTCGGACTCATGGGCGTCATGCGCTGGTAATCGAGGACGCCGTTCATCCGTTCCTGGGCGATGCCGATGGCGACTGAACCGGTGCCCATGAGCATGAGGATGATGCCTTGCATGACAAGGATGGAGACGAGCGCGAACTTGGCAGCCTGTTCGTGTTTGAGATCCGCCTGTACACCAGCGACGTTGTAACAGATGAAATAGACGAAGCCGGTGACGACGACCACGACCAGTCCCCACGAGATGGCGTTGCGTGGCCGAAGGCGCTCGCGGGCAGACTTGACGATGAGCGGGTTGATGAGATTGAGGAGCGACATAATACTCATCCTGAGAAAGTGGGCGAAGGTAGCGTCGCTGATTCTACGCTGGGTTCGTAGGGTGGGCACCGCCCACCACGTTTTGGGTCCAGCATCAAGGCGTGGTGGGCGATGCCCACCCTACGCAGATTGCATCACATCAGCGAGACCGGATCAACATCGATGGCCACGTGGTTGTCGCTCTTGAGTAGCCGTGCGTTTCGCAAAGCGGTCATCAGCTTTTGCAGTGTCGCCGCGTCTTTGCCGATGAGTTCGATTTGCAAGCGGTAGAACTCCGCGATGCGCGAAATGGGGCAGGCTGCCGGCCCGCGAATGCGCACGCCTAGTTTCATCTGTTCATTGGTTTCATTTAAGTGATTCGCCAGTTGCTTGGCGTATTCGACGCAGTCGAGATGATCCTTGTCGCGCACCACGATCCGCGCCATGCGCGAGACCGGCGGCAATCCCATGGCGCTGCGCAGTTTCAGTTCATCATGAGCGAATGTATCGAAATCGTGATGACTGGCGAGCGTGATGGCCGGGTCCAACGGATTGAAGGTCTGCACGATGACGGTGCCGGGATCGCTGCCTCTTCCAGCGCGCCCGGCGACCTGTGCGATAAGCTGAAACGTCCTCTCCGCAGCGCGAAAGTCAGGCATGTGCAGCGATGTGTCCGCGCTGATCACGCCCACGAGTTGCACGTTGGGAAAATCCAGGCCCTTGGCGATCATCTGCGTGCCCACAAGCACATCGACGAGTCCCGCGCGAAACTGATCGAGTGATTCTGCATAGTCCTTGCCGGTCTGCATCGAATCGGAATCCATGCGGATCATGCGAATGCTCGGAAATTTTCGCAGCAGCTCCTCTTCAACACGCTGCGTACCTAGGCCAAAGACCGTGACCTTTTTATTGCACAGCGGACAAGTCGATGGCAGCATCTGTTTCGCGGTGCAGTGATGGCAGTGAACATAGCCGCCGGCGGGCAGCTTGCCATCCTTATGAAAGACCATCGTGACATCGCAGTAGTCACACTTGAGCAGCCAGCCGCATTTGTGATCGGGACAGGCAATGTAGTTGGCGTAGCCTCGGCGGTTGAGCAGGAGCAACGTCTGCTGCTTGGCATCCATGGTGCGTTTGATCGCGGCTTCCAGGCGAATGCTCACCAGATGAATACCTGCTTTTCCCGTGTATTCGTATCGCTTTTTCCGTTCCTCCGAAAGATCGACAATCTCCACCTTCGGCAGCGCCAGCCCCGGCACACGCGTAGGAAGACGAAGCAGATGAAAGCGGGGACGGGAAGCGGGAAGTTCCGAGTTCAAAGTTCTGAGTTCTAAGTTGGAAGGCAACGGAACTGTATGTTGCCCATCGTCTGTGCCTTTTGACCTTGAACTTTGAACTTTGAACTCTGAACTTATTCGATCGCCTCCCGCGTTGTAATAACTTTCCAGACTTGGCGTGGCGGAGCCCAGGAGAACGGGAATGGATAGAAGTTGGCCGCGCTTGATGGCGACATCACGGGCGTGATAGCGCGGCAGCTGATCCTGCTTGTAACTCGCTTCGTGTTCCTCATCGACGACGATCAGGCCGATGCCCGCAAGCGGCGCGAAGATCGCAGAGCGAGCGCCGACAACAATTCGCACATCACCCGAGCGAATGCGTCGCCACTGCTCATGTCGCTGCGCTGCGGTGAGTCCCGAATGCAGCACGGCCACCTGACCAAAGCGACGCTGAAAGCGCGAAACAGTCTGCGGCGTCAGCGCGATCTCGGGAACGAGAATCAGCGCGGCGGGAGACGATGAGTTCAAAGTTCCGGGTTCAAAGTTCAAAGTTGCTGATGCGGATGACTCTGGTTGCGATGCATTCGTGTTCCCCAACTTTGAACCTTGAACTTTGAACTTTGAACTTACTTGCATCCTCTCAATCGCGCTCAGATAGACTTCGGTCTTCCCGCTGCCGGTGACGCCGTGCAGGAGCGTGACGGAGAAACCTTGATTCAGTCGCGAGCTGATGGCGGTAACCGCGGCGGCTTGATCAGCTGTGAGCGCCAGTCCTGCTGCACCACTGTTGCGACCATCCTTGTCATCCATCGGCAGCGACTCGGCCGCTCGCACCGCCGATTGCGTTTGTGTGATGAACACGCCTTTGGCGATGAGCTGCCGAATGGGTGACATCGTCTTGGCCCCGGCAATATCCGCCAGTTCGCGAATCTCGGTGAAGTCGTGCCCGGCATCGCGCTGCTTGATGGCAGCTTCGATGATCGATTTTTGCAGCTTGGTGAGTTTGGGCGCAGGGGGGAGTTCCGAGTTCAAAATTCTGAGTTCTGAGTTGTTGGATGGAGCAGTTGCGATGGCCGTATCCATCTCCGTGTCCTTCAATTCTGAACCTTGAACCTTGAACTCGAAACTCTTTTCGATTCCGATCATCTCCCGTTTGACTCTGCCGGTGCCATGTTTGACCGCTGCGGGCAGCATCGTTGCGAAGACCATTCCCAGTGGGCAGCAGTAATACCCCGCCATCCACTTGGCCAGTTCGACGAGGTCCGGTGTGAGTGTGATGCCTGAGTCATCACGTGCGACGATCGCTTTGATGAGGTGATGTTTTTCTTTAGGCAGATCGCACGTGTCGCTGATGGCCATGACGTAGCCGGAGACTGCTTTGTTGCCACGACCAAGAGGCACGCTGACGCGCTCGCCGATGATGAGATCGCTCAGCGCCGCAGGCACACCATAGGTCAGACCATCGGGTGAAAGATCGATGCCTTGCTCGAGCGCCACCTTGGCGTAAGCGACAGGTGCATCAAGCGGGCGATTGTCAAAGAGCTGCGACATGGCCAGAGTATATGAGCGGGTGTCGGGTTCCGGGTATCGGGTATCGGTGTCTGAACGGAGACGATTCAGAATCCCGGAAGCTTGTTGCAGTGTTTCACACCCGACACCCGACACCCGATTCCCGATACCCGACACCCGCCGCTCTCTCGTTTTCGCTACATTGCTTCCATGTCCGATGTGAAGCAAGACACCCCCGCGATGCGGCAGTATCGCCAGTTCAAGGAGCAGTTTCCCGACTGCGTTCTCTTCTTTCGCATGGGCGATTTTTACGAGATGTTTTATGAAGATGCGCAGCTCGCTCATCGCGTGCTCGGCGTCACTCTCACCCAGCGCACGCAAGGCATTCCGATGGCGGGGGTGCCTTTTCATGCAGTGGAAAGTTACCTTCGCCGCATGATCAAGGCGGGCTATCGCGTGGCGGTCTGCGATCAAATGGAAGATGCGGCGACGGCCAAGGCTTCCAAGTCCAGCGTCATCGCCCGTGATGTCACCCGTGTCATCACGCCCGGCACGCTCACCGATGACACACTCCTCGAAGAAGGTAAAACCAATCCGCTGGCGGCGGTGATGTTTCATGGGGAAGCAAAAAGTTCAGAGTTCAAAGTTCAAAGTTCAAAGTTGAAAGGCACCGATCCCGAGTCAACGCAGTCAGTCTCCACTACTCGCAACTCAGAACTCAGAACTCAGAACTCCTTGGCTTCGATCGCCTGGGCCGAGCTATCGACCGGTTCGTTTCACATGGCCACGCTCGCGGTCGATGAACTGGCTGATGAACTGGGACGCATCGGGCCGCGCGAGGTGCTCTATGTAGAGACCGCCAATCACGAAGTGCCTTCGCGCGTCAAGGCCGCCATCGCCGCCATCGGCTGCCCTGCTGTGCCTCGGCCGGCCTGGCACTTTCGACAAGCTGAGGCACTTGAGATTCTCTGCAAACAGTTTCGCGTGGCGACGCTTGCGGGCTTTGGTCTTACAGGTGAAGAACTTTCACTGGGACCTGCTGCTGCCATCGTGCATTACCTCCTCGAAACTCAGCGCGCCACTGGCGATGGCATGCGCGGGCCTGAGATGGGGATCAAGTCGCCGACAGGGACGCCGCAGCCGCGCATTGATCATCTTGCGCATCTTCAGCCGCCTAAAGCGTTCAATCGCAGCGAGCATCTGATCATCGATCAAACTTCGCTGCGCAGCTTGGAAATTGAGCAAACAACGCGTGCTGGCAAAGCGGAGGGCACGCTGCTGGCGACGCTGCAAAGCTGTCGCACGCCGATGGGCAAGCGCATGCTGCGCCACTGGCTCTGCTATCCGCTGCGCGATCGCGTGGCCATCGAAGACCGGCAGCGCATCGTCGGAGCGATGGTGGAGGACACCGCATTCCTCGAAGCCCTACGCGATGCGCTCGATGGCATTCAGGACATTCAGCGCATCCTCGCGCGCATTGCGGTGGCGCGCGGATTACCTCGTGATCTGATTGCGCTGGGTACTAGCTGCGCACAGGCGAGCAAGCTGGTGGAGTTGCTGGCTGATCGACCCGCAGTGAAGCCTTTTTATGACATCGTGCAATCGGTCGTCAGCGCTCTCGATTCCCTGAGCCAGGCCATTCTCATTGCCTGCATCGATACGCCGCCCGCTCATCTGCGCGACGGCGGACTCATCAAAGACGGCGTCGATGCCATGCTCGATGAGTTCCGTGGCCTTCAGCGCGACAGCAACACCTGGCTTGCGGGCTATCAGAAATCTCTCGTCGAAGAGACCGGCATCAACAGCCTCAAGGTCGGCTATAACAAAATCTTTGGTTATTACATCGAACTCACTGCCTCGAACAAAGACAAAGCACCCGCTGCGTGGAGCCGAAAGCAAACACTCAAAAACTGCGAACGCTTCATCACGCAGCAGCTCAAGGAATTCGAAGGCAAAGTGCTCAGCGCCAAGGACCGCGCCATCGCGCGCGAGCAGCAGATTTTCACCGACCTGTGCGAAGCGGCGAAGGCACAGATGAGCGCGCTGCACGCGCTGGCTGATGCGGTGGCGCAGATTGATGTGCTCGCCTGTTTCGCTGCTCGCGCGGTCAAATACCGCTATGTAAAACCAACGCTCGTCGATGAACCCGTGCTCCACGTCGAAGGCGGCAGACACCCGGTGCTCGATCAACTTCTCGCGGATAAGTTCGTGGCGAATGAAATAAGTTTAGGGCCTAGGGAGCAGGGCCTAGGGCCTAGTGCAGAGCAGAAGCGAGATGACGTGGCGGCTGTCACTGAATTTGCATCTTCTTCCCTAGGCCCTAGGCCCTCATCCCTTGGCCCTACTCTCGCCCTCATCACCGGCCCGAATATGGCGGGTAAATCGACCTACATCCGCACCGCCGCGCTGCTCACCCTCCTGGCCCACACCGGCTCCTTCGTCCCCGCTGATCGCGCGACCATCGGCCTGTGCGATCGCATCTTCACCCGCATCGGCGCCAGTGATGAACTCCACACCGGCCAATCCACCTTCATGGTCGAGATGACCGAGACCGCCAACATCTGTCACCACGCCACTGAGAAAAGCCTGGTGATTCTTGATGAAATCGGCCGCGGTACTTCAACGCTCGATGGCCTTTCACTTGCATGGGCGATTGCGGAGTACCTGGCGGTGCGAGGCTGTCGCACGATGTTTGCCACGCACTACCACGAGCTGACGCAGTTGCCCGAGCGCTATCCGAACGTGACGAATCTGAACGTGTCCGTGCGCGAATGGCAGGGCGAGATTGTCTTCCTTCATCGCATCGTCCCCGGTGCCGCCAGCCGCAGCTACGGCATCCATGTGGCCAAGATCGCAGGGCTGCCGCCGGGTGTGATCGCGCGCGCTGATGAACTACTCGCACAGCTCTCGGTGAGTCACACCAGTGGCGTCATCGATGATGCTGTTGCATCCTCCAGTCGCAAGAAGCCGCGTGCCGTCTCGCCGCAGATGTCGCTCTTCACCGAGTATGTGAGTCATCCTGTTGTTGATGAACTCAAGGCACTCGACCTCAACACGTTGTCGCCGATGCAAGCATTTGAAGTGCTACGGCTGATGCGCGAGAAGGTGGAGAAGCCGTGATCTCCAATCTGGTTGGTGAAACTTAATCCGTTCATTCGGTCACATTCCCCGTCATCACCAACGGCTTACTCTTCTGCGTCACCTTCACCGCACTCGTGTGCAGCTTCGGCTCACGTGTATCCATGATCGTGCAGCCAGTCACCTGCACGCCTTCGCATTCATCCACAAACAGTCCATGCGGCACACCATCGAGAATCTGGCACCCCGTCACACTCACGCGCTGGCAGCGCACCAGTTCGAGTAGGCCGTCGCGCTGTAGCTTCACTTCCGTGGGCACCGTGTGTTTGCCTGCCTGGCAATCGTGCAGGATTGAGCCTGAAAACGTGATGTTTTCGCTGCCTACGATGCGCAGCCCGGTGCAGAGTTCTTTTTCTTTGTAGTCGGGATTGTGTTCGAAACAGTTGCCGGCGAGAGCGATGTTTTTGGAGCCTTCGATCAGGACATTTCGCTGATGGCCCGAGTAGATGAAGTTGCCGGTGAGGGTGATGCCACGGGTATTGACGAGGTGCACATTAATCTCCTGACTCCCGATGAGATTGCCCGCGATGGCCCACATGCCTGCTTTGCGGTTGAGCGCGCCAGATGCATCACTTCCGGCCGCACCGATGAAACGAATGTTCGCGCCGCCTGCGGAGTAGGTGGCCTGGATGGTGTTACTGGCGATGGTGCCTTCGCGGACAGTTGCGCCATCAGCGGAGGCATCGATGAGAATTTCAGCCGTCGGCTCAGGTTGAAAGCCAGTGAACGCGTTGTGGTTGTTGTATTCGATGTCGTTTCCGGTGATTTGGAAATTGCGGATTTCGCTGCGCTCGGCGCGGATGCCGCCGAGCCTGTTGTAGGAGATGTGGTTGCCGGTGATGTTGATCTGATGCAGGTTGACGGAGTCGAGGAAGACGCCGATGCCGGTGTTGTGATAGATGTGGCAATGGCTGATGAGGATGTTGCGATTGCGTTTGTGGATGTGGATGCCGTGACGCAGATTGCGAAGCAGCACGCCTTCAATGGAAGCCTGCATCGTGCCTTCGAGCTTGATGCCATCCGCTGTCGCTCCGAGTGGCCCTTGCATCGATTGTGGCAGGCCTTGGATTTCGAGTTGCGTGACAGTGGGCATGCGCTGGGCAGACCAGACCTCCGGCTTGAAGGAAGGCGGATGAGCGGAGCCGGCGTGCGTGCCGATAAGGTGGAAGGCTGGGCCCTCACCGTGCATGAGAATCTTGGCGACGCCGCCTGAGCCGGTGATGGCGATGCGGCGGGTTTCATTCAGATGAATCGCAATGGTTTTGGTGATGAGATAGTCACCACGCGGAAACTCGAGCACGCCATCGCCTTGTGCAAGCGTGTGCTCAATCGCGGCAGTGTCATCGGTCTTGCCATCACCTTTAGCGCCGAAGTGGAGAACGTTGGACATGGTAATAAGCTCCAGATGACAATTGCCAAATCACAAACAATCAACCGGAATGCGAGCCAATCCTAAGCAAGACGAGAAGTACGACTACGATGATGGTTTTGTCATTATGCCTTGATTCGAATCGATTGCATGTCAGGTGCGTCAAGGCTTTTTTTGATGCCGAGTTTTGTCTACCTGAGCGTTTTTTCATTTGTGTCTCGCGTCGTAAGTTGTTTTTATTAATGGGATTAGCTCGTGTCTAGGGGTAAACGGGTAGACGTCCACCCTTTTACCCTTACTGCATTAGAAATGATCAAAACCCGTCAACGCGATCTCGCCAAGCATAGTATATCATATATTGAACTATATTTCAACGATTAAATCATTGAGAAACTTGCCATGAAATGCGCTGCGATGCCTTAATCCGAGCCGTGAAGCGTAAGCGAGCGGATGCTTGGTGATACCCCGCGTGTTCGAAGCACCGCACGCTTACGCGTAGCGGCTCGGATGATGCGATGCAATTGAGCGCGATGCCTTAATCCGAGAGCGGATGTTTGGTGATACCCCGCGTGTTCGAAGCACCGCACGCTTACGCGTTGCGGCTCGGATGATGCGATTCAATCAATCGCGATGCCTTATCCGAGAGCGGATGTTTGGTGATACCCCGCGTGTTCGAAGCACCGCTACGCTTACGCGTAGCGGCTCGGATGATCATCGTCTGGATATTTTGCGAATCTCAGCGGCGTGCCTTGCTGATTCAATGTGTAGTCGGTTTTCTCAGCAACGGATGCTTCACGCCACAAGTAGAGCGTACTGCCATGGCGCGACCAAGCGTCATCTTTTTGGCCCAGGAGTTTTGCTTCTCGCAATCGCCGGGTGCACCAAGCCTTGAGATCGCTCATGACTTTCTCGGGTTTACAAGGTGCGACGATAACCGCATGAACATGGTTCGTTCGTACGTGCAGTGCAAGTAATTGCCATTGGCGATGATCGCACACTTCCACGATCGTGGCTCGCACACATGATCGATGGTCATCATCCAGGACGAACGGCGGCTTCTTCATCACGGCGCGTTCGCGATTATGCCGTTGACCATCCTCAGGCAGAACGGGCGTCCCCGGTTGGTTGTGTTCAGGGTCTACCGATCCTTGGGCGCGGCCGTGCAACCATGATCCGTGCGTATGAAAGGTGATGAAGTAAGCCAGCGGCTGATTCATGAGATTGCCCCCAATCCGAGCGTGAAGTTTTATCCGAGCCGTGAAGCGTACGCGAGCGGATGCTTGGTGATACCCCGTGCGTCCGAAGCACCGCACGCTTACGCGTTGCGGCTCGGATGATGCGATGCAATTGAGCGCGATGCCTTAATCCGAGCGTGAAGTTTTATCCGAGCCGTGAAGCGTAAGCGAGCGGATGCTTTGGTGAGACGCCGCGTGTTCAAAGCACCGCACGCTTACGCGCTACGGCTCGGATGATGCGATGCAATCGAGCGTGAACTTTCACTCCATCACCTTCATCGCCACGATCGTTTGATCATCACCTGGCTGTGCGCCAGCTTCGTGCGCTCGCATCGCTGCGGTGATTGATTTGATCACGCAGTCTGGTTCGCCGTTGCAATCTCTGAGTGATGCATCGATGCCTTGCACGCCGAACATTTCGCGATTGGGGTTTTGCGATTCGCTGATGCCATCGGTGTACAGCACCACCGTCTGCCCCGGCTCGAGCGTGATTTCTTCATCCTTGTAAACCACATCTTCAAGCACACCAAGGGGCAGGCCGCCGCCTTGATCTAGATGCACCAGCGGCTGGCCATGCGTCTTCACAATCGCGGGCGGATGGCCCGCACGGCTGAACATAAACTTGCGCGTCAGCGGGTTGTAGATCGCCATCAGAGCGGTGACGAACGAATGCTCCACGCGCTTGTCGCACAGGTGACGGTTCGCATAATTGAGCAGCTCGCTGGGGCGATCAGGCTCCACCGGGTAGGCATAAAGAATCGCATTGAGCATCGCCGCCAGAACCGCAGCGCCGGGGCCATGACCTGAGACATCGGCAATCATGAAAGCCCAGCGCGCTTGCGGATCGGTCTTGCCATGGCGACCTTCGGGCGTGAGGCAGACGAAGTCGTACATGTCGCCGCCCGCCACGTCATACGTTTCATAACTGGCGGCAATCTTCATGCCCTTGATATCAGGGAGCACGCGCGGCAAGAGCGCCTTCTGAATTGCCGCAATGCGTTCGACTTCGCGGGCCATGCGCTCGTTGGCTTCGCGCAGCTGGGTGTTGATGACGGTGTTGTTGACGGTTGCGCCGATGAGATTGGCGCGGAGGATATTTTCTTCGAGGTCGTCAATGGAATAAGCCTGCGGCTCGCGCTTGAGGATGATCGCCCAGTTGGTGGCGATGCCATCGGTGAAGGCGGGGATGACCATGGCGGTGCCGAACTGCGCAAGCCAGTCGCCGAGCACCGGATCACTGGTGATGCGCAGGTTGTGGCAGAGCTTGGGCGCGGGGCTGGCGATGAGTTTGCCGATGAAGCCGCCGGTGTGGGTGGGGAGTTTGTGGCGCTGGTTCCAGGGGTCGTTGGTCTGAGCGTGGTTGATGTTGTCATAGCCGATGCGGCGGGTGATTTTGTATTGCCCGGGCTTGAGGCCTTTGCAGGAGACGGTGAGAAGGCCGCTCTCGCCGCGCGACTTTCGCATGCCGCGCGAGAAGGCATCCATGACCTGCGAGGGTTCCTTGGCTTTGCTGATGCGCTGGACCATGTCGATGTAGAGATCGATGTTCTGGCTGGCGGAGAGATCGATGAAATCG
>ENA-ORBV01004487-ORBV01004487.1-microbial-mat-metagenome-genome-assembly--contig:-NODE-4487-length-26756-cov-9.598411_pt1 | contig 26756 bp, 26 predicted proteins | sample MGYA00237777_ERZ505514 | MGnify/ENA primary metagenome ERZ505514 (study PRJEB26160, sample SAMN06269048) | microbial mat metagenome | isolation source: Oligotrophic lake microbial mat | place...
GTAGCGAGGGGACGGTAGACGGTAGACGGTAGGCGGTAGACGGTCTACCGTCTACCGTCTACCGTCTACCGTCTACCGCCTACCGTCTACCGTCTACCGTCCCCTCGCTACGGCAGAAAACGCAGCGGGTTCACCGCCTTGCCGTTGAGCAGGACCGTCAGGTGCAGATGCACGCCGGTGGAGTAGCCGCCGCCCGCCCGGTCGTAGGTGCTGCCCATGTGCCCGATCAGGTCGCCGGCGCTCACCTCATCGCCGCGCGCAACCACTGGCTGGTCGATCAGGTGGCCGTAGACCGTCTCCATGCCACCAGCGTGCCGAAGCTTCACGCAGTAGCCATAGCCGCTGCACCAGCCAGCTTCTGTGACCACGCCCGAGCGCGCCGCGACAATCGGCGTCCAGGCGCGGTTGGCGATGTCGAGCCCGTTGTGAAAACTGCCCCAGCGTGCGCCGAAGCCAGAGGTGATCGTGCCCCGCGTGGGCCAGACCCAGCGCGGCGGCGGTGCGGGAAAGTCGTTGCTCACTGGCAGCGCCGCTACCTGCCCGGCCTCCACTGCGAGCATGTCGGCCCGGACCCAGCCGCGCAGCGGCCCCAGCTCGACCAGCAGCCAGTCGTCGTGCTTCGCGCGCAGCGCCACCTGGCGGCCAGTCTGGAACTGCCCCAGCCGCCCATGCTCGGTGCTCGGCCCGGCGCGGAGATTGGTCTGCTCCGCCAGCACAACTCCGGCAGGCTCCGGCGCGCGCGCGGCGAGCCCTGCCAGGCCGCCCGCAGCGCGCAGCAGGTCCTCTGGCAGCGCGCGCTGGGCGCCTGGGATGAAGAGCTCGCTGCCGGGGTTTAGCTGAAGCGTGACTGGCACACGGTTGGTCGGAAAGCTCGCGATGCTCGCCTCAGAGGCCTGGTAGCGCTCCGCGAGGGCCGCAAGCGTCTCGCCCGCGCTCACTGTATGCGTGAGCCCAGATAGATGCGGCACGCGTAGCAGCTGCCCAGGCATCAGAGCGTCGCCACCCTCGAGCCCATTCGTCCAAATCAGCGTCTCCACCGAGACCCCGTAGCGCTCCGCGAGCGACCCAAGCGTCTCGCCGCTCGCCAGCGTGTGGAGCGCCTTCCAAGCGCTGGCAACCTCGACGGGGCGTGACAGCGCAGGGGCGAGCAGCTCGCCAGAGGCCAGCAGGCGGATCGGCCCAAGCGACCCTGGGGCGCGTGCAAAGGCCACGCCGCTCTCAGCATAGGCGCTGGAACCCTGCGCCGCTAGGGCGTCCTCCCAGCCGCCACCCAGGGCCTGCTGCGACCACCCGCTGCCAAGCTCGCCGAGCAGCACACCAAGCACGAGGAGCGCCAGCAAACCATGGCGCCAGACCCGCAGCGAGGCGAGCCACGCACGCGCGCGCAGCAGATCAGGCTGCCAGCGTGAGCGAGCAGACTCAGCCTTGAGCGGGCGCGTGGGCAGCGGCACACCGCGTGCCTGTGCAAGGGCGCCACGAGCCAGTGCCGCGCGCCGTAGTGCGCTGCGCTGTCGCTCGTAGCCCCTCAGCTGCTCTGCGCTCACGATCTTGTCTTTCCAGTGGTAGAGAGCGCCCAAGAGCATACACGCCAGAGGGTGGTTTGTCAATTTGTGGGGGCCGCGTAACTGTAACATTCCTTGACGTAGCCGCGCGGCGCGTGTTACTATGATCGTATCGCTAGGCTGGAGCAGCACGCGATCCTTGGTCGCCGCGACTTTGGTCGCCCACTTCACGAAAGGCCGACAGATGATCCGTGTCGTGGTCGATAGCATCCGCGTCAGCCTGCTCACGCAGCATCGTGTGGTGGTGCTACGCGAGACCGATAGCAAGCGCTACTTGCCGATCTGGATCGGCCCCTTCGAGGCCGACGCCATCGCTATGGCGATCCAGGGCCACGAGCCCCAGCGCCCTATGACCCACGATCTGCTGAAGGTGTTGATCAGCGACCTTGACAGCCAGATCATTCATATCCTCGTCAACGACATCCAGGATAATACCTTTTTCGCCCGCATCGTCATCGAGCAGCGCGGGCGCACCATTGAGGTTGACGCACGGCCCAGCGACGCGGTCGCCCTCGCTGTGCGCACCGAGGTGCCGATCTACATCGCGGACCACGTGCTTGAGCAGGCCGGTGTCTTCTTCGACGAGGACGAGCAGCCCGGCTCTGCCGAGGCAGCCTCGCTCCAGGATCCGTCAGCAGAGTCGGAGCCCGAGGGTGAGCCCGACCTGAACGATGACTCGATGTCGATCTTCCGCAATTTCATCAACACGCTCAACCTCGACGATCCCCCAAAGGGCGGCGCCGAGAAGTCGTAACCGCTCAGATGCCCTTCAACGCCCCGCGAGCCCTGCACGGGGCGTTGTGATTCCCGCCTCCAACCTCGGTAGCGTTGAAAGTGTGGATAACTGCCATGAATCTGTGGATAACTCAACATCTTTGTGGATAAGTCCTCGCACAACCCGTGGATCATGTGTGTATGCTTTGGCCGCATGATCACGCCCATCCCCGCAGCTCTGGATAATGTGGAGAGCCGTCCACCAGTTGTTCAGAGCCTTTTCATGCCACCTGTGCGCGCCAGACCCGAGCTTCTCCACATCCTCCACATCCCTACGGCTATCGACTGAATTCTCTCCATCCTTTTACACATGAATGATGAAAGACCTAACGCAATCCAACCTATGCTATAATAACTGCGGCACTGAGGAACGGCAGATACTTGCTAAACCCCGCCAGGGTCGAAAGACAGCAACGGTAGGTGAGTTCCTCTGGGTGTTCCGAGGTGCCACCACCTCGGGATCCAAAAGGCGGCAGTGGATTAATCCACTGCCGCCTTTGTGTTGCTGTTCGCGCGCCCACAAGGGGCGCCCTTTTAACGCCCCATCTCCCCAAGCTGTGTCGGCCCGAAGCCAGCAGGCAGCAGCTCCTGCGGCGTGGTGAGGCGGCGCGCGCCCCGCAGGTTAAGCAGCAGCACGGTGCTATGCGGCGCCAGCTCGAAGAGCACCTGGCGACACGCCCCACACGGGCTGGCCACGTCGGCGGTGTCGGTGGCCACAGCGAGGGCCACGATCTCGCGCTCACCGGCCGCGTAGGCGCTAAACAGTGCCACCCGCTCCGCGCACACTGTCATCGGGTAGGCGGCGTTTTCGATGTTGCCGCCAGGGAAGATACGCCCCGACGCGGTGAGCACGGCCGCTCCAACCTGGAAGGCCGAGTAAGGCACGTAGGCTAAAGCGCGCGCTGCCAGGGCCGCCTCCGCCAATGCCGCGTAGTCAGGTTGCGCCACGTATACCTCTTTCCACAAGCTCGCTGGGTGGCGCTGTGTCGGCCGCATCCGCAGAGGTGCGGCGCACAATGCGCAGCTTCTGCGCCCGCACGCCCTTGGCCGCCAGCACCGTCACCACGGCATCATCCAGGGTAAGCTCATCGCCCACACGCGGCACGCGCCCCAGCCGCTCGTACACCAGCCCGCCGATGCGCTCGGCGTTCTCCGACTCCAGCTCCAGGCCGAGCAGCTCGTTGATGTCGGCGATCAGCACGCGCGCATCGACAATATACTCGTCATTGCTCAGCGGCTGCACCGACGGGTCGCCTGTGTCGTACTCATCCTGGATCTCGCCGACGATCTGCTCGATCAGATCTTCGATCGTGGCCAGGCCAGCGGTGCCGCCATACTCGTCCACGATGATCGCCATATGCACCTTACGCCGCTGAAGATCCTCCAGCAGCGCGTGCATCTTCATCGTCTCGGGGACATAGTGCGGCGGTCGCAGCAGCTCCTTGATCGGCATCTCGGCGCTGCCGTTGCGCAGGGCGGGGATCATATCTTTTGCGTACAGAATGCCCACAATCGTGTCGAGCGTGTCATTGTAGACCGGGATGCGTGAGTGGCCGCTCGCGCTCACCACATCCATCGCTTTGCCGAGCGTTGTGTTCAGCTCCAGGCCCACGATGTCGACGCGAGGCACCATGATCTCGCGCAGCAGCGTATCGCCAAAGGCGATCACGCCCTCGATCATGGCGCGCTCCTCGTGCTCGATCAGGCCCTCCTCCTCGCCCACATTCACCAGCAGGCGCAGCTCCTCGGCAGTGACGAGCGGCGCCGGGGGCGCGTCCTTCCCGCTCAGCAGCCGATAGAGCGGCCGGGTGGGAAAGTTTACCAGCGCGATCAAGGGCCAGAGCAGGATCGAAAGCATGCTCATGGGGCCTGCCAGCAGCAGCGCGGTGCCGTGGGGGTTGCGCACGGCCAGGGCCTTTGGAATGATCTCGCCGATCACTAGGGCGCCCAGAAACAGCGCGCCCAGGCTTGCGGGGATGCTCCAGCCGCCCCGCCCGCTGCTCAGGCTGAGGGTAAGCGCCGTGGCGATAATCAGCGAGCTAGTGTTGAGGAAAATAATCGTCGATTTGAAGTGGTAGGGGTCGTCGATCAGGCGTGACACAGCCCGCCGTGAGCGGTTGCCGCCTTCGGAGAGCAGCTGGTTCAGGCGGTGGCGGCTGATCGCGGTGAAGGCCGCATCAACTGCCGAGGTGAAGGCCAGCATCAGAAGACAAAGGCCAACACCGATAAGCGCAACAATAGGTTCAGGGTCCTCCAGCAAGTGGTCACTCCTCAAGTTAAGAAAAAAGCGCGCTCAGCGACAGATCTTTGTGGATGCGCATAATCGCCTCGGCAAAGAGCGGCGCAACGCTAATGGTGCGTACGCGGGCCTCGGTGCCGGATGCGCGCTGCGGGATCGTGTTGGTGGCGATCGTTTCCACAAGCTCGGAGCGCGCGATGATCGCCAGGGCGTCGGCGGCGAAGATGCCGTGGGTGGCGCAGGCGTAGACCTTCTGCGCGCCGCGATCAATCAGCGCCTGGGCCGCCTCGACCAGCGTCCCGCCGGTGGAGATCATATCATCTACGATAATAGCCGTCTTCCCATCGACTTCGCCGACCATCTCCAGCACCTCGGCGATGTCCGGCTCGGGGCGCTGCTTGGCGATAATTGCAAGCCCCGCGCCAATGCGCTCGCGGAAGCGGTTCGCCCGCCCTACACCGCCTGCGTCAGGCGAGACCACCACCGGGTTCGGCAGGTTCAGGCTGTGGATGTAGTCCGAGAGCAGCGGCCCGGCCTGAAGATGATCCACCGGGATGTCGAAGAAGCCCTCAATGGCGGGCGCGTGCAGATCCATGGTGAGCACGCGGTTCGCGCCGGCGGTGCGGATCAGGTTGGCCACCAGCTTGGCCGAGATCGGCTCGCGGCCGGCGGTCTTCTTCTCCTGCTTGGCATAGCCGTAGTACGGGATCACCGCCGTGACGCGCGTGGCCGAGGCGCGTCGCAGCGCGTCGATCATCAGCAGCAGCTCCATCAGATGATGGTTGACCGGCGAGCAGGTGGGCTGGATCACGAACACGTCGCAGCCGCGTACATTGTCGTGGATCTTGATCCGCGTCTCGCCGTTCTTAAACTCGCCCACAAGCGCCTTGCCGACGGTCATGCGCAGGCAGGTGGCGATCTCTTTGGCAAGCTCAGGGTTAGCGCTACCGCTGAAGACAAGCAGGCGACCATCCATCGCTGGCGTTCCCCAGTACTGACAGTAAAAAGCAGTGAAGCGCTGCTCCACTGCAAACATGGCCGCCGACACGACGGCAAGCGTGTGGATCGTGAACAACAAGCGTTGTGCGCGGCGCCCTGTCTCATGGGTCTAGCCCTGTGACAGAGTGGCTGCCGGGCCAGGATTCGAACCTGGACAGACGGATTCAAAGTCCGTCGTGCTACCATTACACAACCCGGCACCCTTACTCTATTATAGCATACTCCGATCTTGTGGCGCAGCGCTTGCGCCCATGGCCCGGCCCTTGCAGAGCAGCCTATGCTATAATCTGCGGGGCGAAGTACGGGCTGGAAGGAGTGCCACAATGCCGGGCTGGAACGAGATGGGCGCTGCGCTCAGCACCCTGCGCGAGCTCGATGTCTCCGCGATCCGCGAGGAGTCGGAGCGCTCCGTAACGATCATCTGCCTTGCCGAGCGCGGGCTTTTCGAGCAGGCCGCCGCGCTGCTGCGCACGCTCGGACGCAACCGCTACGGCGCCTCCGGTGCTGATCCGCTGCTCCACCGTCCACTCACAGCCCCCGGCCCCGACGATGAGCTGCGTCGCGCCGATCTACTGCTGATCCTGCTTGATGGCCGCAGGCCGCTATCCACGTCGCTCACAGCGCCGCTCGGTCGCCTCGCCGCCCTCGCCGTCCCAACCGTGATCGTGATCAGCGGGGTTGCCACGCCCGGCGAGCTTGGCCCGCCGCGCCCGGAGTTCGCCCACGCGCAGATCGTCGTTGTGCCTGACCTCATCGGCGCCGATGCCGCCAGCTCCGTTGCGACGGCCATGCTTGCGCGTCTGCCCGGCGAGCTGCATCTGGCGGCGGTCCGGCGCCTGCCGGGTCTGCGCGAGAACTACACGCGTGACCTGATCGGCGCGGTCTCGTTCGCCAACGCCTCGTTTGCCACGGTCTCCGCGCTGCCGCAGCAGATCCCCATCCTGGCGGTGCCGTTTTTTGCCGCTGATATGATCGTGCTCACCAAAAACCAGGCCCTGATGGTCTACCGCATGGCCCTGGGCTACGGCGCGCCAGCGGACTTCAAGGATCGGCTACGCGAAGTTGGCCCGGTGGTGGGCGGCGGCTTCTTCTGGCGGCAGATCGCGCGCTCGCTGATCGGCCTAGTGCCGGTGTGGGGGGTGATCCCGAAGGTGGCCGTGGCCTACGCCGGCACCTACGCCACCGGCATGGCGGCCTGGCGCTGGTTCTCCGACAGCGAGCTGCTCTCGCAGGATCGGCTGCGCCAGATCACAGCGGAGGCCATGCGACTTGGCCGCGAGCGCGCTGTGGCCATCACCGACGCCGCAAAGGCCCAGGGCGAGCAGGCCCGCAAAGGGCTCTTCAGGCTGCGCCTGCCTGGCCGTCCCGCCCCCGGTGGCGCTCCGCCGCCAGCTGAGAAGCAAAGCCCGAAGCAGTAGGCAGGAGTCAGGCGGCAGGGACGCGCTGTAGCGCGTCCGTACATGGCAGGTGGTAGGAGGCAGTGTCCAGGATCAGTTTTCAGTAAACAGGCCCGGTTGTCAGTTCGGATTGTGTCTATAACTGATCTGGAAACTGCGAACTGGAAACTGCTACCTGACTCCTGCAAACTGGGAACTGCCGCCTGACCCTGACTCCTGTAAAGTCATGCGCTCAGCACCAGGCTCGGGTCGTCGTTGGCAACCTTATTGACGGCCTTGCTCACGGGAGCGGCAACCATCAGGTTGGCCGGGTAGGGGCCAAGCAGCGCCTGCAGTGGCGCGGGGTCGTGCAGCGCGGGGTCGAGCCAGAGCGCGTATGCTTCGGGCGGGAGGATCACCGGCATACGGTCGTGGAGCGGCTGCATGAGGGCGTTGGCCGCAGTGGTGAGGATGGTGCAGGTCTCGATCCAGGCCCCGTCGGGGCTCTTCCAGTGCTCCCAGAGCCCGGCCAGCCCGAAGCTGCCGCCGTGGGCCAGCCGAATGTAGAAAGGCTGCTTGCCGCCTGCCTGGGCCTGCCACTCATAGAAACCGTCGGCGGGGATGATGCAGCGGCGCTGGCGCATGGCGCTGCGGAAGGATGGCTTCTCGGCAGCCGTCTCGGCGCGTGCGTTGATCAGCTTGGCGCCCATGGAGAGATCCTTGGCCCAGGTTGGCACCAGGCCCCAGCGGAGTAGCACAAGCTCGCGGCCAGCCTCGGTGGCCCGCACCGCTGCTACCTGCTGGGTGGGGGCGATGTTGTAGCGCGGGGCTAGCTCGGGCACCGCTACGAGCTGAAACTGGGCGGCAATCTGATCTGCCGGTGTGGCTAGCGTAAATCGTCCGCACATAGGGTTTACAAACCAAAGGCAGGCAGTCAAAGCCGCTGCTGCGCTCCGCTGCCCGCCTTATGGCCCTAAGCTACTTCTGGTCGGGGTCCAGGCGCGTCGTCTCGCCCGTGGTGGGGCTCTCGTCGGCGGCGGGCGGGGCGCTGCCCTCGGGCTGGTGCAGCCGCGTGACAAAGTTGGCGAGCTGCTCGTTGAGCAGGGCGACGCCGCGGATGAGCGTCTCCTGGAAATCCTGGGCGACCTTGCTCTGCTGGGCTTGGCCGACAGCCTGGCCGACAGCCTGCTCGCCGCGCTGCACCAGCTGCTGCACCTGCGGGTTCTCCTGGATGGCCTTCACGGTTGTCTGGAGCTGCGCGCCGATCTCCTTCATGCCGGCGGAAATGTCGGCCTGCATCTGCTTGGCCCGGTCGCTCTCAAGGGCGCTGCGGACGGCCTGCTCGATCTGCTGGCCGAGCTCGCGCAGCTCCGTGCCGAGATCGACTTGGGGCGGCTGGCTCTGCTGCGACTGGTCCTGCTGATCCTCGGGCTGGCTCATGGAGTCGCTCCTTTCAGTCGGTACCCTGCTATTGTACAAAACTGGTACCTGGGATATGACGCTGCGAGGGCGATCATTGTTACCCCACAGATTTGCAACATAGTAGTTTACAGTATAGCATAGCGCTTTGGGAACCGAGTCCTGCCGCGCAGCGTTGAAGCACTGTAGCGACCAAGGCTATTGGAGGAAGAAACCGATGTTGAAGACGCGCACGCTTTTGCCGCGAACGCGGGCTATGGGACCGCTGCTTGCCCTGCTGATTGCCCTCGCAGGCTGCGGTGCGTCCCCGCAAGTCCCCGGCGCCGCTGCGCCCACCGACTCAGCTGCTCCAGGTGCGCCCACGGCCTACCCTGCGCCCGCCTCGGAGCCCACGGCCTACCCTGCGCCGCTTGGCGGAGCGCCCGCATCTACCGCTATGCCCGCGCCCACTCGGCCGCCGCTTAGCGTCACCGCCGTTCCTGACACAGGCGCCCCTGCTGCGGTGCCCAGCCCGCCCGCCGGGATGGCCTTCGGCGAAGTTCCGGTTGAGCTCGCCGCCGTCGCCGTGGCGGATCTCGTGCAGCGCGCGGGCGTGGCCGCCTCCGCGATCACGGTGGTAAGCGCCGAGGCTGTGGAGTGGCCCGACGGCGCCGTCGGCTGCCCGAAGCCAGACACGATGTACCCGCAGGTGATCACGCCCGGCTTCAAGCTTGTGCTCGCCGTGAGCGGCCAGCAGTACAACTACCACGCCTCTGAGCGCGGTGCGTTCTTTCTGTGCGAGAACAAGGCCCCGTGATCTGAGGGGACAGGGAACAGGGGACAGGGAACAGGGTATGAAGCGGCACTCACCTGTGTCGGCCCGCTGCCCGGCGCCCTGTTCTCTGTTCCCTGTCCTCTGTCCCCTCCAATCACGGCCAGCGGTAGGGCGTGCCTGGCGGGAGCCGCAGGCTCTCGTCGCCAAGCCGTCCAAGGCCAGGTGCGCCGCCCTCTGGCGAGCGCTCCAGCCGAGCCTGCTCAGTCCACTGCACTAGCCAGCCGTTGCGCACAAGCTCCCCGCTGATCGGCGTGCCCAGCTCGGCGAAGCGGAGCGCGACCTCTGTAAAACCTGGGCAGAGGCTGCTGGGCATTGGAGTGCCTGCCACGCAACTACCGTCGCGGCTGGTCTCGGCGAGGAAGAGCGTGCTGCCGAGCGGGCGCTGGCGCACGGCGCCCGCTCGCAACTCCAGGCAGAGCAGCTCGAAGCACTGGAGGCGTCCCCATGCAAAGGGGACCGCGGGCGTAAGTGGCAGCCCCGCCCGCTCCAGGCCGCCAAGCTCGGCCCAGGTGCGCCGCAGCGTTGCCGGCACAAAGTGCCCCGTCTCGGCCTGCTCGCCGCCTAGCGCCCCAACCTCCAGGCTTGCAATCTGTTGTGGCGCGCCAGGCTCGTGGCCGTCGGCGCGCAGGCCCACGGTAAGCGCGTAGCGGCCCTCCGGCAGCTCGGCGGGCAGCGTGAGCGGCTGCATGTGCTGCACGGCGGCGCCCTGCGGCCAGCGCGCCGGCGGAAAGACGCCGTAGAGCAGTGGGCGCTCGCTCTCCAGCAGGGTGTAGCCGTCGGGCGTGGTGAGCTGCACCACAACCCGTAGCTCGCCCGGCGGGGGCGTGTTGGCGCGGCGCCAGCTCAGGCTTAGTGTCAGGAGCTCGCCAGGCTCGTAGGTGGCGCCAAGCGGCGCGGCTAGGCGGAAGCCTGCCAGCTGGAGCGGGCCGCCAGGCGTTGGGAAGCTGAGGCTGAGCGGCTGGAGCGACCCAGCCTCCACGGGGCGGTAAAGATCAAAAGTGCCGATGGAGCCGTCGTGGGCGTAGCGGCGCTGGAGGATCTCGATCACGCCGGGGGTGAGCCAGTTGCCCAGATAGTCGATCACGGCGAGGGGCGGCTCGCCGTTGGCCAGGCCAAGCAGCAGCGCGTCCTCGTCGGCAAGCCCCTGATCGAGCAGCTGGCGGGCCTCGAATGCCTGGAGCGGCGAGGCGACGGCGGCGGCCGCGGCGACGCCCGGCATGTCGGTGAAGATGGTCGGCCCTGCGGCCCGCACCTCGGCGGCGAGCGCGGCGCCAACGCGCGCCTGGGCCGCAAGCAGCTCGCGCTCGCGCGCTGCGTCGGCCCAGAGCCCGTAACGGCCCAGGGCCAGGCGCGGCGGGCTCGGCTCGATCAGACCGGCGGGTCGCAGGCGGTTGGCGTCCCAGAGCGGAGGGTAGAAGAGCAGCGACGCGCACAGCAGCGCGTAGAGCGTAGTCGGTAGCGCATAGCCTAGCACGCTACGCTCGGGCTGCGGGCTGCGCGCCAGACTCCCCGCGCTCAGCGCCACGAGCCAGATCAGCCCGGCGTAGAGCTCTAGAAAGTAGTTGCTGTAAGCGCCAACCTTGCCCACGCCTGCGGCGCCCACAGCCCCGAGGAACGTGTAGAGCGCGGGGAGGACGAGCTCGACGGTAGACAGTGGACGGTGAATAGTAGGCGCGGCACCGCCCACCGTCCATCGCCCACCGTCCAGAAAGCGCCAGGCCGCCCCGAGCGCCACGAGCAGCGCCGCGACGGCCAGCGGCCAGCGCAGGCGGAGCTGCTGCTCCCAGAAGCCACGGGCGAGGGCGGCCTCCCACCGGTTGGCGTTGGCTGCCACCACATGCAGGGCGAACCAGCCGTCGCTCGCCCACTGAAGCAGCCCGAACAGCAGGCCGCCGCCCAGGGCCAGCGTGGCGCCCAGGGCGAGGCCCGCCCAGATCATTTCGGCGCGCTCCGCACCGCGAGTCTGCCAGGCGCGCCACGCCAGCCAGCCGACGGCGGCGCCCGGCGCGGCGATCAGCGAGGGCTTGGTGAAGAGACACGCCAGTAGGAGCAGCCCTGCGCCCACAGCACGCCACGGCGTGAGTCTGGGGCGGTACACCAGCACAACCAGCCCCCACAGCCCAAGGCAGACCCCGAGCAGATCCACCCGCATCAGCGCCGACCACTCGCGCACAATCGGCACAGTGAGGAAGAGCAGGGGCAGAAGTGCTGAGTGCTGAGTACTGAGTGCTGAGTGCTGAGTGCTGGCGTCTGCAATCTGCAATCTGCAATCTGCAATCTGCGCTCGCACAAGCAGCATCAGTGCGGCTACACAGCCGAGGGTCGACGCGAGCGAGATGAGCCTGCCGGCGATCAGCGCGGAGCCTGTGAGCGGCGTGAGGGCTGCGGTGACAAGCAGGTAGAGCGGCGGGTAGTTGACGATCAGGGCGGGCGGGCGCTGCGGGTTGGCGTAGAGCGCCCAGACCGGCACGCCGCTGCGCAGACGCTCCACCTGGGCCAGCAGCGGCCCCTCGCCGTAGTCGAGCGGGTAGCTGAAGCTGAGCAGCTGGCGCGCGTGATCGGCGAAGTACCAGAGATAGAGTGCGGCCATTGCAGCGAGGGCGAGCTGCGCGGCGCGCATGGCGATGCGGGCGAGCGACTGCGACATGCGCGCCATTATAAAGCCGGTAGAAGCAGCGACAGATTATTTTGCATCCCGAAGAAAGATGAGCGTGTGGTGAGTGCCTGGCGCAATGCAGATCTTCGCCGAGATCACGTACGTAAGAGATTACAGGAGGGTAAACGTAAGACCTCCATCGCAGCCACGTAACGCGTTCGCCCCCGCTCAAGGAGAAAGAGTTTATGAAGTCTCACCTGCGCTCGAAGCCCGCTCTAGTCCTGATCAATACGCTCGTCGTCGGGGTGCTCGCCCTGGCCGCCTGCGGCGCCCCCGTCGCCACACAGAGTCCCACGGTGATGCCAGCCGCCACCGCGATGGCTGAGCCGACCATGGCTCCCACGGCGATGGCCGCCATGACCGATGCCAACACGGTTGGCGCCGTGGCCATGGCCGATAGCCAGTTCACCACGCTGGTCGAGCTGGTGATCGCCGCCGACCTCACCGCCGTGCTCAATGGCCCCGGCCCGATCACAGTGTTTGCGCCCACCAACGAGGCCTTCGCCAAGCTGCCCGCCGCCACGCTCGCAGCCCTTAAGGCCGACCCGGCGCTGCTCGCGCAGGTGCTCACATACCATGTGCTCCCGGCCAAGGTGACATCGACCGACATCACCGGCATGGGCGGTGTGGGCAACCCCGCGACCGCAAATGGCGCCATGGTCAATGTGACCACGATCAATGGCTCGGTCTACGTGAACGACGCCAAAGTTACCACGGCAGATGTGCCCGCCGACAACGGTGTGATCCATATCATCGACACGGTGCTCATCCCGCCCGACATGCTGGATGCGGCGACGATCGGCGGCGCGGCGATGGCCAGCCCGCAGTTCAACACGCTCTCGATGCTGGTGACGCTGGCCGACCTTGGCCCGGTGCTGAAGGACCCCGCCGCCACCCTGACGGTCTTCGCCCCCACCGACGAGGCCTTCGCCAAGCTGCCTAAGGAGACCGTCGATGCGCTGATAGCCGACCCCGAGGCGCTCAAAAAGGTGCTGCTCTACCACGTGCTCGGCAGCATTGTTAGCAGCGAGGACATCGTAGGCATGGGTGGCTCCGCCACGCCGGAGACCGTGAACGGCGCCACGGTTGATGTCACCACGCGCGATGGCGCGGTCTACGTCAACGACGCGATGGTTGTCACCGCCGACATCAAGGTCGGCAACGGCATCATCCACGCGATCGACACGGTGCTGCTCCCGCCCGACATGCGCTAAGGCAGTGACCATGTCATTCCGAGCGCAGCGAGGAATCTTCGGTCCTGATGCGTTGGAAGACCCCTCGCCTCGCTCGGGGTGACAAAACGAAGCCTCCTGGCCTGTGCATGGGTTATTACGCCCATCCACATCCCAGGAGGTTTCGTTTGTCCGTGGCCAGGCCAGCCACGCGCCCAGATCTATCCTACAGACTACGCGGCCTCTTCATCCGCAGGCGCGTCGTCGTCATCGTCGTCATCGTCGTCAGCATCGTCGTCAGCATCGTCGTCGTCAGCATCGTCGTCGTCATCAGCATCGTCGTCGTCAGCATCCTCCTCAACCACTTCAACCGGCGCGGTTTCCGTGGGCTCTTCCTCAGGGGCCTCGGGGGCTTCGGTAGTCTCGGCGGGCACGGCGGCGCTCAGCTCCTGCTCTTCGGACGACATGGTGCGCTCCTTCTCATCCACTGCGACGACGGGGGACAGTCAGATTATAGCATGCCCCGGTTAAGGGCCAGTTAAGGCGCTGTGAAGATGAGACAAGGAGACAAGGAGACAAGGAGACAAGGTGACCGCCTGTACATGCCGTTAGGCGCTCCTTGTCTCCTTGTCTCCCCAACGAGCCTAGCGAGCGATACTCCTTGTCTCCGGTCTCACCGGGTTACGCGATACCCCACCTGCTTGAGCAGCTCGCTGGCGATCACCGACTTCTGGATCTCGTTGGTGCCCTCGAAGATCCGGGTGACGCGCGCGTCGCGGTACATGCGCTCCAGCGGCAGCTCGCGTGAGAAGCCGATGCCGCCATGAATCTGGATCGCCTCGTCGATCACTTCGCTGGCCACTTCGGTGCAGTAAAGCTTCACAATGCTGCTCTCCAGCGTGGCGCTTTTGCCTGCATCCACGCGCTTGGCGCAGTCGTAGACGATCTGCTCCATGGTGTAGATTTTCACCGCCATCTCGGCCAGCTTGAACTGGATGGCCTGGAAGTCGGCGATCGGGCGCCCGAACTGCTGGCGCTGGATGGCGTACGCCCGACTCAGCTCGAAGGCCTCTTTGGCGGCGCCCACGCTGCTGCCGCCCAGACCGCAGCGCCCGATGTCGAGCGTCTTCATGGCGATCTGGAAGCCCTGGCCTGGGCCGCCTAAAATATTCTCGGCGGGCACGCGCAGATCCTCGAAGAAGAGGCTGCACGTATGCGAGGCCTTGAGGCCCATCTTCTCCTCGACCTTGCCAACCTTGAAGCCGGGGTAGTCCTTCTCGACGATGAAGGCGCTGATGCCGCCACGGGCGCCCTTGCTCTTGTCGGTCACGGCGTGGACGATAATCACATCGGCGAAGCTGCCGTTGGTGATCCACATCTTCTGGCCGTTGATCACCCACTCATCGCCGCGCAGCTCGGCGCTGGAGCTAATGTTGGCGGCGTCGCTGCCGGCGCCCGGCTCGGTAAGCGCCCATGCCCCAATCATGCGGCCCTCGTTCATGGCCCGCAGATACTTGTCCTTCTGGGCGTCGTTGCCGCCCAGGTAGATGCTCATCGCGGCGAGCTGGGCGTGGGCGCCGATGATCGTGGTGTGGCTGGAGCAGACCCGGTTCAGCTCCTCCATCAGCACGCAGTAGCCGGTGATGCCCATGTCCAGACCGCCGTACTGCTCGGGGAAGGGGATGCCGAGCAGCCCGAGCTCGCCTGCCTGCTTGACCGTCTCCAGCGGCACGCGCTCCTCCTCGTCGATCGCGCGGGCGATCGGGCGGATCGCCTTGTCCACAAACTCGCGCACGCTCTGCCGCAGGAGCTTGATCTCGTCGCTGTGCTCGTACTCCATGGAAGTTCCTTTCTTCATTGACGGGGGCAGATGACGGTGGACGGTGGACGGTGGGTTATCAGCTATCGGCCATACGCTCGCGCGTTTGATGCGAGACAAGTGGGAGGACAAGGGCGGAGGGGTGGGCGGCGTCGTGGTAGATCGTCTGCTCTGCGGGCAGGCCCATGGCGCCGCCATCGCCAAGCGGGCGGCCGTCGCCTGGGTTTGCGCTCCAGCGAGGGTGGGCCGCGCTGCACACATGGAGCCGAATGCGCTGCCCAATGCGGAAGCGCTGCGCCGTGGCCCACATGTCGATCTCGATCCGCAGGCTGCCGTCGGGCTGCCGCTCGCCCTTGCCAGGCGCCACCCGGCAGAGCCCCTCGCAGACGTTGCGGCTGAGGCCGTCGGGCGCGACCTCGCAGAGCCTCCCCACGAAGTCGGTCTGCTCCAGGCTGGAGCGCACAAACAGCTCCAGGCGCACCTGGCCGATCACGTCGAGCGCCTCTTTGAGCGGCGATGTTGTGAAGCAGATCAGATCGGGGCGTGCCTCCAGGGCGCCCTGATCACGGGGGCCGGCGCTGGGGCCAAGCACAGGCCCGCCGACCGAGGGCGTAGGGTTGCGCGGGTCGAAGCGGTAGCTGTCCGGCGGGCTTGTGGGAGCCGACGCGTGGGTGGAGAGCAGTCCCTCGGCGTGGAGGAAGTAGCGCGTTACGGCGGCTGGCGGCGGCCAGAAGTCCATCTCGTGCCACTCGCGGCTCCCCATCAGGGCGAGGCGCACCGGGCGGCGGCGCATGGCCTCGCGCTGGCCCTTGAGATGCGCGTCGAGCCACCAGAGGCCCTCGCGCACCGCATCGAGCATGGTGGCGGGCTCGGTGTGGAAGCGGGGCAGCACGGTGAGGTAGGGCGTGCGGCCAGCGGCGAGCAGCGCTGCGTAGTCGGCCAGTTGCTCATGGAGAAACAGGTCGTGCCAGGCCGCCACAAGATGCACCGGCACATCAACTTTCGCCAGGTCGCGGTGGTGATCTGCGCGGCGCCAGTAGGCCCCATCGAGGCGCGGGTTGGCGAGCCACTGCTGGTAGAAGGGGACGCTCGCACCGATGGCGGCCATGTCGGCCTGGGCGAGTGGCTGCTTGGCCATCGCCTGTGCCAGGGCGGCCTGCCGCTGCGGGGCAACGAGCTCCCAGAGGTTGGCGAGCTCCAGGTTGCCGCCGGAGGAGCCGCTGGCGCTGAGGATTTGCGCCCAGCGCAGGGCCGACTCGAGCGCGAAGGCGCCATCGGGGTTGAAGGGGCGCGAGAAGCGCGAGGCCGTGATCACCGGCACCAGGGCCTTGAGGAAAGGTGGGGCCTCGGCGGCGACGGCCCACTGCGTGTAGCCCAGGTAGCTTGGCCCCCACATGCCCAGGTTGCCCTCGAACCAGGGCTGCGCGGCGACCCATGCGAGGGTGGCTTTGCCGTCGGCGGCCTCATTGACGAGCGGCTCGAACAGGCCCTCGGAGCGAAAGCGCCCGCGCACGCTCTGGATCACCACGTTGTAGCCGCGCTCCGCGAAGAGCGGCGCGCCCAGGCTGGCGAGCGGGCCGAGGATGCGCGTCTCTGAGGGGCGCCCGTACGGCGTGCGGATGAGGATGGTGGGGAAGGGGCCGGCGGCCCGTGGATGGTAGCGATCTGCGTAGAGTGTAGCGCCGTCTGGCATGCGGGCGGCGAGATCGCGCTCGATGGTGATCGCGTGCTCGGCGGGGCGCAAGCCCCAGGCCCGCGCCAGCAGCTCGCGCCGACGCGTGTAGATCCCAAGGCTTGCCAAGCCAAGGCCCGCCAGGCCAGCAGCGGCAGCGCGGCGCATCAGGGGGCCGCCTGGCACGGGCGTGAACAAATGCGATCAGCACTGATCAGCAGACCCTGCACTGGAGCTGCCTCGCTTTCGGCTAGGGCACAGCAAACACTATTACACACTGCGTTATGGGGAGTATAGCAAAGCGCTGGGCGCTGTGTCAAGATGACGCGATGCGTTAGGAGTGGTTCGCGTGGTTCACGCCGTTCGTGGTCTAAACGGCTAGTGTATAATCTGGTGCCAGACCCCCGACCTTACAGGACGCCCCAATGATCGCATCGCTGCGTGGCACCCTTATCCATATTGGCCTTGACCACCTGGTGGTCGAGACGGGCGGCGTGGGCTGGCTTGTCTACGCGCCGCGCACCGTCCTCGGCGCGGCCGGCGCCGTCGGCGAGCCGATCTTCCTCTACACCATGCTGATCGTCCGCGAGGACGCGATGACGCTCTACGGCTTCGCCGCCCAGGAGCAGCGCAGCATGTTCGAGAGCTTCCTCACGGTCTCTGGCGTAGGCCCGAAGGTGGCGCTGAGCCTGCTCTCGGCTGGCCAGCCCGACGAGATCCGCGCCGCGATCGCCCAGGGCGACACCGCCCGCCTCGCCCGCGTGCCCGGTATCGGCAAAAAAACCGCCGACCGCCTGGTGCTTGAGCTGAAGGGCAAGCTGGATCTGAAGGGCCTGCCGCTGCCCGCGCCTGGCACCACTCCAGCTGCCGCCGCCGCAAATAGCGAGCTGGCCGAGCTGCTGATCAGCCTTGGCTACAGCGTTGCCGAGGTCGCCTCCGCCATCGCCGCCCTTCCGGCCGACGCCCCCAGCGAGCTGGAGGAGCGCCTGCGGCTTACGCTGCGCCACTTTGGCAGCGCGTAAACGCTATACGCTCGGCGGTACATGTGTGTGGTATGATGCGCTCTACTACGAGGTATGCTGTAAAGCCTCGCGCACATGCTCGCCACCAAGGAGGTACGGTATGGCCGCTGAGCCGACAACCGCTCCCGCCGCGAACGACTCCCCGCCCCCGCGCCCGCGCTACGCCCGGCTCTCACCACTCTACAAGGCGCTAATCTGGACCTCGTTTCTGATCAACGCCGTGCTACTGATCGCCCTCGGCGTGCTGGCAGGCGCCCTGATCCAGAACCGCAACCAGGTGGCTGCACTGGCGGGGAACGGCACGGTCTTCGCGGCCAACAATGTGGCCGAGCTTCAGGACGTGGTCTCCGACCTCCAAACTGCCACGATTGTCTACACCATCCCCCTGGACACACGCCTGCCGATCGAGCTCGACGTGCCGATCAATCCCGGCACGATCATGACGGCGCGCAACGTGGTGACGCTCACCGAGCCGGTGGAGCTCAACGCGCCGGCCGCGATCCTGTTCCCAGGTGGCGGCGGCAACCTGAACGCCAACGTGAATATCACTCTGCCAGCGGGCCTCGAGCTGCCCGTCAATCTGGACATGAACGTCAAGCTTGTCACCTCCATCCCGGTGCAGCTCGAAGTGCCGGTGAGGATCCCGCTGGCCGAGACAGAGCTTGGCCCGCAGTTTCGGCGCCTCGGCGCGATCGTTGATCGGCTGGTGAACCCAGTGGCGCCGCTGCTGCCAATGCCAGAGACAGCCCCGGACAGCAGCAAGCCGTAGGCGAGGAGACAGGGGACAGGGTGACATGCGCTTGCTGCGCCGCGCTGACCGGGTGACACCTGACGGCGCACAGAGACTGCCCTTGTCACCTTGTCATCTTGTCACCTTGTCATCTTGTCACCTGGTCACGCCTAGTCACCTGGTCACGCCTAGTCACCTGGTCACGCCTAGTCACCTGGTCACGCCTAGTCACCTAGTCACCCGGTCACCTAGTCACCCGGTCACCCGGTCATCTTGTCTCCCGGTCATCGCCTAGCTCAGCCGGGCCTCCAGGGCGCGCCAGTGGAGCGGCAGCGTGGTCTCGATATGCCGGTCGGCGATGCGCCAGGTATGCTGGCCGTCGGGGATGGCGGCGACAGGCGCGGCGTTCTCGATGCCGAGGGTGCGCAGGGCGCGTAGTAGATACTCGCCGCGGTAGAAGTTCGAGCCCCATGGCTCGATCTGCTCGGGGCCGTACTGAATGATCCAGGCGAGCCGCCTGAGCGCAGCCTGATCGGCGCGCAGCAGCAGGGCGATCGGATTCTGTTCGGTGAGGTGAGCGGGGTCACGCGGGAGCCCGAGCGGGGCGTCGAACATGGCTGGGGCAAAGAGCCCATCGCCGGGGCGGGCGGCGCGACCAGCATCGCTGGTGTAGGGGATGGATGCGTCGAAGGCGCCAACGCTCGCAAACAGCTCGGGGTGCAGGGCGGCGGCCTTCACGGCCATGTAGCCGCCAAGCGAGAAGCCGGCCACGGAGCGGGCGGCGGGCAAGGTACGGTAGCGCCCATCCACAAAAGGCAGCAGCTCCTCGAAGAAGAAACGCTGAAAGCGACCGGTGCCAATGCCTGGGGCGTTTGCGGCAAGCTCGGGGCTGCGGAAGTCGGTGAGCATGCCGGGCACGGCGTTGTCGTCGCTGGCGAGGCCGGGCATCACCAGGAGCATGGGGCCGATGGCGCCAGAAGCGCGCAGGCGCTCGTAGACATCGATCACCGTAGTACCGCTGCGGCTCGCGTCCTCATTGGGGTTCACCCACTCGCGCTCGTGGCCGCGCATAAGGTAGAGCGTAGGGAAGCGACGCTGGGGGGCAGAGGCGTACTCGGGCGGCAGGTAGAGATAGAGGCGCCGGGTGACGCCGAGGATATGGCTGTGCAGGCGCGCCGAGCTAGCGCGCAGGTCGTAGGATTGCTCCGACATAGAGCAGCATTATACCAACTCTAACGAAACTCCAGCGCAGGGCGGATTGACGCCGCCGGGGGGTGCGGTATAATAGTGGAGGTGTGGGGATGCTTGGTTTCGACAGGGAGTGAAGGTCGTAGATTGCAGGTCGTGCCGCCCAGTCACGTAAAAGGGGCAAAACGGCAATAACTGCCAACAACAACAAGTGGGCCCCGGCTTCGCGGTCGATGGCTCTCGCTGCCTAACTTAGGGTAGCGCGCCCCCACTGACTCACTCGATGGTCAGTGGCCCGGTGTTAACAAGTCGAGTGCTCCTCAGGTAACCACCTGCTAGCCTGGGGAAAAGACAAGCGGGTTTGCCCAAAGGCTGCCTTGCTCGTTGTGTGGCCGCGGGCGAGCTCAAACAACGGGATAAACCTGTAGCATGTCTGCGGTTTAGCTTTCTGGACGGGGGTTCGACTCCCCCCATCTCCACCACAACCTAGCAAACGCTCGGGCGATCATCGTCCGGGCGTTTGTGTTGTGCGTCAAGTGTGCCTCGCACCCCCCGCGCCCAGTCCTCGACAAGATCAGGGTAGGAGGCGGCCGTCGCGGTGAGCACGTCGACCACGTTCACCTTCCAGGGGCCGCGATACCAATCCACCGGCGGCTCACCCTGCCGACGGCGCACGCGGGTCGGCCCATCAGCGGTGCGGCGCACCCGCCGACGCAGCAGCTCAAGCGAGAGCTTACCATCTAGGACGTCGGCGAGATTGCGACGCAGGCTCTGGAGCGCCTTGGCGGTGAGGCCGATGCTGTCGGGGTGCTGGAGGTTATAGGCGGCCACGGCGTAGAAGTGCAGAATCGAGCCAGCGGCACCGGGGAATGTCGCCTCCAGCACCAGCAGGGTGTGAAAGTGGTCCAGACAGGCGCCGCCGGCGGGCTGGTAGCGCCAGAGACAAGCCCAAGGGCTTTCGCCTTGGGTAACTGACGGGAGCTACTCAGCACGTACTTCCTCACGGTACTGGAAAGTCCGCTCTAGTGGGACGTTGAACACCCGCGTGATTCGGAACGCGACTTCCAGTGATGGTGAGTACTTATTCCCCTCGATCGCGTTGACCGTCTGACGTGTGACACCGACCCGGTCTGCAAGCTCCTGCTGCGTCATCTCGCCGCAATGGAACCGTAGTGCGCGGATGTTGTTCGTGATCAGGCCGGTACTCTTTCCCATCGCTCACGCCCCCCGCCGGTACAAAAACAGCTGTGAGCCGATCTCCACCAGCTGCGCCAGTACCCAGAACCCGAGCAGGATATGCGTGAAGGCAAAGTTGCCCTCCGTCACCAGAGCCGCGCAGAGCGTCAGGAAAACGCCTGTCGCCAGCACGTATGCCCCATTGCGCGAGCCCTTCAGCTCGATCAGCCGGTCTCGCTCATCTGTCTCCGTACGCCGGTTTACGAGCGCGATCACGATCTGCCCTACGACCTGCATAAGCACCAGCAGCACAATCGCCAGCACAAACAGCACCACCTGATGCGGCATGAGGTTTACTCCCTGCGTCGGCAGCACCGACGTGAAGTAGAAACCGAAGCTCCCGATGAGGCTGACGAACATCAGCCACAGACTCTTCTCCTGAAATGAGAGATCCATCATGTCCCGCTCCATGCTATGTCAGATATATCTGACATAATATCAAAAATACACGACATAGGCATCATAGCGCCGCCTGTCGTAAATGTCAAGTAATTCTGACATCCTGACGAAAAGGAGCGCAGGGTTTCGGTGCGCGAGGCTAGGTCTACTGCCGCCCCACGCTATACTCGGCGCATCGCCTACGCCGACGCGCCCAGCACACGCATGGGGCGGGAAATGGGCTGGAAATCTGCATCATCTGCGGATACCGTGCCCGGTTCATTGACGTTACATCCGCCCTGGGGCGGCGGCGAACGTGTGTTTGCTTAGCCTGACTCGTGTGGTACGATAAGGTAATCAAAGAGCGCACCAGAGCGGTATTCGGCACCCTGTGCCGTGACCCCTCCAGGAGCTCCGCAGTGGCGTGCGCAGCCCCAGCCCGTTGGCCGTCCGTGATCGGACGAACCCACGCAGTCATCGATGCCCGCAAGGAGGTTCCCGTTGGCGAGTATTGTCACCGCCGCGATCGACGTCGTCCTGGCGACGCCAGATCAGCTCCCGGCCCGGATCGCTGTCCTCGAAGAGTCCCTGAAGCATAACGCCAAGGCCGCAGAGGCGCTGGCCGAGGCTCGCGCCGCGCGCACGCCGACAGCGTGGACAGAGAAGTCGGTCGTCGACCTGCTCAGCGCGAAGCTGCGGCCGATGGCGACGGTCACGAAGACGCAGGGCGTAGCGATCCGCGAGTATGTCGGCACCGCCCTAGACGAAGCCGAGCTCAATATCTTGCTCACAGAGCTGAAGTCGACCAAGGGGCCGCGCAACATCGCCCGGCTCATCGCCAAGTACGACGGCGCTGTGATCGGCCTGATCGTCGCCGCGATCACGGAGTAGCCCGCGCCTGCGTTATTTCTATGACACCGCGCTGCTCGCCGGAACCGCGCCTGCATCGGCTGGCTGCTGGTAGCGCCTGGAGATCAGGTTAAAGATCGGCACCGTCATCAGCGTCGTGACGATCGCCATCATCACCATCACGGTAAACAGGGTGGGCGTGATAATCCCCCGTTCCAGGCCGATGTTTAGGATGATGAGCTCCATCATGCCACGGGCGTTCATAAGCACACCGAGCCCCAGCGCCTCATAGGCGCTGCTGCCGCTCAGCCGGGCCGCCGCCCAGCAGGCCACGCCCTTGCCGAGGCACGCGGCCAGCACAACCAGCAGCGTCACCGCCCAGAGCAACGGCGTATCGACAAGCCCGATCTGCGTGTTCAGCCCGGAGTAGACGAAGAAGAGCGGCACCATAAAGCTGGTAACCAGCGGCCCCAGACGCTCGGTGGTGGCGCGGCTCACCGGGCCGCGCGGCATCATCGCACCCAGCACAAAGGCGCCGAAGACCGCGTAAATCCCGATTGAGTCCGTAATCCAGCTACACAGCATCACCAGCATCAGCACCACGGAGAAGAGCCCATCGCTCACCTGGCCAGAGCGCTGGGCGGCCACGTCGAGCAGGCGCAGCGCGGGGCGGCCCAGCACGACCATGCCCACGCTGTAGATCACGCCGCCGCCGATCGCCAGCAGGGCCAGGCTCGGCTCGTTGCCAAAGCTGGCCAGCACAACGGCCAGGATGCACCAGGCCGCCGCGTCGTCAATCGAGCCGGCGGCGAGGGCGAGCGTGCCGAGGGGCGTGTTGGCAAGGCCACGCTCATAAATAATGCGCGCCAGCATGGGGAATGCCGTGATCGACATCGCCGCGCCGAGAAACAGCATACGCTCAATGGTGCTGACGCCGGGCGCGAACAGCGACAGCCCGGCCAGCCCAAGGGCGAGCGCGCAGCCGAGGGCGAATGGCACGAGCATCCCGGCCACCGAGACCGCAGCCGCGCTTCGGAAGCGGCGGCGCACAATGCCTAGCTCGAACTCCATCCCGACCAGGAACATGTAGAGCGCAATGCCGACCTGGCTGATCGCGTACAGAATGCCCATCGACTCGCGGGGGAAGACCCAGGCCTGTAGCCCCGGCGCCAGCAGGCCGAATAGCGACGGGCCTAAGAGCACGCCGGCGATCATCTCGCCTACCACCTGGGGCTGGCCGACCTGGCGCGCCAGCAGGCCCACCCCACGGCAGACGGCGAGGATCACCGCCAGCTGGAGAAAGAAGCGCACCGAGAGCTCGAAGTTTGTCAGCGTGGCACCGCCTCCCTAGAAGCTTGCTGTGTTCAGGCGTCGGTGAGCGCAAAGAGCAGCCCGGCCTCCACGGCGAGCTGGCCGCCCACGGTGGCGCGCGCGGCGCCCTTGCCGATCCCGTGCCGAAAGTGCTCCAGGCTCACCTCTAGACGCAGCACATCGCCAGGGCGCACCAGGCGCTTAAAGCGGCATGCATCGATACCGGCAAAGATCGCGAGTTTGCCCCGGTGCTCTGGCAGGCTCAGGGCGGCCACCGCGCCGGTCTGGGCGAGCGCCTCCACCATCAGCACGCCGGGCATGATCGGGTTGCCAGGGAAGTGGCCTGTGAACTGCGGCTCGTTGACGGAGACCAGCTTCTCGGCCACGGCCCGCACCCCCGGCTCTAGCTCTAGCACCCGGTCGATCAGCAGAAAAGGGTAGCGGTGCGGGATGATCGCCATGATCTCCTGGGCGTTGAGCATATGTCTCCTTGTGCAACGACGGTGATGCTATCATAGCATAGCTGCGCAGGCGGTAGGGCTACGGCATTGGCGGCGCTGTTGCCAGGACCGGGCGGTTGAAACCGCGTCGGCAGGGCCTGCGGCCGCGCGTCGGCCTGCGCCGACGCGTCCGGGCCCGCCCATGACGTAGCCCTACGCCAGCGGTCCAGCGTTAGAACAGTTGCGCTCGTGGCATACGCGTGATAGAATCGGGCGGCGACGAATAGCAGCTACCAACCCACCCCCGCCCATGACAGAGCAGACAATCAGCAAAGATCGCAGCGCATCCATTCCTGGCCTCGACCCTGAGGCAACGCCGCTCCTCGGTCTCGGCATCGGCCTTACCGGCCTGGCTCTCGGCCTGCGCCCTCGCCTGGCCCCGCTGCCCCTGGCCCTCATCGCCATCGCGGCAGCGCTGTACCGCGACCCCGCCCGCCTTACGCCCAACGAGCCGGGCAGCCTCTTCGCCCCCGCCGATGGCGGCGTCGTGCGTGTCGATGAGGTCTACGAGCACCGCTTCGTCCACTCGGACTGCCTGCGCGTGGCTGTGGCGATCACCCCCTTGGACGTGCCGTTCTGCCGCTGCCCCGCCCTCGGGAGCGTGAGCTACCTGGAGCACGTGAGCGGCGAGTACCGCCCCGCCAGCGACCCTGAGGCTGGCGAGCGTAACCAGCGCGTCTATGTGGGCGTGGAGACAGAGTGGGGCCCGCTGTTGCTCACCCTGATCGCCGGCCCCATCGCCCGCCGCATCAGCTGCCGTGTGAAGCTGGGCGATCGGCTCGACGCAGGGGCGCGCATCGGCGCGGTGCGCTTCGGCGCCCGCGTGGATCTCTACATCCAGCGCGATGTGGTGCGCCTGCTCGCCACCTCCGGCCAGCGTCTTACCGCTGGAATTACAAGGATTGGCCAGGTGCTGCCGCTCTAACACAAGGTCACAGGGCACAGGGCATAGGGCACAGGAAGCAGTGCTTGCGCCTTGCTCGGGCCAGACCTTGTCCCCTTACTAAACTATGCACGGACCAGGATCGCCCTACACACTGCTCTTCGACGAGGACGACGCGCAAGGCCCCGGCCTCCCCGAGGCGGCCCGCGCAATCTACGGTGGCGACTGGCGGCTGCCCGCGCCGCGCGCCGGGCGTCCCTACACCTTCACCAACTTCGTCGTCTCCCACGACGGCCGCATCTCCTTCGACGAGCCGCGCCGCTCCGGCGGCGCCGATGTGAGCCGCAACGCCCCCCACGACACCTGGCTTATGGCGCTGATCCGCGCCCGCGCCGATGCTATCCTTACCGGCGGCGGCACCCTGCGCGTCGCCCGACGCCACCGCTGGACGCCCTGGGAGATTTTCCCCGCCGAACGGGAGGCCCTCGTTGCCATGCGCGCCGCCGAGGGTCGCGCTCCGCTCCCGCTGCTTGTGGTGGTGAGTGGCAGCGGTGCCATCCCCGCCGACGCGGCGTCTCTGAGCGTCCCCGGCCAGCCGGTGCTGATCGCCACCAGCGCCGCCGGTGAGCCCCGTGCCCGCGCCGAGCTCGCCGAGCTCGCCCACCTGGACTACCACGTGAGCCCCGGCCCCAGGGTAGATTTTGCAGCGCTCCTGGCCCACCTCCACAGCGCCTGCGGGGTGGGGACGCTGCTCAGCGAGGGCGGTGCGCTTGTCTACGGCGAGCTAATCGCCGCGCAGCTGATCGACGAGGTGTTCACCACCGTCAGCCCGGTTGTGATCGGCAACCGTGTGTCGCCCGCCGCGCCCCGACCCTCGCTCGTCGAGGGCATCGCCTTCTCCCCCGAGCGCCCGCCGCTTCTGCGGCTGATCAGCCTTCGCCGCCATGGCGACTATCTGTTTCAGCGCGCGCGCTTCGTGGAGGAGTAACCTCCTTCGCGGTGGCTCGCCGCCAGGCTCTGCTATAATGGGGTTTGCAAACAGGCCCTGTGGAGCACCCCCGAGCCATGGCCAACGAAGAGCAGCTCCTGGTGGAGGCCGGCCAGCGCGGGGACGTCGAGGCGTTCAACCAGCTGGTCCGGCTCTATGAGGGCCGTGTCTATAACCTTTGCTATCGCATGCTCGGCGACTCGGACGCCGCCGCCGACGTGGCCCAGGAAACGTTCATCTCGGTCTACCGCAACTTAAACAAGTTTCGCGGCGGGGTGTTCCGCTCCTGGCTGCTCCGCATCGCCACCAACGCCTGCTACGACGCCCTGCGCGCCCGCAAGCGCCGCCCCGCTATCTCGCTCGATGCCGCCCAGGAGAGCGAGGACGACGGCCCAGGCTTTGAGATTGCAGACACCGGCGAGTCGCCCGACGAGGTCGCGCTGCGCCGTGAGCTTGCGGCTGCCATCCAGCGCGGCATCGCCCAGTTGCCCGAGGATCAGCGCGTTGTGGTCATCCTCAGCGATGTGCAGGGCCTGGCGTACGAGGAGATCGCCGAGGTGACAAACACCAACCTCGGGACGGTCAAGTCGCGCCTGAGCCGGGCCCGCGCTCGCCTGCGCGACATCCTGCGCGAGGGGGAACTACTACCGTTAAAATTTCGTCATGGTGACGTGTAGCTGAGGCGCATCTCACGGGCGCCTCACCCGCCAGGCGGGCTTATCTAGCCCCATAACCCCATTCTGGTCGCACACGCGGCCACGGCAGAGATAATGATGCAACGTTCGCAGCCACAGCTGAATAGCCTCGCCGAGCAGGATCTGGAGCTGCTCTCGGCCTACCTGGATAACCGGCTGGGCGCCGCTGCGCGCGTGAGTCTGGAGCGTCGCTTGGGCGGCGACCCGCAGCTCCAGAGCGAGCTAGAGGCGCTGCGCAGCACCGTGGCCGCCCTGCGCAGCCTTGAGCCGGCGCCGCTGCCGCGCTCCTTCACCCTGGATCGGGCAACAGTCGCGCGCCCGCGCGCCTTCTTCCCGCTGAGCTGGGTGATGCAGATGGGCAGCGGTTTCGCAGGCCTGGCCCTGGTGCTCCTGGCGACCGTGCAGCTCCTGGCCGTCGGCGCGCTCCCCGCCGCGCCTATGGCCGCCCCAGCTGCCGCCGCTCCAACCATGGCC
>ENA-ORBV01004488-ORBV01004488.1-microbial-mat-metagenome-genome-assembly--contig:-NODE-4488-length-26737-cov-6.597637_pt1 | contig 26737 bp, 9 predicted proteins | sample MGYA00237777_ERZ505514 | MGnify/ENA primary metagenome ERZ505514 (study PRJEB26160, sample SAMN06269048) | microbial mat metagenome | isolation source: Oligotrophic lake microbial mat | place...
ATTCGTCGGCAGCGTCAGATGTGTATAAGAGACAGACTTTGTGTTCCGCATTCGATCTTGCATCTTTTCCATTGGGGCGCACATCAGTTCTTGGTCTAGAACTCGGGACACGACTTCCATTCGTGGTTTGAATCACGGCGAAGTCGCACCATTGTCATGACCGCAGCCACGCTCTTCAGTCGCTGCAGCAACTCCTCTGCTAGCACCTAACTCAGGCTGCGCGGGTTCACGCTGTTGAAGAGTTGGTCTCTGACAAAAACCACAGCGTTGCTGCTAGCAGGGTGCGAGTGCGCCTCCTAGCTGGCTGTTCTCGCTAAAGCTGCCGGTGCTCTCCAGCTGTCTGATTGCATTCCGGACCAGCACAAGGCACCAGTTCCACAGCAAACTGTTCTGCGCCACTGTCTGCATTGGCAGACAGGGCTAAAAACTATCCGCTACTTCGAAGCAGATGTGGTAGCTAGCTAGCTAGCTATTTCTGGAGTGAGTGAGTCACTGGTTTTCATTGGGGACCCAAATTTTCAAAAAATGGCCAGCCCAGCCGTTCCCAGCATTTTTGGCGCCGAAACGAGGCGCGCCTTGCGCAGGAGAAAGAAGACCCACCCGGTGACGACAATGTGTACCCGCTCCAACTCGTGCATATGCACGCATGGACCGAACCCACACACCTACAACAGCAATAACGTGATAACAAACAACAACAAAAAGGCAAAAGGTGAACTACTAGCTAGCTAGCTAGCTAGAGTAGAGGAAGCGAAATAGTTTGCTGTGTATTATAGGACGTCTCTTCTTATTTGGAAGAATGAGGATGAAACCTTTGGCACTGTCACAGTATACATGGTAGAAGTTCAGTACGATCCTTCAGTAGTACAGTGACACCACCAAAAGCGAAAGGGGTTCTCTATCTTGCGCGTCTCGTCCTGGCATCCAGTCCTTTAGCTACTACTACTAGCTGGCTCGTGGGGCTAAGCTTTAGTGCTGGTTGTGGTGGGGCAAACGGAGGGCAAGATAGTGCCACTACTATTTTAACTTTGCTGCGGGGTTAGTGCATGACAACAAGTCCCGACAATTTACCAATTGAACAACAAGATTCCTCCTGTTTGAGTAGGGATCAACCTTTTCATAGGGTAGACGAAGAAGGCACTACTGTGTCTTGTTCTACCCCTGTTTCTTCTTCCAAACTTGAACCCCCGAGCAGGACATACGAGCTACACCTACCAGTAGTACTCAAGGGGGCTTCGGCCCCAAGCGGTAGAAGAGGAGGAAGGAGAAGAAGAGAGCAAGAGGAGGACAATAGTAATACTAGTAGGCGTAGTAGTGACGAAGAAGAGGAGGAGGAAACACAAAGTACAACCACAACAAATTCAATAACCACAACAGAATCAAATTTTACGAGTGAAGATACACTCAACCATTCCTGCTGCTATCTTTCCAAAGAAGACGACAACGAAAAAGAAAGCAGTTGCCATTCATCCATATCTTCCACTTCCACAAATAACAACAACAACAACAGCCATAATATGAATTTCTTCAAGAAAATGGCCAAAAAGGCCCTGGACGAAGAAAAGGCCAAGACCCAAGAAATTGCACGTCGCAAGACGGCCGAAGCCGAGATTCGCCACTTGTACGAAGTAGGAACCGCACGGGAAGCCCTCGAGGGCATGTACAGCGCCGAGGATGTGGCCCATGTGGTCGAACAAATGGACAAGGAACGAGCCTTATTGGCCATGTTGGAAGCGGAAGAAGAATCCCGTAAAGAAAAGGAAGCTGCCGAAAAGGCGACCCTTCACGAGGAAATTCGGGGTCTCTACGAAGCTGGCACCAAAGCGGACATGCTCGAACAAATGTATTCCTCCAAGGATGTTCAAGAAGTTGTCGAAAAGGTCGAGCTGGAACGACAGTTGATGGAACTCGAGTCGCCGGGTGGAAACGCAGCAGGTGACGCAGAAGCGGAGGAGGAAGAGGAGGATATGACGGAAGAAGAACGAGCCGAAATGATTGAAGACATCAAAACCATGTTGAAGGCCAATACGGGAATGTCCACCGTGGAGGCCATGTTCAAGCCGAAGTACATTCAACAAGCTCAAGATGAATTAGATAAGGAACAAGAAGAGTCGCAACAAAAGGAAATCGAATCAGCACTCTCCGAGATTAGCGCAAATTCCAAGTTGATTCTTCATCTCAAGGGATTGGAGGAATCCTTTGCCGACGACAAATTTCATAGTCCAACCTATAACGTGTCATCGAAAGGATCGGATGGCAAGTGGCACCTTGCCTTCAAGTCCAAGCCATTGGTAATCAACAAAAAGTTGAAAAAGTTCGACTGGGAAGAAGCTAGAATACCGCTCGAGAAATTGTTAAATGATGGTAATGCGGAGACGCCGTTGCGCATCGAATTTTTAAATGAAACGTCGCCCGGGAATTATCACTCCGTGGGCCATGCCGATATCGATCTTACAGAGCTAGTCAAACGTGCTGTTCAAGGACGAGGGGCCAAGAGTGCCAAGAAGGGTGATGCTCGCAGCATAGATGAATCCCTGGCGATTGCTGTTAAAGACAAGAAAGGCCACACAATGGTGTCGTTAGTGGTTATGGACGCTTCGATTTTCACGCATCAAGAGACGGCGGAAGAACGAGCGGCCAAATCGAAGATTTTTAAATCGCTCAAGAACGTCGAGGAACATTCCAAATTATCCTTATGCTTACGAGCGATCCGCATGGAGGAATGGGCCAACGCAGAACCATTCGTTCAAGTAGAAGCAGAAAAAGAGCCGCAAGCATCCGGCGAAGATGCTCCCTCGTGGCAAGTCGTTTATACTTCCGAACACATATCCGAATCAGGGGAATTCGAATGGAAACCTTGTAAGATTTCCTTCCAAAAACTCTTGCTCAAGGACGGAGGAACCAACAAGTTGTCCCAGGTGAGAATCTCCATGTTCGATTGGAATGGCGGAAAATCTCCAAAGGCAATGGGATCGTTTGTTACGACTTTGAATGAAGTTCTCTGGCGTACGGAATCCCATAAGTTGTCGTCGAAATTGCTGGACGAAGACGACAAAGCATACCCGTGCATTGATGAGGCATATGATGAAGAATATGGCTCCGTTATTGTGAAGGAGGCGTCGATTCAGAAGATGTCTAGCGAGGAAAAGACTGCTCGGGCCGATATATCGAAGCGTTTGCAGAAATTGGAAAAGACTTCTCGAGTTCATCTTGACTTGAGAGCAACAGATTTGCAAAGCGGCAGCGGGTTTTTGTTCGAGATTGCTAGCCAGCAAAGTGATGGATCTTGGGTGACAGCTTACACGTCAAAGTGTATAAAGGACACCTTGGAACCGGATTGGAAACAGGCGAAGATATCGCTCGGCAAGCTTTTGACAGACGGAGATATTTCGACAAAGATTCGCATTACTCTTTTCGACTGGGGTGGAAGCGGAGACCGCCGTCGGCTGGGTTCATTTGACACCACTCTCGATGAGCTTTTGCTTCGTTCCGAAACATCCATTGCTGCCCGTGCAATGTCAGATGAGTTGCCCTTTGCGTGCTGCGACGAAGTAGGCCAGTCGCACGGTTCCATAGTCGTTGTTGACGGGGATATTGCCCAAGAGACAGAACAAGAGAAAGAGGCCCGTTCGACTATCTTCTCCTCACTCGACAACATTGATGAATATTCGACCCTTGAAATTGCTCTAAAAGGCATCAATCTCGCCAACATGGATGGATTTATGGGTGCATCAGACCCATTTTTTATCATATCGTCGAAAGCAGAGAATGCCAGTGAGTGGCAAGCAGTCTATCGGTCGGAACACGTGGACGACAACTTGAATCCTGTGTGGAAGACCGCGAGAGTGTCTCTAAAAAAGCTTGTGGGTGACGATGTTAACAAGAAATTCCGCATTGACATGTACGACTTCGAAGACAGCGGGTCGCATCAGGCGATGGGTTACTTCCAAACGACAGTGCGCGACATCCTTTGGCGGTCAAAGAGCAATCCTGCAGCGAAGTCTCTTGGTGAGGATGCCCCATTCGTTTGCCGCGACGATGACGACAAGGAATACGGTTCAATCGTTGTAGTCGAGTCCTCTGTTATCAACGAAAACGATGATGAAAAAGCAGCCCGGAAGAAGATCAGCGAGACGCTTCAGCAGATGGATGAATTCTCCAGGCTCAAGATTTCGCTGAAAGGAACCAACCTTGTAAATATGGACGGCTTCTTGGGTGCATCTGACCCTTTCTTTGAATTGCAAAGCAAAGATGTGGACGGCGGGTGGGTGACTGTGTACAAGTCTGAACACATGGATGATACGCTGAACCCTGAATGGAGAGAAGCGAAAATTCTGGTGTCGAGTTTGCTGGGAGGTGAGCTGGCGAAGTACGACAAACAAATACGGATAACCTTGACTGACTGGGAAAGCAGCGGAGAGCACCAGCCCATGGGATATTTCGATACAAATCTAATGGAACTCCTTTGGCGCGCAGAATCGAACGACGTAGCAGTTTCTCTTGGTGATTCTAGAACCTTCCCTTGTCGCGATGAGAAAGGCATAGAGTACGGGACGGTCATCGTTGTGGATGCATCCATGTTAATGGACGCACCAGAAGAACGTGCCGCTCGGTTCAAAATCAAACAATGTCTCGAAAAACCACAGGATAAATCCAACGTGATTCTCACGCTTAGAGGCCAGGGTTTGGCGAACGTAGAGGGCTGGCTTGGTTGCTCCGATCCGTTCTTCGAAATCGCCGCCAATAAGGACGGGGAAAACTGGAGCACTGTTTACCGGTCAGAGCATCTAGAAAACAATCTCAACCCTGAATGGAAACCAGCAATCATCCCTATGCATGCACTTCTGGCAGGAGACACCAACAGGAAGTTGAAAGTCTCTCTATTCGATTGGGAAGCTAATGATCAGCACCAGACCATGGGCCACTTTTACACTACAATTCAAGAATTGTTATGGAGGGCCCAGACAAACGAAGCGTCAACAACCGAGCTTCAAGATCGTGCGTACATCGCACGCGCCGAGGATGAGCGAGAATTTGGCGCTGTTTACATTGTTTCTGCTTCGATCGAATCTCTTGGTGAGATTGCTCTGAAGATGAAAAGTGATTCGGCCGATGAACAGGCAGTATCTTCCACTGAAGCTTTGGACGCAGCTATTCCTCCCGGCTCGGAATTACTATTGACACTGAAAGGAATCAATCTTGCAAATGTCGAGGGTTGGTTTGGTTGCAGCGATCCTTTCTTTCGACTTTCGGTGTTAGCCGACGAACTAGCGGTATCCGAGGATTGGCGAATTGTCTATGAATCAAAGCACATTGATAATTGTCTTAACCCGGAATGGGAGCAAGCGACAATATCATTGGATTCCCTGTTGAAGGGAGGGGACATCTACAGGGACATTCTTATTTCAGTCTTTGACTGGGAGGAAAACGAGGCACATCGACCAATGGGAAGCTTCAAGACAACAGCTCACGAGATTCTTGATCGGGCCAACGCGTACTCGGATGGCTCCAATGTGGCAGACTTCCTTTTTACCCTTAAAGACGATGCGGGGTATGAGTATGGGACGATTGTGGTTGCTGGGGCATCACTCAAGCTGGCAAAATCGCGCAGGCAAACGGAAATGCTATCCATGTTTATGAATCAAGGCGACATGGCTGCGCAGCTGCAGGCAGTGGCCGACGATGCATCCAGTGGGTCAGACGAAAAGGAGGAGGAAACCCCTGATAATGCTGACGAGGACGACAGTGTTGCGAAAGAGCAAGTTTCTACCTCGTCAACTTCAGAAAAGGAAATGAATGACGTTGCGGAAGCCGAACCCGGTGACCACGCTGAGGACCACAGTGTCACGAATGAGCAAGGCTCCTCTTTTTCAACTTCAGAAAAGGGGGTAGATGCTATTGCGGAGAATGACGTAAGCGACGATTTACCTGCCACCGAAAAAGACGCTGAAATCGATACTACGTTGGACAGCGGAGCCGATGCAGACTTCAGTGGCAATGCAGAGCCAGATGACCCAGCTCCAGACAGCGCAGCCAACTCTGGCGTGGATATTGTGAAACCTGAAAAAGATTCTGACGAGGATTATAGTGATGTGGATGTAGAGGGCAGCGATGCTGATGTGGCATCGGGAGATGAAGGTAGTGATCAAGGCAGTGGCAGCTTTGACGGGGGCGGCGGCGACGATGATATCAGCCAAGGTAGCGGTGGCTTTAGTGGCGATGAAGGTGGTCACGGTGACGGAGGAGGCTCAGGTGGTGACGAAGGAAGCCGCGACGATGGCAGCCAGGGGCAGGATACAAGAAGCGTCGCAACGTTACCTGCTCTTCTTGATTTAGTGGAAGGATCCGAACTATCGTTGACTTTGGAGGGCGCGGATTTACCAAACGGGAGCCCTTTCTTTGTGGTTTCCTCCCTTTTTGAAGACGGCGATGACGAAAGGTGGCAAACTAAGTACACATCAGAGCACATAGACAATAGTTTGAGCCCAGCCTGGACGCCTGCTTCCATTTCTCTGGATGCCCTCCTTGATGGCGACTTCCAGGATGTCCACAAACCAATCCTTGTTTCTATTTTCGACTGGGAAGAGAGCGGCACTCATCGACCCATTGGTGATTTCGAAACCACCCTCAACGAGTTGATGAGCCGAGCTGAGTCTGGTCGTGTTACTGGTGAAGAAGTGAGTTACGTCGTCGAAGACAACGATGGTGGTTCAAAAGGACGAATAATTGTCGTCTCTGCGACGGTCATTTCGCCGCCGTCGCAGAAGAGCGAGATCGAAATGCTATATGTTTCTTTGGAAGGAGTGGAGATGGACGATGCCGAGGGTTGGCACGATTGCGCAGATCTACTCTTCAGGGTAGAAACTGAAGAATCGGGCGATTGGAAGACCATATACGAATCTGAACCAGTGGAAGGTACCGACGAACCAATCTGGGAGGAAGCAAGCATACGCGTTGATAAACTTTGTGGTGGAAACATGGACAAGGAGATTGAAATTGCTTTTTTCGGCTCGGATGCATTCGGGAAATCTGCTCTTATTGGTTCTTATCGCACCACTGTGAACGAGCTCCTAGACATGGGCGAAGATGTGGATAACAAGACGTTTGAAGTTGAAGCTGAAGATGGCCTATTGCAAGGGAAAATTCTTGTCCGAGAAGCATTTTTGGAACCGTTTGAGGACAAATCAGTTGACAAGGGCGCTGAGCCGCGAGAAGAAGGCGCTCGAACTGACCCTAAACTGGATGACGTAAGTTTAGGAGGATCCGAAGCGTCTTCCAAAGAAGCAGATGAAAATTCGATTGCTGGCTCAGACGAAGTACTTTCTCAGGCAGATGAAAAGTCGATTGCTGGCTCAGACGAAGTACTTTCTCAAGCAGATGAAAAGTCTATTGCTAGCTCACACGACGAAAACGACATAGTGTCTCAAGGATCTTCTGTAGCTGGACCAGCGTCAGATCACGGCAGCGAAATGGATGACCGTAGTGGATCAATGCATTCCGACGCAGTCAATGCGGACCAATTGTCAGATGATAATGTGGACGCTGCCAGCGTTGATGCTGAGGACAGAAGCAAATCAGAGGGCAGCGATGGGCGAAGTACTGACATTGAGAACGAAGATGCTGGCGATCCAACCTTATCTGAGCACTCAGACGGGAAGCCACGAGATGGAAGTTTCAGCGATGCCGAAGGAAGCGGGTCCCAGAATTCAATTAAGTCAGGTAGCGAGGCGGCGAATGACGTCGACGAAAGATCCGGCCATTCTTCCCGATCTTCGCAATCCAGAAGGAGTGAAGACGAAAGGTCAATTCGGAGCGGTGAGTAGCTTGGATGTCCATTTTCTTCTGCTGTTGAATTAATTGTTTCAATGCCTAAATTGTTGTCAAAATCGCTAACAATCTCCCTTCCTGTTCTTTAGGAGAAGCGCAGTTGGAGGACAAAAGTGCGAACGATCGGAGCTTTTCCGACTCTCAGCACTCCGGCAGTGCTGAGGTCGAGGAGGCAGAGAATCTCCCACATGGCGATGACAGTGCAAGTGGCAGCCAATCGGCTCATGACGAAGGTGATATTTCCGGACGTGACGAAGATGCCAACTCTGTGGCTGATGAAGATGCTACATCTGTATCCAGAGAAGGCAGTCAATCAAAGCACGACAACAGCGTTTCAGGACGTGAAGACGGCAGCCTCTCAGGGGACGAGGACGTAAGTCGCTCAGAGCGTGAGGATGGTAGCCATTCTCAGCGTGAAGGGGATATCAGTTCTGGCCAAGACGAAGGAAGCAAATCTGGGCGTGACGATGATAGTCAGTCCGAGCAGATAGACGCAGATCGCTCCACCAAAGTACAGGAGGATAAAAGTAGCTCTGGCGCTAGTGAGAAGGCTGAAGTCGCCGACGCTGTTACTCCCACAGCTGAACCGGATAAAGAAGTGCTATACTTGGAAATTCGTGAACTTTATTCGATCGGAACGCAAGTTGCTGCGCTCGAGCAAATGTATGACCCGCAAGATGTGGCAGATGCAGTTTCGCGAGCGGACAAGGATAAAGATAGCGAAGAGCAGCCAGAGCCCGCCGAAGAAGCAGCCGGGGAAAAATCCTTGGCAGTTGGTGCCGAGTCTGATCCTGTCATTTCGAATGATGCAGCAATTCCAGCTGATGCAGCAGTGGTGGCCGCCTTCGAGGCAGAGAATAGCGAGCTTAAGAAGAGAAACGCCGACTTGCTGTACGAGTTGGAGAAGCTAAAAAGTTCTCTAGGTGAGAAATCTCTTGACCAATCCCAGGGAGTCGACAGCGACGCGCAAGCGAAGATCGACGAATTGAGGAAGAAGAACGATCAGCTCCAGTCGAGCTGTGATGGTCTGCAATCTACATGTGATCAACTAAAGTCTCAGGTCGGAGAACTGGAGGAAAAGAATGTCACCCTGCAGTCAACTTGCGATGAGCTCGAAGCCGAGAAGGTTGCACTGCAGAAAACTTGCGATGAACTCGAGGAAAAGAATCGTGATCTTCAATCTACTTGCGACGAGCTTCAAGAAAAAACAAGCGAGCTCCAGTCGAGTTGTGATGAGCTGGAGGAAAAGAATACTTCCCTTCAAGCCAGTTATGACGATCTGAAAAAGTCATTGAGTGATGTCGAAAAGAAAAAGACTGCTTTGCAGGCGACTTGTGATGAACTGAAGGAATCTGTCAGTGATTTTAGAAAGAAAAATGGTGCCCTTCAAACTACATGTGATGAGCTTCAAGAGCAACAAGTTACGGTACAAGAAAAGAACGATTCGCTTCAGAAAAGGTATACATCGATGGAAGCTTCATATGATGGGATACAGAAAGAGAAGGAATCGTTACAAGAAGCACTTGATGAGCTGGAAGAAAAGAATGCCCAGCTTGACGAAGCCTTGAAGGTGGCAGTCGAGGAAAAGGAAGCAGCAGAAAAGGCCCACGCAGATTTCCAATCAGCAACAGCAATAAAAGAAAAGCGATTTCTCAAGAGCTTGGATTCGATGACGTCTAAGAAAGAAGCGCTGGAAGCAGAAATTGCGGAACTCAAGAATGGAGATGAAGCAGCCCATCTGCAGAAGGAGAACGAAGAACTCACTGCCAAGATATCATCCCTCGAGGAAACTATCAAGGACAAAGACAATACGATACAATCGGCCAGCAGTGCCATTGTGAGCCTGGGTGCAGCAAACAGAGAAATCGCTGATCTAAAAGCACAGTTAGCCTCTGGAGGAGGTGCAGCACCAGGCGGCGGCCTACCACCATTAGCCGAGGACTCTGTAGTTGTACCAGCATTCAATTCTGACGATATTGCCGCCGTTGCGGCAATGCCCTCAATTGAGCGCGCTGTCAGTGCCAGCGGCTCTCGGTCCTCCCGCGACAAGTCACCGCATAGGAGCAAATCAGACAGGTCTCCCACTAGAAGCAAATCCTCTGAAAAGATGTCCGGGTCGGGTAGGTCCGGGGCCAAGCGAATGGACTCATCCACCAAACGAGGGGACAAAGACAAGGACAGGCACCGCAGCGACCGCGATAAAGACCGTGATAAGGACCGTGATAAAGATCGCGAGCGTCGAGAACGACGCAAGTCATCGGATCCCAGCAAAGAGAAAGAGCGAGAACACCGAGACAGGGACCGTAGTGAAAGGCACAAGGACAGAGATCACGACAAAAGTAAAGATGGTGGTGATAAGGACCGTGATAAAGATCGCGAGCGTCGAGAACGACGCAAGTCGAGCGATCCCAACAAAGATAAGGAGCGAGAACATCGTGACAAGGACAAGGACCGCGAGAGGCGACGTGAGAAGGACAAAGAGCGAGGAGACAAAGACAAGGACCGAGGTGACCGCAAGGAACGTGATCGTGGTGACAAGGACAAGAGGTCGTCGCGGGACAGGGATAAAGATAAGGAACGACGACGTTCGGTCAGGAAGGAAGGATAGTAATTATTGGCCTACTCCTGCAGGGCTTCGCAACTCCTGTACTAGTATCGCTGACGGTTACAGTAACAGTACGAAGCGCAACAGGCAGCTGTTTATGAAAGAGTGTACTGTAGGAACAAGGTTTTTGCCGCACAATTTCCTAGGAGTTTCGGCGTTATCGTCGTAAGACTAGCTAGCTAGAGAATGTTGGACAGAGGATAGTGCAGAAAGACCAGTTGTCATACTGTACAATGATTAGGATAGACACTTTAAATGTCGGAGGTTGGTTTCTACTAGGTTGCTTACGACAGCATACTTCGACCCTATTGTTGCCCCTCACAAATTTTGGGTTGCTCGGTGTCGTCATCAATTTTGGCCAGAGTAATCTTTGGCTAGAAATGTGCATCACAACATCTAATAGGGGTTGTCAAAAAGTCGCCAGTACAGAAGTTAGAAAGATGCCAATGCATTCGTCTATGTAATGTGAGAAGCATTGCTACTAGCTAGCTAGCGTGTTGGTTGGCATGTTAGTTACGGTTTTGTGGCATGATATTCGTTTCGTTCTCCCAATGGCGTGCTGCTATCCTTCCCCGGTTGTTCCCGAGGCTTGTCACCTGCTTTTTTGTTTTTACCTTGCTGGTGAGTGCTGTTTTATGTTTGCTGAGTGTTCTCCTTGTTGCCCATTTCTGTTTCCCCGTTACTGTTTTCGTCGCTGGAAGAAGTGTAACAACTACTAGTTTCATTTGTATTGGAGGGATGCCCTGCCTTCCACAATGATTTCGCCCCGTAGTTGCGCTGCAACAGTTCGATAATGACATCCATGGTTCTTGCTTTTGCCGATTTTGTGGTGGCGGATGTAATATCACAGAGACGATCCGACATGTTGAGCGCCAATGTCATGGGAGATCCAATGGTGGTGGTGCTTGACCTATAGTAAGGATTGGCTCCCAACTGCAAAAGTTGCTCGACAAGGTCCGAATTCTGCAAGAGAATGGCGGCATGAAGCAAACTCACATTATTGTAGTTGGGAGCACAAATGTGAGCCGTCAATAATTGATTTCCTGCTGCGGTTGTCGCTGTCAATTCTTCCTTGTTGAATCGGTGGATCCACGAAACAATGCTGGTCAACTTGTCGTGGACAAGCTTGCGTTTGGTAGACAGAAAGTCTTTTGTAAAAGGGACCTTGCGAAATGCAAATTTGACCTTGATTGCAGCTGCTGGAGAGGGCATATCAGTATCTTGGCCGTTATCCGCCATGGTCAAATCCCGTTCCAAATGGTAGACTTCCTTGGGTGGTTGTGTACCAAGAAATCCGAAAAACGTACTTGGAATTTTCACTTTTCCCAGGAAGAGCTTTTGCTCGCCGCTGTGACTACTGGCGCTCGTGTCGGTGGTGTTCTTGTTGGGGGGTCCATTCGTGTAGATGTGTAGGTAAAAGTCGGGTTTCTCCTCCACTAATCCTTCATTATGGGTGACACAATACTTGGTCCTAACCGTGGTGTTTCCTTTGCTCGTCCTGTCCACATTGGATGGTCCGTGCGTGTAATAGACCATGGCGTAATCGTCGCCACTGCTAGCAGTTTCACTAGTTGTCGTGGCACGAACGGCTTGTATGGGCAATGTCCCGAGGATTTTGGGATCCGGTACTTGAGGAGACGACAAACAAACCTCTCCCTGAATGCGCAAACGTGCCCGCCCTCGTTGCCCCCCAACAAGGCCCGAAGGAATGGCAATGCTTTCAATGGAGATTTCAAAACGCGACCATTGCTTCAAGGCTAATGCAGCAGAAGTCGCTTCTTCGGCGTGCATATAAATGTAGAGAAGCCGTTCGACTTGTTCTAGATTTTCTAGCTTGGCACTGTTCGGCTGTTGCTGTTTCTGGATGTAATTGTACAAATACGTGAATGTTTGGGAGGAAGAGGATCCATCCTCGAGCTGTTGTTGTTGAAGGGTATCGAGAATCTCTTGCACCGGCTTTCCCGATTGGACGGCACTTTGAATTTCGTCCCAATGCATTGTCCTAGTTGGACCATCCTTGGTGGGTGCCATGGTGGGTTGATAGTTGTCGTTCTTTTCCGTGTGACTTGTCTTGTTGCTCGGATCACGTCCACGACCCCGACTACGTCGTGTGGAGGATGGGAGTTGCACCGCATATCCCTCCTGGTGCAAATCACACCATTCCCGAGTGTTGCTCATGACCCAATGCACATGCGTCATGCCGGATTTGGAAGAGTGATCCAAAAGATAGGCGGCATGTTCCCCGGTGCCCCGACCAAGAAAGACAACTTGATGTTTGTTACTTTCAGTAGAACACCACACAGCGGGATCGACAGTAGGAACAGTAAGCTTTGTTGTGGAAGATTTGTTGGAGTGGTTGTTCCCCTCCTTACTGCTGGTGTTGGTAGAAGTAGTGATTTGACTGTTCCTCGATGGCCTTGTGAAAAGGGGGTGACTGCTCGGACTGTCCTTGTTATAAAACCGACGATCGACTAGTGAGTGTGCAAAGCGAAGCTTATGATTTCGGTTTTTGACGGGTTGGCTTTGACTTCTTCGGTGTTGAGGAAGAAGCCAAGAGGATGAATGGCGTGGTCGTAGTCTCAAGATGGGCGTCAGAGCGTCTTCTGCTTGTAAATGCCGCTCCTCGCGGCTCGGATATGCCGAGCTCTTGGTGTTGAGAGGCATGGTTTTGGCTTTTGTATGCTTGTCCTGTTGTTGTGGGGTTAAGTCGAAGAGAAGAGAAGAAAGATGTAAAAGCTATATTGTAGATTCATTGATCATGAAGGCTGCCTGATGACAGATTCATTGATTCAAGGATTGAGTGGCCAATAGCAGTGAAAGTGAAGAAAATGTTGTTGGAAAAAGTGAGAAGTCTCATTCTCTCAGTAACGAGTCAAAATTTAAATTTGTTTAATTGCGGACAGTCTTCGTGAGAGAAATAGGGTGTGCCGGCGACTAATAACGGTAGGGACTCACTGGTCGATCACCCCTTGTTTGGCCGCGCACGTGAACGTCGTGTGTTTGTTTTGTTTGCTTGAATCCAAACTCTGGGAAACACCAAAAAAATGGTTGGACAAGGACAAACAACTGCCTTCAAAGTTTGGTAAACACATAACTAAAATGTTTTTGTTTGCTTGAATCCAAACTCTTGGAAACACCCAAAAACTGGTTGGACAAGGACAAACAACTGCCTTCAAAGTTTGGTGAACACATGACTAAAATGTGCTTGTGTCAGTGTCTGTGTCAAAATTGATGGCATTGTTAATAACAAATGCGAACAGATTTCACTGTTTGTTGGTCAATGTCAATGAGGACATTGCTCAGCATCAGCACTGTCATCAACAGCACAATCATCACTGCAGCTGTGTCCACATCAGCGTCAATGTCAACATCAGTTGATCTTTCAGCATCAATGTCAACACATTCCATTTAAAAATGCATTTTGTTCAATCAATCATCATCTTGTTTGTCTCCGTCATTCTTGCTGACAAAGGGAATTCCCTTGTCATGTTGTTGACCGTTTCGCATCACAACCAACAATTGTTAATCTTTTCAATTTTCATTTGGTTGCATTTCACACTTGAAATTTGTCTGAGGTCTTGTGGATGCATTGCATGTGTTGTGGTCACTAGAGGTGTTGTGTGCCAGTGCAGCATCCTGTCATTTCTGGAACTGGTGGCTTCTGCCCACTCTTTCAACTTGTCATCTGCTTTCATTGTTCCATGATCATGACAATGCCCCAATTCAAAAAATGTGCTGGAAAAAGAGAAGGACAAAGAAATGCTGGGGGTGAACATGATGTTTTGTTTGTTTGGGAGTTCAAGCCAATTGTGGTGATGTCAAGAAAAGAAAAGAAGAAGAGCCAAAGCATCTCAGTTCTCCAACAACAACAACACAAAAGCCCATCAGAGACATGTGTCACTTTCAAATGCTTTGCTTGCGACAGAGATTGCAACTTGAACATTCCCAGAAATGTTGACAATGTTCTCTCAGAGCCAATTTGTTCTCACAAACTGTTTGCATTCAAGTTCAGTTTTGCACAATGCGTTTTGGAGAAATGGAGAAAACTCAGGAGATTGCCCCTCAATGGCTTCTGGACCAGCGCAGCGCAGCGCAGGGCCTTTGCCTTTGCCCATGCGCATGCGTCAATGGCCGTCGGACGAGTTGCAGACGGACAGTGTCCTCATCATCACTCTGCTGGAAAAGAAAACAAACACAATTGGTCACAATGACACTTTGCAAGCATTCATTTTTCTTCTGACTTCAGTTCAAAGAAATGCTCGGGGAACTGCATGATTGAACTGAACAGAGATCTCCATGTGTGCACCATGTGGTTTCATCTCCTGGTTCAATCACAGTTTCATTGAAGGCTGAGTGCTGTTGGAGGATTCCAAGACAAACAGACCAACTTCAATGACATTTTCATTGATGTTGCGAAGAGACCAAGCAAGCAACAACCCTTTGTTGTTTGCACAATCAAAAAAAGGACAACAGATGACATTTCAAAAGTTCATGCACATTCACATTCTTTTGTCCAGCTAGCATCATTTCAACCTGAGCCAGAAGCATTGCCGTGGTCTGTTAAGTGACATGGTTGTGGAGAGTGGTGCAATGTGCAGAGGACATTAAAAAAAACATGATGTGTGCATTGTTGGTGTCATGCAATGCCCAACATGGGACATGCACAGAGTGTCCTCACACATGACTCATTCATCCGGGATTCAGTCGCGGAAGTGATGCTCCTCAGCATCACGGGACCAGTTGGCGCTAGCCCTGTTGTTCACTGCAGGTGAAGACAGAAGGTTGCCCAGGAGAGCAATGAACACATCATCACAGATGATGTGACAACAATGCCTGTGCAACATGACACATCTCTCTGACTCTCACATGTGATCAGAACACGTTTTGTTCTGTTTGGCACAACACGAGCTATCGTTGCAATCAAGGTCATGACAAATCTGCAACTGGCACGCTGATTCTTCATGCAGAAGCATCGTTCAGCTCAGTGGAGAGAGGATTGTGCCGAGGGATCTTGAGCCGCACCTCTCTCAAATGTCACATTTAGTTTCAGGTCATTCTGAGCTTGTGATTTTCATTTGCAAACAACTCAAAAGGCCCCTGGCTTTTAGCGCAGTGCAGTTGACAGGAAGTTTTGGTTTTGCTGTGCTTTCCCAAATGTTGTCAATGCTTTGGCGAGCAACTTTGAAGTTGCTAGGATTGTCATGACTTTGGGCATCAGCCACCACATGAACATGCAACACCACAACCATTCTTTCAGTGAGCACCAACAAGATGTTTCTGAATGAGAAATGTCATTTTGAATCCTGCAATGAATGAGTCTGGACAACACACAACCCCACTGTCTTTCTCATTTGGTCAAACAGCAAAATGCACTTCATCAGAGCATGTCACCAGAGCATGTTGGTCCCCATGTGTTCATTGGAGCAAGGTGTGCAACATCTGGCAAGAAAGCAAACAGCAGCAATCAACAACTAGCATCGGGCAGCATCTCTGTTAAACTGATCCAGCAACAGGAGACTGCTTTGCACCATTTGGTGATGACAATTTTCTTGAATGTTGAGTTCACAGGTTTGACAATGTCCAGTTTGCATTGGAACCTTGATTGGCATCAGATAAGACTCGCAACTCAATTTTTCACACAGTCAGTGATGATGCTCTCATTGCTTATGAAGGCAAATTGTTCTAGTGTTTTTATCATCGTTGCTCTTGTTTCTGGAAAGACAATGCCAACACTCCCATGCTTGCTATAAAGACAATTTGTTAATGCCAACAACACCACAGATGTCAAGGCATAATCTACAGCACCACCCACCCACCTCAGAGTCAACAAACACAGCATCCCAGTGCAGTGTACTGTTACTGTGTCTTCTGTTGGTCTGGTAAGCACTTCCTTTACACAAGAGTCAGTAGTTTGTCAGCATCCTAATGCTCCTTTCAAGGGTTTCTGTTCTTTGATGGATGTTGGTGTACCAAGTAGAATTCCATTGCTGATTAAGAAAGTGGATTTTGGCGCTTGGGACTGATTAGGTTAGGAACAGTCAAAGCAACATAGGAAGAGACGTAGTAGCTCTTGATCAGCAACATCATCAACTAAATATGTTTCTGAGATGAGCTGGAGCCATAATGTCAAGATTGTGACGGGGTTCAGAGAAATTTAATACTACAAGAAGTGAACCCTTGTAGCGAATAAATGCTGTAGAGGAACTAATATTGATTATTTTAAGGATGCAGCAGCATTGGGGTTTGAACCGCCCAAACCGAGACCGTTTTGGATTGGTTCCCAGACGCCACATTACTCGGGGGACAATGGCTTCCACAATCTTGGCTTTGTGTTGACTTCGCTGGAGAATCCTCCACCTGCGAAAATTGAGATGGCTCAGCAAGGAGGTCCTCTAATGTGTGAATCTCTGTGAGGGACGATTATGAGAATGACCCTCACTGAATGTTCATTCTAATCCTACTAGCAAAAACCGTTCGCCGAGGCTCAGCGTTTGTGTCATCGTACCCGTCGCATCATCCTTACTTGAATTCTGCGGCAATTCGTTCCGCTCTCCTTAATCTCTGCTGTAATTGTTGCTTCTTTTGCTCTGCTTCTGCCGTTTTGGCTTGGTCTTCTGCGATTTGCTTGGCTTTTCGTTCTGCCGCTTTCTTCCTGTCCATGACCCTTTCCCGGATGGTTTCAACACATGTTGCGTGTGCTTCTGTCATGTTAATGTGGATGGGCTGTTTTTCCAAGCTGTCGGCTGCTACTGCCAAAGATGTTGCAGCACAGTCCAGGTCTTCCTGAAAGGTAACTCGTCTCAAAATCTCACAATTGATTTCCAGTGCCTGCTCGTAAGAACACTTGTCGCATTCATGTACCATATCCATATCTCCCATGCAAATGCCGGCGTTTGAGAGTATATATTGTTCGGCATAGATATTGTCCGTATCGGGATCGTTGTAGGGTCGTAGTAAATAGGGATGTGGCAAATGACCCGCAAATTGTTTTGCAATCACACGAAAATCCTCCAAGTCGTCGGATGTAAATTGTTGAGCAATGCACTTTCGGTACTTGTTAATATCCCTGGAAGTCATGGTTTCTTCGGTGAGCCACGTTTTGATCAAGGGTTGCCCCAATTCCATGACGGACGTGTACCCCACCAAAAAATCCGTCACGTCGAATTCTGGCGTGTACTCGTACTTTTCAAGTTGCTTGGCACGACATTTCCGACCACAGCGTTGGGGTGGCGGTGGCGGTGGAGGTTGACACGCTCCAAAGACTTGGAGCGTCGCATTGCCGTATTGGTGTTGGAGTTCCGAGAGAAAGGCAAATTCGTGTTCGAGTCGTTTTTGTTGGACGCATCGTTTGGTTTTGCATCGTTTGGCCACAGCATGCTCACCCCATGGGAGTTTGACTTCATAGACTTGCTTGTGTTTTCCAACGCCCATGGATCGAATAATCTCAAGGTGTTCCATATCCTTGCACTCCAACACTCGTTGTTGTTGTTGTTGTTGTCCGCGTATAGGTTGTATCGAGGAGGAAGAGGAGGAGGAGGTATGTTCGCCCTCCACGTCTGTATCATTATGATTGCCATCAGTAGTAGCAGTAGCAGCAGAAGTCGATGGTGATGATGGTTTGCCGAGTTGAATAATGGGCGGATGGCCGTCCAGCATCCGGGCAACATCCACGACGCTCATCAACTCACGTTCCGTTCGTGGCAACGTGGTGAGCAACTCCACAGCACTCAGCACGAGTGCCGAGCCGATGCAAGTTGCTATCCATGGTAGTCTCATGATTCTGATTCTACCACACTAGCTTTTTGGTCCGATATTATTGTTGTTGGAGGTTTATCTATACGCTAGTTGCTAGATGATGATCCATTTTGTTTCTTTCTCCAAGAAAGGAGATTGCTACAGTACCTACCATTCTTCTACTTCCATTCGTCCACCCGCAATAACTTGGAGAGAAAAAAGTACGAGCACGTGCTGTACGAATGTCTGGAAGGCATCAATCTTGTGAGGTCGGCGAAATTTTGAGACAAACTGTCATGTCACGCGATTACAGTCGTCTCGACCCCATAATTCCATGAATCGTGGTATTTTATCGCGCATGTATGCAGATAATAACATTGTTGTTTGATTCGCATTCGTATTGATTTTGACTGCCCGGGTGAAAGATCCATTCGTATGAAACTTGGATCTATTGTAAATATCTTGTGCTAGCGAGTCTGACGACCCCAAACGATCCGAGAGAGTGTGACGTTTCCAAAAATAAGAAGAGATGTGCGTGCAAACATGGGGATAAGTCGCAAGATCTTGAGGATGCGAATCCTGTTGGTTTTTCACGGATCTCCTCACAAGCAACCAATACCACTATCAGTAGCACCAACAACCAACAAGTTTCCACACCACAACGACCATCCATCCATTATTGTTATAATAATTTGTCAAAACGAATAGCAGCAAAAGCTGTATTAATTATCATTGAATTTTAGCAAGCACCAAAGAAGATCAGGAATACAAAAACAACAAGAACAAGATTCGCGCCACACCAAATCCGACTTTCTTTTTATTTCCCTCAACAATCATTCATTTTCAACATGGGATCCTCCTCCTCCGAAGATACAAATGCCTCTTCGGCTGTCGCTGTGTTACCCGTCAAAGTCCCTCTGAAATTCCCCGAACCACCTTATATTTGTGCCGGCGCCCTGGGCGGTCCTACCGTCATGTTGGTGGTGACGCCCATGCGCAATGCCTTGACGTTGGGCACCCTCAATCAAAGCTTGGGCGTCGTGGGTATTTACCAACAAGTCTTTCAAGGCGGTTTTCGATCGGGCTTTGCCGGTGGGATTTCTCCCGCCATTGCCGCCGTGCCCGGATTTTTAGTGCTGGGACCCGTCTTTCACGTCTTTAAGGATTTGGCCCAAAGCAGTTCCGCGGCGGTTTGTTTGACGGCCGTTTGCGAGTCGCTCATTTTTTTTGGACCCGAAACCCGGAATGCGCAAATGGCGTACAACAATAGTTTGGTACCAACAGCAGCAGCAGCAAGTAGTAGTGGTAGTGGAAGTGGAAGTGCAGTGAAACCTACAACACCCGCAAAGCAACCACAACAAATGAAATTGACCAATTTACAACACCCCCTCAAACCCTGGACGGGCGGAATTTCCTTGGGCGTTCACGTGACCCGCAACATTTTGGCCATGTCGGGCTTGCGCGTCTTTAGTGAACCCTGTCAAAAAGGCATGGCCCAACTGTGGCCTTCGTTGAAAGACTCTCCCACCAATTTGAACATTGCCGGGGATTTGGTCGCCAATGTGGTCGTGTCGGCCTTTTCGGCCCCCCTCCATCAAGTCTATGGATGGTCGGTTACCTTGAGGGCCGCGGCGGCCTTGGATCCGGCGGCATCCAAAGAATCCTTTGTGGTGGGGGCCATCAAGTTTCTCAAAAAACAATACTTGACACCTTCGGGCAGCATTAGCAGTGTGGCAGGACGGGATATCGTCTTGCGTGTCGCATTGAATGCGACGATTTTTACCATGTATGGCTTTATTGAACGAAGCTTGGTTCAAAATTGGTCCAGTATTACTGGAACATTTACGTCATAATAATAACGGACATTGAAAACCGCAATACACACGTCATCCATAAGCAAGCACAAGCGCAATATTATAATTTAAAAATATATTCATGTCTATGGAATACCCTACAAGTGAAACTGCTTCTTCTTGTGGGTGTTCAAAGCTTGCTTGCTTGCTATGATTTCAAAGATCCAAACGATAGGACCAAAGTGGTGCGGCTCTTTCAAAATCTAAGAGTCGTTGACAGAGTTTGCGGCTTCAGAAAAAAATAAACATCATGGAATCAACGATACCATGTTCTATCTCTCTACCTACAGTCACTCATCTTTCATGGGTTGTCCCTCCTACATAGCTAGCTAGCTAGCTAGTAGCCAGATCGGGAATGGACAATCAATTGTCAAGCGAACAGCTAATTCTAATCAAGAGAGCCAGCAAACCGATAGCTCTCTATGAATGCACCTTTCTATATGAGAGCCTCGATCTGCGTAATGAAAACAGAGTGCTGTCTATCCAAACAATAATGTGAAGGAATGCTATGTTTCTTCAACATTTATGAAACATTATATTTATTATCTTCAGCAACACACCAAAGAACTGCAGTTGGCCCGTACATCAATACTACTATTAAGCTGACAAATAGAATCGGGAATCGTACCCGCCAGAGAGGTCCCCATCACATTTATATAAGTCAGAGCAGGCAATGCTCCAAGCTCTGTTGGAATGGTACCGATCAAGAATTCATTTCCTGCCACATTCAATTCCGTCAAACCTGTCAACGTGCCCAAGGTAGAAGGTATACTTCCGTGATACGCATTGTTGGCAATTCCAAAATAGGTAAGATTCTTCACCACATCAATTTCGGGAGCAATGGTGCCCGAGAATCGATTGTTGGAGACATTGAAAATCTCGAGATGCCGAATAAAGGACCACACCAAACTATCATAGGTTCCTTGCAATTGATTCCCATCCAATTTCAAGATTTGAATGTTAAAAGCGGTAAAGGTCCCCGCCTTGATTTGTCCTCGAAAGCCATTGTTGGACACCACAAAGGCCCGGAGCGCGCTGGCGTCGTAGAGGGATGGTACCTCGCCTGTCATGTGATTGTGGGAGATATCGATCGTCTGCAGGGTCGGTATAAATTGTCGATGGGGCGCAAAGCTTCCACTCAAATTGTTGTGGGTTTGATTAATGACCAGAATCTCTTCTTGGTCATTACAAACGGGTACGTCGGGAGGACTTTTGGTGAACCATAAACACTCGGAAATCTCATGGGATAGCCAATGATCCTTTTGAAACCAGTCCTGGCCATGGGTGTAATGAAAAAATGCGACAAAATGAAATCGTTGGAGTTGTCGATCGGGAGAATAGGAATGTAAATGCGGGTCTTGCAACATCCACAAGTTGGCATGATAATGCTGGGAACCAATGGTTTGGATTCCAGGTAAAATCGCTGGGTGCAGGTCCTCTCGAAAGGGAGGATACAATAGACTCGTATCATTCGTATTGGCTTGACTACCAGTATAACTTTGGTTGGCCAATGGCACTTGGACATTGCTATTGATGTTGTTCTTCTTGGCAAGTACCAGCGGTAAAACGATGGCCAACGTGCCCACTACAATCACCAAACCAACAACAAGACCCATCCACAGCCACAGGGCGCGCCTTTTCTGTATAGCGGTTCGACTTTCGGGTACCCCTCCCGGTACTATGTCTTGACCTCGGTTACGACGAGTCGAAGGGTTTCGAGTCGTAGGGCGGTCGGGAATGACTTGTCCCAGAATGACTTCTTCCGAGGGCAGGCTGTGGGCCGCACTAGTAGCATTAGTACTAGTATGTGTATAAGGCGATGGACGTTCGACCAGTGGAATGGAGGGAGGAGGTGCTTCGTTGTCATATTCCGTATCGGGTGGGACCAAAAAAGCATCCGTTCCATAGACTTCTTCTTCTTCTTCTTCTTGTACTACTTGATTGTCATTGTGGTTGTTTGGTAGTTGCTGTTGCCATGCCACGGGATTGAAAAATCGGGGTGGTCCTCCAATGGCATGAGCTCCTACTTGTGCCACAGAAGGACGAGTTGGAGGAGAAGGAAATGGCTGGATGCCGTTGGCGAGGGAGACAGCCATGGATTCCATGGTACTTGCAGTGATTTCTTGTTCCTGTACCGTCGTCTCGGCCTTTGTAGGAAGAAGTGTACGAGTACCACCTCCAGCAGCACACTCGGCATAGGAAAGTGGTTCCTGATTCGCGCTACTTACTAGTAGCGTAATCTGCTTCGTGTCTTTCTTTTGCATGTCTTGCACGTCTGTCGCAGCCGCCGCAAGCACCACGGAAATGGCTTGTTGTGCAACTCGTTTCTTGTTTTCTTCCTCATTGTCGACGTCGTTTTCATGTTTAGGGTTGAGGGTACTAGTAGTACCCGTGGCAGTGGCAGTAGTAGCGGCAGCACTGTGCTCTTTCTTCTCGTCTATTCCTACTGTACCTCCACATGCATCGGTGCATGTAGAACTTTCGAGAGAGGCGGCTTCTACTGCTTGTAGTTCGTGTACATTCTCCTGTTCTTCTTCATTTTCAATTACCGTGGCATTAGCAGCGGTGCCTTCGTTTGCGACATCACTATCATGTGCACGACTGCCATCTAAAGGTCTGGATTCCGCTTCATCGTTGGTGTTGGTGTTGCTGCTGCTGCTGCTGCTGCTGCTGCTGCTGTTGTCGTCTTCACTATCCTCCGTCATGGTGCTATTATGATAACACAATAGTGCTTGCTCTGCATTCACTGCTGCTCTCTTTCGCTTGTACGAGACCAGCTTATTGTTGTCCTCCTCCTCTGTGAACCCTAACCAGCAGTGCAATTCAATTAAATCTACTCCAGTTTTCTTTAGCCCCCTCGATTCTTATTCGTCGTCGCAATCAACCTACTCAACTGTGTCTCCCTGCAAATGGGCGCTGTAAAAGGTCCAAAAAGTACCAGTGAAGTAAAAGATAATGGGATGTCTTGGAGGAGTCACACATCCGTTTCACCACTATCATATCTTTTGGGGGAAGCAGTTGTTCAAGTAAATACGTTACGAAAGCAACAGTAAAATTGGCCTTTCTCTTCATTAGCTTTTCTTCATTGCATGGGTTCTCATAAAAAGAAGTTAGAATGAACAAATGGTGACCAAATGTTATATCACGTAAACATAGTTTCTAAATCAACACTTCACTACTTACAGTCGCTGATTCGTCGTTTGACGGAAGCGAATATTGAATACATAACATATTTACGAAAGATCCAATAATTACGCTAAAATATCTTTTGTACGACATCAAAAAGGAAAAGCCTGCAATGAGATCTGTTCCAAGCGCTAGCGAGACCTTGTTTCATCCAAGTTGTACACCGCAGCCGTGCAGGTAGAGAGACAGGCGCAGCCTCCTTGTCGCTCTTCCGGGGCAGAATAGCGAGCTTTTTTCAGCAGGGTTATCCGCCAGAAGTTTACTGACTATAAACACAGCTATATACGCCACCAGCACGAGCCCGACCTAATGGCCACTATGTCCAGCTATGTCCAGCCCCACTTTTCTTTTGGGTTTCACTCTTCCACATTGTGCAAAACACGGGAAACTTCCTCTACGCCAAAAGTCTAGCACCGCATGTTTTCTCGACTCGGACGAAATATCACTGCGACGAAAAACCCACGTGCAGAGCGGACGGATGGTTGGTTGGATCGGTTTGAATCATTATCATCATCATCGTCATCTTCGTTCCACACCAAGAACACCTTGTACTCGCCACAGGTTTTGTGTCACTCGTTCCAAGTCATCAACAGACCCGAGCAAGACATCAAAGCGTACCAACCCACGACCATTGGATAACGTCTTGGCGACCACACCCGCAATATTGACATTGGCTGTGGAAATGGCCGCGCTCATGGCCGCCAACATGCCAGGAGCATCTTCCAAAAGGACCTCGAGACGTGTGGCTCTGGTTCTCAAGGCAAGTTTGGCGGCTGGATCCCAAATGGCGCCCACACGGCGTTTGGGGTCACTCTCTTGCAAATAGCGGCAGTGGATTGTATGGACTTTGACACCATGTCCTTGTGTGACAAAGCCTTGGACGGCTTCACCGTAAAGTGGATTGCAATTCCGACAAAAGGAAAGAAGAATGTTGCGTTGTCCCCCAATTACAATACCATCTCTTTTATGGGTATTAGATTTTGTTGTCGTTTCGCTAGAGATGGTTGCGATCGTGTTCGCAATAAAGTCATCGGCTTCTGCTGTCGTTGCTGCATCCAGAACACGAGACGACGCCGCTGCGGCAAACATTTCTTGGGCCACTGTTTTGGCACGAATCCCACCGTACGCGAGCGCTTGATAGAGACTATTCTCGTCTTCCAGATCTAATTTGTCGAGCACGACGCGATCCAGATACTTTTTGTATTCCTTCACAACCCCATGGTTGCCGGTCATCAGAAGTTGTTGTTGTCCTTTGGAATATTTGACAATGGCAGTTTCGAGTATTTCTCGTCCCAACGCAATACTATCCTCTCCAATTTGTTGTTTCTTAAGCCAGGAACGAATACGCTGTTGAGCTTTGGTGGTTTGGACATATTGCAACCATTCTTGTTTGGGTGTTTGCTGCGCCGACTTTAAGATTTCCACCTTGTCGCCATTTTCGAGTACATGGTTCAGTTTGACCATTTTACCATTCACTTTACCACCCACACAATGGTCTCCCAGTCCCGAATGAATGTGATAGGCATAATCTAAGATACAGGATCCCTTTCGTAGGGCCAACAATTGGCCTTGTGGCGAAAAGACAAAGACTTCATCGTAACGTATTGGTTGTGTCTGAGTTATCGTGTCAACGCCATCGCCCTCCTCCTCGTCTTCCTCCTCTTGAATCTGAGCCCACTCCACCAGTTGACGTAACCATCGATAGCGCTCCGCGTCGGCAGCCGCTGCTTTTCCTCGTTCGCTAGTGTCGCTCATTTTGTTGCTGTTGTCGCCGAACGCATACGACGGGCTGCTCTTTTGACGCTTTCCTTTGCTCTTGTACATCCAATGCGCTGCCACACCTCCTTCCGCCACGGAATGCATATCATAGGTTCGAATCTGTACTTCCATGCGTTTCCCTTGTGGACCCATGACAGTGGTATGAAGGGATTGGTATCCATTTGGTTTTGGCATGGCAATGTAATCTTTGAGTACTCCGCAAGGTTGGAACCGCGCGTGTACAAAGCCCAATGCTTGGTAACATTGTGGAACGTTGTCGACCAGAATTCGAACGGCCATGAGATCTTGAATGTCACCAAACGCCAAGTTTTGGGATTGCATTTTTTGATAAATGGAATACAAAGATTTGGGTCGACCGGTAATGGTCAGCGAGTGCCATAGTTCTGCCCCTCCCTCTTTTGCCAGACAGGTTTGGAGACTCTCAACAACTTTTTGGGTATACGCTTGTCGTTGGGTCTCACGTGCGGCTACCAATTGCTGTAAGTCATGATAGACTTGGGGGTTCCACAATTTGAGACTCACGTCTTCCATTTCGGTCTTGAGGGTATGAATTCCCAATCGATGTGCCAAAGGTGCGTACAATTGAAGTGCCTCCTGTGCCACCATGGCCTCCTTTTTTCTTGGATTATCATTATCGGCAGGGGTAACAGCATACGTGGCAGAATCCGTAGTCGAAGTTTCATTGCAAAAGATAAAGACTTCCTCCAACATGCGCAGTGTTTGCGTTTGTTCTGCCAATTTGATCAAAAGGACACGAATATCCTTGGCCAATGTGACCATCATTTTACGATAATTTTCAGATCCATCTTGCTGTAAGGACGAGGAGGAGGATTGCTGACTTGATGACGATTGTTGTTTTTGTTTTTGTTGATGATGACGAAATTGGAATTGGATTAAATCCATGGCTTTTAAGCCCAGCAAGAGGTCCTGCATTTCGAATTCCTCCTCTTGGAATTTGTTTTTGCGTTCTTCGCTATCCGCACTATTTTTGGGATTTGCACGGAGGAGAGCGGTTGCCAAACAAACAGCATCCAATTTCAAATCGGCCAGAACATGCGCCACTCCTACGGCATGCGTCCAAGATTCGGTAGACTTCTTCAGAGGGAAACCATGCATGTAGGCTTGTTCCACGAGTGCCAAATCTTCGGGATCCAAAAGATACAGGCTGATTTTATCCAAGAGTTGTTCCCATTCATTCATTTCTTCTTCTTCATCTCCCGTGTCTTCTTCGTGCTCCTGTAACGGTTCTTGCAGCAATACATCCCCAAAAGCAGCAGGCGAAGAAGAAGAAGAAGACAAGCTCGTAGTAGAATCTTTCACCCGTAAACACGCTGTTGTATGTTCGTAATGGGAGGAGATTTGTTGTTGTTGTCGTAGCAATTGTGGTGGTGGAGGACCAAAAGCCAATGCCATTCGACTCGGTAGTACCGCCAAAAGCACGAGCAGCAGCAAAGGCGCCGACCACAACCGCTTTGGCAAACGCCACATCAAAATCATGATTTATTATGGGAATTATTGTATGGAATTTCTTGTCCTCATTCTTATTTCTGTTCAATGGCCCTCCTAACTTTGGACAATGCCAGCTGCTGCATCTAGTACCATTGCTGGTCAAGACAGACTATCAATAAACCCCATTGCTTACTAGCTACTTGGAAGATTATATTATTATGGTTTACTCGCAACAGCAGGTTGGTTTGGCATCGATCTCCATCGTTGTTGTCGGTGCCAAAATTCCCAGCAAGTGCAAGCGTGT
>ENA-ORBV01004490-ORBV01004490.1-microbial-mat-metagenome-genome-assembly--contig:-NODE-4490-length-26733-cov-6.302483_pt1 | contig 26733 bp, 18 predicted proteins | sample MGYA00237777_ERZ505514 | MGnify/ENA primary metagenome ERZ505514 (study PRJEB26160, sample SAMN06269048) | microbial mat metagenome | isolation source: Oligotrophic lake microbial mat | place...
CACCCACCCCGCCGATGACCAACAGGGCCGGCAATAGCTTCACGAGCACCACGGCCACGATGAGAATCAGGACAACTTTGAGGAACGTTTTCATACCGACAACAACCCGGCTCCGCGCCCCGGGTTGCAGGGTATTTCACCGCCCCTACTGCTTCGCCCTTTCCCACCGTGTTCTTCCGTGTATTCCGTCTAACGCGTGGTCCTTCCCTCTTCTTCACCGATCCCCGTCGTCTGCGCCGTGCTCGAGGACGGCTCCGGCCGCATCCTCGTCGCCCAGCGTCCCGCCGGCAAACATCTCGCCCTCAAGTGGGAGTTTCCCGGGGGCAAGGTCGATCCCGGCGAGACCCCGCCCGCCGCCCTCCTCCGAGAACTCCGCGAGGAACTCGGCTGCACCGCCGTCATCACCCGCGCGCTGGAGCCGTTTCTTCACGACTACACGCGCGTCGTCATCGAGATGTTCCCCTTCGTCTGCCGCCTCGCCCCCGGCAGCCCCGCGCCGGTCGCGCTCGAGCACGTCGAACTGCGCTGGGTCAGACCCAACGAGCTCGTCGGCTTCGACCTCGCCCCCGCCGACTGGCCCGTCGTCACCCGCTACCGCGTCCAACCCAATCCGTGCTGCGCCCGCTCCGACTCATGATCCGCCGCCTCGTTTCGCTGTCGCTCGGCGCCTTCGCCGCCGTCCTCGCGTTGCTTCCCGCCCGCGCCGCCGACTCCGATCCGCGCCTCACCGCCGTCCTGCCCGAGATCGACCGCATCTTCACCGCCACCGCCGGCGAGCAAAATATCCCCGGCCTCGTCTACGGCGTCATGCTCGACGGTCGCCTTGTGCACACCGCCGCCCTCGGCCTGGCCCGCGTCGGGGAGAAAATTCCGGTCGCCACCGATACCCGCTTCCGCATCGCCTCGATGACGAAAAGTTTCACCGCCCTCGCGGTCTTCCGGCTCCGCGACACCGGCCTCCTCGCCCTCGCCGACCCCGTCACAAAATTTCTCCCCGAATTCCGCGCGGTCGCTTTGCCCGCTGCGGACTCGGCGCCGATCACCGTCCTGCAACTTCTCACCATGACCGCCGGCCTCCCCCAGGACGACCCGTGGGGCGACCGCCAGCTCGCCATCACACCGGCCGCCCTCACCGAATTCGTGCGCGGCGACCTCTCGTTTTCGAATCCCCCGGGCACCGCCTACGAATACAGCAACCTCGGCTACGCCCTCCTCGGCCAGATCATCTCCCGCGTCTCCGGCGAGCCCTACCAATCCTATATCACCCGCACCCTCCTCGTCCCGCTCGGGATGCACGACACCGTCTGGGATTTCCCCGCTGTTCCCGCCGGCAAGCTTGCCCTCGGCTACCGCTGGGAAAACGACGCCTGGCAGCCCGAGCCGCTCCTGCGCGACGGCGCCTATGGCGCGATGGGCGGCCTCATCACGACTCTCGAAGATTTCTCCCGCTACGTCGCCTTCCACCTCTCGGCCTATCCTCCCCGCGACGACGCCGATAGCGGCCCCGTCCGCCGCGCCACGCTCCGCGAGTTGCACCAGCCCGGAGTGATCTCCGGTGTCGCCGAGGCCAAGCCCCTCTCCGGCGACGCGCGGCCCGGCGCCTCAGGCTACGCGCACGGCCTCCGCTGGAACATGGACTCCGCCGGCCTCGTCAATCTCGGCCACAGCGGCGGCCTTCCCGGCTACGGCAGCAACTTCCGCTTCTATCCCGCCCTCGGCCTCGCGATCATCTCCTTCGCCAACCGCACCTATTCCCCGATGGCCGCCGCCAACACCAAAGTCGCCGCACTCCTCGTGGAAAAAGCCGCGCTCCCCGCCCGCCCGATCCCGCTCAACCCGATCCTCGTCACCCGCCAACGCGCCCTCGTCGCCCTCCTCGACACGTGGGATTCGACACTGGGCGACGCGATTCTCGCGGAGAACTTTTTCCTCGATCGGTCCCGCGAGACGTGGATGAACCTCTCCCGCGCGACCCTCGCCCGCGCCGGCCGCATCACCGATGTCGGTCCGGTGCGCCCGGAGAACCGCCTCCGCGGCACCTTCACCCTCATCGGCGAGACGGGCGCGATCGACGTCTTCTTCACGCTCACCCCCGAGGCGACGCCGAAGGTTCAGCGCCTGCGCCTCACCTATCGCGCACCGTGAGCGGCCGAAATCAGTTCCGGTCCACACGGACCGGCTCGGATGGATCTGGGGCAGCCCGATGAGTTCCCCGAAGAGCCCCGGTTTTGCAACGGGCGCCACTATCAGTCGGAGCACGGGAGGTTCTGCCGGACGCATTCCGATGTAGCCGGCCTCGCTGAGGCCGGAAGCGCACCGGGGTCGGCGACCCCGGCTACAGTAACGCCAGGCCAAACGCGAAATGCTCGTAACGGGACGTAGCGTCCCCCTCACCCGAGCCGGGCGATGAGCTTGGCGCGGCTGTTGACGCCGAGCTTGGCGAAGACGGACTGGAGCTGGTTCTTGATCGTGCCGACGCCCTTGTGCAGGCGCGTCGCGATCTCCTCGTTGCCGAGCCCCTCGCGCACGAGCAGGGCGACCTCGCGCTCGCGCGGCGTGAGCTGGGCGAGGACGGCGAGGTGGCGTTCCTGCGCGGCGCCGGTGGGCGCGCCGAGCGCGGCGTGGTTGATGAGCTGGGCGAAAAGATACGGCCGCGTGAGCAACGGGTCGTCGAGGGTGACGAGACTGAGATCGGCGCGGAGGCCGGGCTCCGCAGGTTGCGCAAGCTTGCGGCGGAGCCCGCCGCGGCTGGCTCCCGGGGTGAGCGCGAGCGCGTAATGTTCGGCGAGGAGCTCTTCGTAGGTCTCCAAAAAGACGGCCGGGATCGCGAAGACCGCGCGGCTGTTCATGCGGTGCGCGACGGCGGAGCCGAGATTCCAGACGGCGCAGGTCTCGAAGGCCTCGGGGTTGGCGAAGACAACCTCGCGCTTGGCGTTTACGAGGAGAACGCCCTGCGGGAGGAGGTTGATGAACTGCTGGAGCGTGCTGCGGCAGACGCGCTCCTCCTCCTGTTTTTCGATGCGGCGGAGGTTGCGATCAAAGATTGGGTGGAGGTCGAGCAGGAGGTTCGTCTCGGCCCGCGTGAAATCGGCGTGGGCGAAGGCGCGGCGGAGGACGAGGATGCTCTTGCGCTCGCCCTTTTCCCACGTGGTCAGGCCGACGAGTTTGTCGAATCCCTCGGGGCGGAGGACGTGCCGGTAGTAATCGCTGCTGCGCTGGGCGCGGGGCTCGGCGGGGAGCATGGCGCGCAGGTCGTAAAGTTTGATACCGGGGTGATCGTTGAGGTAGGCGTGCGTGGGGGTGAGCTTGGCGCGGGCGCGCCACCACTCGGCGGGGCGGCGGGAGGGCTGGGAGTGGAGCGTGAGCGCGCCGGGGATTTTTTCCTGCGCGTCGAGGAAGAGCGTGGCCGAGTGGTGGGCGGGGAGCGCGACACCGATGAACTCGCGGAGAGCGGACCAAAACTCGGTGACGTTGGCGGCGGTCTCCAAGCCGATCACGGCGGGCCGGAGCGACGGGTCGTCGATCCCGAGGGCACGGTCGCGGATGTCGAGGGCTACGGCTTTGGCGGGCATGGCGGGCGAGGCGCGGAGAGGAGAGCGCGTTTCGAGCCAAGGCGCACGGAGAAACTGCGGCGGGTGCGCGCCTGGCCTCGGTAGATCGCACCAACAGCCGACGAATTCCGGCCTTTTCAAGGTGGCGTCGGGACCTCCGGGCCCGACGGGATTGGCCGGCGGTTCCCCTCCAGCCGGGCCCAGAGGTCCCGGCTCTACCTCAAATCGCCCGAAGTCTAAAATTACTGATTCTCGCGCAACAGCGCGACACGGAAATCCGGTGTGGGCGGGCTTCAGCCCGCGTTCGGCGCTCTGAAAAGGCGGACTGAAGTCCGCCCTACTCTCGGTCACAATCGTCACCGTATTCCGCGAGCCTCAGTCAGTGACGTGGGCATCACACCCAAACGAAGCCAAGCCGTGGATCACAGTGGGCCCGGAGCGAAGGCACAGAGTTCAAACCAAACAACCCGCCTTGCTCCGTGACCTCCGTGCAGGACTCCGTGTCCTCCGTGACGAAACCCGGTTCGCCTCATGAGTGTGAAAGATCCTAGCCGACGACGACCGGCCCTTCACCGCATCGCGTCGCGGTTGGCCTGGTCGAGCTTGGCCTTGGCGAGGATCTGCGGCGCGACCTTGATGCCGGCCTGCGCGAGGGCGGCCTCGAGGAGGACCTCGCCCTTGATATAGCCGGTGCAGAGCGCGGCGACCTTGCCGTCGCGGCCGATGATGAACTGCTGCGGAATCCCACCGACGCCATAGAGCTTGCGCGAGGCGCGGTCGGGGCCCCGCTCCTGCGGATCGTGCGAAAAGATCAGGTCGGGATACTTGGCCTGATTGGCCTTCACCCAGTCGTCGAATTTGGCGCGGGTATCGCTGGTGCAAGAGGCGAGGACGACGACGCCCTGATCCTTGTAGGTCACGGCGACTTCCTGCGTGTGGGGCATCGAGGCGATGCAGGGGCCGCACCACGTGGCCCAGAAGTCGAGGATGACGACCTTGCCCCGGTAGTCGGAGAGCTTCACCGACTTGCCGGAGGCATCGGTCGCGGGGAAATCGGGCGCGGCGGCACCGATCTTGATCATCTCGATCTTGGCCTCGGGCGGTTTCTCCTTCGATTCCTCGGCGGTGTAGATGCGGGCCGGAGTATCCTCGGGCGCGAGCTTCACGCCGGCGCGGAGGAGGAGATTGCCGAGCGCGGGAGCCGTCTGCGCCGGGGCGCCGACGTAGAAGCCGAGCATTTTCCCCCCGGAGTCGAGGACGAGATTGTTGGGCACGGGCGCCATCGAGCCGCCCGAGAGATTCATCGCGATGACCTTGCCGAAGTGTTCGCGGGAGCGGGCGGTGTGCTCCTTCTTTTCCTCGACCGTCATGTCGTTGGGCGACTTCGCCGACTCAAAACGGCCGGCCGGGTCGAAGAGGACGGGAAACGAGAACTTCCCGGCGTTGTCGGCGAGGAATTTATCGTAGTCCGCGCGCGAACTGTAGGACATAAGGGCGACGAAGAGGACGCCTTGGGCGGAGTATTTCCGCGACCACGCCTCTTGGAATTCGAGGTAGCCGCCGGCGTTGCCGGGCGTCCAGATGTTGAGGACGACGGTCTTGCCCTTGGCCAGGTCGGAGAACTTCACCGGTTGGCCGTCGGGGCCCTGGGCGGTGAAATCACCCGCGGCCTCGCCGGCCTTGAGCTTGCCGAAGCTCTCGCGGAACGGCGCCGGCGGGTTCTTCGCCGTCTCGGCGGCGGCGGCGGCGCGTTTGATCTCCTGTTCGGCGGCGGCGGCGAGGGCGGCTTTGCCCTTGGCGGCGATCTCCGCGTCGACCTTGACGCCGGCGAGCGCGAGCGCGCCCTCGGCGCGGGTGTCGGTCTCGCCGCCGTTGCCGACGATCGTCGCGACGATCTTGCCGTCGCGACCGATGACGAACTGCGTGGGGATGCCGGTCACGCCGTAGAGCACCGCCGAAGCGCGTTTTTCAAACGTCTCGGTGCCGCGCGCGTTCGGGTCGTAGGTGAAGACGAGGTCGGGATATTTCGGCTGGTTGGCGGGAATCCATTCCTTGAACTTTTCGATGGTGTCGCTCGTGCCGGAAGCGAGGAGGACGACGTCTTGGTCCTTGTATTTGGCCGCGAGTTTCTGGGCGTGCGGGAAGGAGGCGATGCAAGGGCCGCACCAGGTGGCCCAGAAGTCGAGGATGACGACCTTGCCCTTGAAATCGGAGAGGCGGACGTCTTTGCCGGCGACGTCCTTCATCGCGAAATCGGGGGCGACGGCTCCGGCGCCAAGAAGCGCGGGGCGTGCGGGAGCGGCTGCGGCGGCGGGCATCGCTTTGGTCGCGGCCGCAGGCGAGGCGGCGCGGGCCGTATCGGCGGCGATGAGGGCGGCGAGAACGGGGGCGGCGTCATCGGCGGTGAGTTTCACGGTCTTGGATTTCGCGAGCATCGCCTTCACCAGCGTCTCCGCGCGCGCACCCATGCCGATGGTGCCGCCGACGAGTTTGCCGGCGGAGTCGATGACGACGCTGACGGGGAACATCCCGACGCCGAACTTGGTGTTGGTCACGCCCTCGGCCCAGGCTTTGCCGGCGGGGTCCCACGCGACGGCGAAGCCGGGAGCGGGATTCTTGGCGAGCCAGGCGTCGAAGGCTTCGCGCTCGGTGGCGGAGAAAACGGTGAGGACAGCGAGGTCTTGGGCCTTGTAGGCGGCGGCGAGCCCGACGACGAACGGCTGAGGACCGTTGGAGGTGTTGAAATGGAGGAGCAGGGTCTTTCCGCGGTAGTCCGAGAGCTTGACCGGTTTCCCGTCGGCGCCGGCGACCGTGAAGTCGGTGACGGTTTGACCTTCGGTGACGCTACCGAACTTCGTCGGGAAGAATGTGCCGACGGCTCCGGCGGGCGCGCCCATGCCCATCATCGGGACGGAAGCCCCGGCGGCCGGCATCGCCGCGGTCTTGGCCATCATCGGGATGGCTTTCGGCGCGGCGGGATCCGCCTTCGGCTCGGGCGGGATGGCGGCGAGGTCGACCTTGGCGCCGGCGCGGGCGAGGGCGTATTCCAGCCGGTAATCGTCGCCGGGGCCGCCGCCGGTCTTGCTCTCCACGAGTTTTCCGTCGCGACCGATGACAAACAGCGTGGGAAACCCGGTGACGCCGTAGGCGAGGTTGAAAACGGAGTCCTTCCAGCCGTCTTTGCCGGCGGGATCAAAGGTCATGGCGAAGGCGTATTTGGCGGCGTTGCGCTTGATCCAGCCGTCGTAGGCCTCGCGGGTATCGCTGGAGGTGACGCCGAGGAGCACGACGCCCTGATCGGCGTATTTGCGGGCCACGCGGTCGAGGTTGGGCATCGCGGCTTGGCAGGGCCCGCACCAAGTAGCGGAGACATCGACGACGACGATTTTGCCGAGGAAATCCGCGAGTTTGATGGTCTCGCCCTTGGACCCGAGCACGGTGAACGCGGGGGCGACGGCACCGGGCTTCAGTTGAACGCGGGCGGCCGACGCGGCGGCGGAAGCGGGCACCGTCTCCTGCGCGGAGAGGGCGGTCAGGGCGAGGGCCGAGAGGAGCGAGGCGAAGAGGAGGCGAAGTTTCATGGTAGTGGAGTCGGGGGCCAGACGCAGGGCGCGGAGAATAGGAGCGGGACGCTAGCACGGGGGTTCCGGCACAGCCATAGGCGAAAAGTAACAAGCAACGCGCCGGGCGGTTCAATCGCCGATCCACAGGCGGAAAAACGTCCAGCGGCCAAGGAGCCGTCTCCGAGGGCTCCGCGCGGCCATCCTCGACGTCGCCTTACGGCTCGGCGGGGATTCCTTCAGGAACGCGACGTCGCAAGGTGACCTCGCCTCGCGGCGCGGCCCTCAGGAACCGGCTGCGGCCGGCCGGTCGAGGAGCGACTCGATCATGCGTTGCAGGCCCAGCTTGCTCTCCTCGTCGTGCGCGCGGAAGTCCCGGTAGATAACGCGGCCATCCCGATCGATGAGGAAGTTGGCCGGGTAGCCGCGCACGGCGTAGCCCTCCGGGCCGGTCACCGCCTCCGTGCCGCGCAAGGGCGTGAACGTGTAGCGCGTGCCGGCCATGAAGGGCAGCACGTAGTCGTCCTGCTTCGGGATGCCGTTGATCCCGAGATAGACCACGTCCCGGCCCCGGAAGCGCCCCATCACGTCCTCGAAGTGGGGAAACTCCGCCCGGCAAGGTCCGCAGCCGGGAAACCAGAAGGTGACGAAAACAACTTTGCCACGCAACGAGGCGAGCGAGAGCTTGGCGTCCGAGGTGTAGAGGCCGAGGTCGAAGGGCGGCGCGGGTTTGGCGGCGGCGTCGCGCAACGCCCAGATATCGGCCGCCGTCTGCGCGGGGGTCTTGCCGAGCTTGACCCCATAGTCGGCCAACGCGGTGCCGGTCTCGTCCTCCGGCGTGGCGGCTTGGCGTCTGGCCAGCGCCGCATACGCCGCCGGCACGTCGCCGGAGGCGGCGGCGATCTCGGCCCGGAGCAAGGTGATCATGCGCGCATTGGCGGACCGGCGCTCGACGGGGAGTTTCTCCAGTAACGCGACGGCTTCGGTCGATTTGCCGGCGGCGAGCAGGGCGCGGGCCGCGATAAAATTCTCGGCGAAGGCGACACGGTCGGCCCATCGCTTCGGCTCCCGGACGCCCGCCCGTTCCATGTCCCGTGCCAAGGCGGTCGCCCGTGCGGGCGCGGTGCGCAGGTAGGCCTCGAAAAGACCGGTCATCGCACTGGAGGACCAACTGAACTTTTCCGGCGGGAAATCGGCGCGGAGTTTTTCCCAATACTTCAGGCGTTTGGCCTCGGAATCGGCCCGTGCGCCCAGCCAATAGAGCGCCTGCGCGCCGCGTTCGTGCGTGGGGAACCGTCGGGCAACCTCGAGACTCGCCGATTCCCACTTCGGCGGATCCACGCGACCCAAGCCGCTGGCATAATAAAAGGCATAGTCGGGGCTCGCGGGATCGGCGGCGGACGCGAGGCGCATGAACTCGGACGCACCCGGCTCGTCGCCCCAGCGTTCCGCGTCGATCGCGAGCATCTGGAAGACCTTCGCCTGCTTGGGATCGAGCGCGACGACCTTGAGGAGAAACGGCTTGGCCCGCGGATCCTCATGGCCGTAAAGCAGCGAACCGAGGCCGTAGTTGACGCCGAGAGAGTCGGGATTCCGCGCCAGCCAGACCCGGTAGCGCGCCTCGACGGGAGCGGCGAGGGCTTCGCCCTCCTTGAAGTTTTTCCGCACCGCCGCCTGATGCACGCGGAGAAGGGTGTCGTGGGCGGCGAGCGCGTCGGGGTTGGCCTCGACGGCGGCGATGGCGGCGGTCAGTTCGGCATCGGGGCTCGGCGCAGACGCGGGTTCGGCGGCGAAACCGATCGCGGCGAAGAGCAAAGAGACGAGGAAGGCGGCGGGGATTTTCAAAGCGGGCAGGGTTGAAAAACAGAGTGGGGCTAAGTCGGAAGACTTCGGTTGAGAGTCCAGAGTTGAGAGCCGCAGACGCATCGCGGGTGGATTCACCGTTTCGTTTTACACTCAGCTCTCGGCTCTCAACCGCATTTCTCCGGCTAAAGCCCGAGCTGGCGCTCGATCTCGGCGGCGAGTTTGTCGCCGTGGGTCTCGGTCGTGACGAGGCGGCCGTCGCGGCCGAGGAGAAACGTGCTCGGCAGCGAGCGGATGGCGAACCGCCGGCCCAGCTCGTTATCCCAGTAGCGGCCGTCGTAGTGCTGCGGCCAGGGCATCCGTTGTTCGACGAGAAACTGCTTCAACTGCTCGGGGGACTTGTCCATCGCACGCGGGGTCGATCCCGGGGCTCTGTCGAAAGAGATGCCGATGACTTCGAAACCGCGGCTATGGAACTTCTCATAGGCGGCGATCACGGTGGGCATTTCCTGCATGCACGGGACGCACCACGTCGCCCAGAAATCGATCAGCACGACCTTGCCGCGCAGTTTCGCGAGGTCGACTTCGCTGCCGTCGAGCGCGGTAAACTTCAGCTCCAGCGGCGTCTCGCGGAGGGCGAGCACCCGGAGACGACCTTCGGCCAATTGGGTGAGGGCCGGGTTGACATCGCCGCCCGACGCGAGCCGCCGCAGGCGCACCTCGGCGGCCTTGGGGTCGACCGGCGTGAGCGCTTCGAGGAGCCCGCCCTCGGCAAACTTACGCCGATCCGAGGCGGGGAAGCGTGCGCCGAGCATGTCGGCGAACGCGGCGGCCCGGACGAGGTCGGCCGGTTCGCCCGGCTGCGCCCACCGGCCACCGATAGCCCCGAGCACCTCCAGTTCGAGCACGCTTACCGTCGTTCCCTCCGGCACATCGGTGGCGGCCAGAAGCCCGCCGCGCAGTTCGGCCCGGCGGGCCAACCACGCGGCGCGGCGCGGCGCGGCGCCTTCGCCATGAAACTCGCGGCGCGTGCGCAGCATGGTCGCGACCACGGACCAGCGGCCGGGATACCCGGGGTGGTCGGCGAGGAATTTTTCGCCCAAAGCGACGGCGAGCTCCGCCGAGGCGGCGAGCAGCGCCTCGCGTTCGACCGGAGCGAGCCGGGTGGCGCGGGCGCGATCATTGAGCACGGTGAGGGCCGCGCGAGACGCCGTTTCAAACTCGGCGAACGCCGCCTCGGCCGTCGGCGGCGGCCGCCGCTGCGCCGCCACCGGCGACGCGAACAGGAGGAGGAGGACCGCCGGAAACAGGCAGCGTTGCGCGGTCATGGCTCAGAGGCCCAGCAACTGCTTCACCAGCGGCTCGAGCTTTTCGCCGCGCGCGCTCGTCTCGACGAGCAGGCCCTCCTTGTTGATGAGGAACATCGCGGGGATGCTGCGGATGTTATACTTCCGGCCGAACTCGTTGTTCCAGTGGTCGCCGTCGAAGTGTTGCGGCCAGGGCATCGCCTTATCCTTGGTGAAGGCCAGCATTTTGGCTTTCGCGGCGGCTTTCTTCCCGGCGATCTGCTCGGGGGTATCGATCGCTTTGCCCGCGTTGCGCGGATTCTTGAGCGCGGCCTCGTCGACGATGCCGGAGTTTTCAAACGAGATGCCGATCACCTCGAAGCCCTTGGCGTGATATTCGTTGTAGACGCGGGTGAGACCGGGGAGTTCGGCGATGCACGGTCCGCACCATGTCGCCCAGAAGTCGATGAGCACGACTTTGCCCCGCAGGGCGGCGAGGTCGACCTCGCGGCCGTCGGCGGCGGTGAACTTCAGCTCGACGGGTTTCGAACGCATCCCGGTCACGCGCAGTTGGCCGGCGGCCTGTTTCGCGAGGGCTTCGTCGGGGCCGGCGGCGAGTTTTTTCAGATGGTCCTCGCCGGCGACGGGATCGGCTTTGGCGAGGAGATCGCCGTAGGCGAGCTCGGCGGCGGCGAGTTGGCGCGCCTTGGGGAAGGCGGCGGCGAGAGCGTCGATCTTGGCCCGAACGGCGGCGGCCTCGGGCTTCGCCGCGCGTTTTTGCACCGTCAGGACCTGCGCGTAATCGCCGGCCATCAAGCCCGTCTTCATCGCGTCGGGAAGGCCTGGGGTTGCAAGGGCGGCGGCGATGCGGGCACCGAGCGCCGCCTGATAGGCGGTTTTCGCCGCTTCGTCCTTCATCTGGAAGTCCAACCCATCGAGTCCGGAGACCATCATGCCGGAGCGGGGAACCTCGGGAAACTTGGCCGCCGTGTCGAAGGCGGCGTTCATCACCGCCATGGCATCCATCGGTTGCACGCGGGAAAGCGCCATGACCTCGTCCCACGCGAGATCGGCGGGCGTTTTTGGCGTGGCTTCTTTCTTGGCGGCGGCGGGAGCAGGGACCGTCGGGGCGGGATCGGCGGCGAACAGCGGCGCGGAAGCCGCGAAGGCGAGCGCGAAGGCGAGAGTCCGGATGCGGACAAGGGATTTGTTTTTCATGGGAGATAAGCGGTAAAGACGGAATCCGGGAGGCGGCGGGTTACCTGAACTCGGCCAACGGGCGCCGCGAGAACCAGCACAAGAACGAGGGTGCGGATATCGAGGAGCTATTTGGTATTTATGGGAGAGTTATAGCCCGAGCAGCCGGCGGATTTCGGCTTCGAGGCGGTCTTCGGCGGGGTTGACGGCGACGATCTTGCCATCCGGGCCGGCGAGGAGCACGTGCGGAATCGGCTGCACGCCGTAGCGCACCGCATACTCGGTCCGGTTACCTTGGCCGTCGAAGGCTTGCGGCCACGGTAGCTCGAGTTTGGCGACGAGCTTCACCAACGCCTCGCGGGCGTCGGCGTTGTCCACCGAGACGCCGACGATTTCCAAACCGCGCGAGTGATAGTCGGCGTGGAGTTTTTTGAGCTTCGGCATCGCCTGAACACAGGGGACACACCAGGACGCCCAAAAATCCACGAGCACCACCTTGCCGCGCCAAGCGGCGGTATCGACGACCCGACCGTCGAGCGCGGTGAACTTCAGGTCGAGGGGCTGCGTCATCGCCAGCAGCACGCGGCGGCGGTTGGCCCCGAGTTCGCGCACGCGGGGGCTCGGGCTCTTCTCAAGCCGCCCGACGAGGGCGGGCAACGCGGCCGGGTCCTGCGCTTCGACGGCGGAGACGAGGCGGGAAAAGTAAACAAAGGCCCCGGTGCCGTCGGGGTAACGGGCGGCGAGCGCCTCGACGGTCGGGACGAGCCGGCCGGACCAATCGGCGGGCAACGTGCCGTTGGTGAACGGCAGGACAAGCGCGCTCACCTTGCGGCCGGCGAAAAACTCGCGGAGCGGCTCGGGCGCATCGGCCGAAGCCTCGATTGCGGTTTCCAATCGGTCCGTGCGCTCGGCCCAAAGCGTTTTCATCGCCGGGTCGGCGGCGAAACGCGGGGCGGAGCGGAGCAGATCAAGCCACGGGGCCCAGCGACGCGGGTCGGCCGGATGCGCCTCGAAAAGAGCCCAAGCCAGGCTCGCGCGCTCCTGCCACCGGACCTCGCTCGGTCGTGCCGAAGCGGGAAGCTGCGCCATCTGAAGCCAGCGCGGGTCTTCCTGCGCGCCGGCGAGCCCCGGAACCAGGAGGACCAAGGCCACCCGGAGGCTCGCCGCCACCGACCGCCGGCGGGAAGAGGAGAACGGCGGTCGCATGATCGGCTGGAATCCCCGGGCTACGGCAGATGCTTGGCGAGCAGGTCGGTCAGAACTTGGCCGCGGGCTTCGCGGGAGAGGATTTTTCCGTCGGGCCCGATCAAGATGCAGGTGGGATAGGCGTTGATTTGGAGCACGTCGATGGTGAGGCGCTCGATACTTTCCTGCGTGGCGTGCGGCCAGCGGTGGCCGGCCTTGGCGAGGAAAGCGCGCACCTTGACGATGCCGGCTTCGTATTCGGCCGGAGTCAGCCGGCCGGCGGTGCGCTCAATGTTCATGCCGATGATCTCGAAGCCGCGGGCGCGGTAGGTTTCGTAGAGCGGGTCGAGATGCTTCATCTCTTCGATGCAGGGCCCGCACCACGTGCCCCAGAAATCGAGCAGGACGAACTTGCCCCTATAATCCGCGAGCTTGCGCTTCTCGCCTTCAAGCGTGGTGAACGCAAAGTCCGGCATCATCTGGCCGGGCGCGGCGTCGAACCGCAGGTAGTCCGCCGCCGGACGTTCCTCGACGATGAGTTCGCCCGTCGCGACATCGGCCGTTTTGACCGCCAGATAACGTTCACCGGCCCGAAAAACGGGAATCTTGCCGGCCGCGTTGACGGCTTCGCCGAGCTCCGGCTCAAACCGGCCGTTGAAATTCGTGTCCATCGAGGTCCGTTGGTTCGCGGGGTCGATGGCGGTGTCGACGGGCTTCGGGGCGAACATCACGCGCAGCGGCTGACCCGCCACGTCGACCGAGCCGGAGAAGAGAATGTTGAAGTTGTAGACCAACGAGGTGACGAGCGTCGGCGCGGGCGGGGTTGCGACCTCGGCTTCGGTCGCGGCCGCGGCGCGGCGCATCGGCGCATCGGACCACTCAAACGTGATCGGGAAGTCCCGGTAGATGCCGTTGGCCCACGGGAGCGTGAGGCTCACGCTTTTTTTCCCGTCGGGGAATGACCGGCGTTCCTCGGCGGAAAACGCGCCGTCGCCATCGCGGTCGAGCCACAAGGTTTTCCCGCCGGCGGCGGTCGCGACCAGCGCGAGGACGAAGGTCTTGCCCTTGATGGTGAGCGGCCGGCCGAGGCCGTAGACCCGATCCTCGGGGCCCGGCGCGGTCGGGAGCTTCGCGACCAAGTCGGCCGGGGCCGGGACGACCGCGCTCAGGGCACGCGTGCCGGGCTCGACCACCGGATTGAGCCGGCCGCGAAATTCGGCGCCGCCGAGCGGGCCGGCCGCGAGGGCGGCGACCAGCCCGAAGGTTGCGACGAGCGCGCGGTTTGAGGTCTGCGGGCGCATCAGAGTTTCTTCCGCAACGTGAGCGAGTAGCGGGCCATGCGGGGATCGGTGACGCCGAAGCCGGCGTTGCCCTGGCGGTGCGGGGGCTCGCGGTCGAAGACGTTGTTCACCGTGAGGGCGAGCTTGGTGTCGTCGAGGACGCGGGCGCGCCAGGAGCGATTCGAAGCGACGGCGGCGGCGAAGCGCGCGGGGCTCTTCCAGCCGAAGTCGTAGGAGACTTGGGCGTTCCACTCGATCACGCTGGCGAAGAGTGTGAACTGGCGGGTGGCGTTAAACCAAGAATTCTCCTGATAAAAGCCGCTGACACCCGCGCCGTAGGGACCCTTGGTCCAGTAAGTCTGCCACGAGAGCCGGGTGGGCCGCACATGAAGGGAGGTCGCGGGCGCGGCCCCGGCGATGCGGTAGGCATCCCATCGGCGGTATTCCGTGGCGGCCAGCCGGGCGGTGAAGTTACCCCAGCCCGTGTCGCGCCGGTAGTTGAGCTGATAGTCGTAACTTTCGACGACCAGGCGGGAGATGTTCGTTTGGCGGGTATCGATGCCGATCACGCGGCCGGGCTGCGCGCCCGCAGGGTCGCGGATGAGACGTTCCGGGAAAAGATCCGCCCATTCCTGCAGTGACGAGGCCGAGGCGATCTGGTCCCGGTAGGTAAGCTTGATCGTGTCGACCGACAGCGAGAAACCCCGCAGGGCGCGGAACGGCAGCTCGAAGACGACACCGAAGTTATCGGAGATGGAGGTCTCGGGTTTGAGGCCGAGGTTGCCGCCGATGCGGGTGGCGATGACACCGGTCACGGGTTCGTTGCGCCGGGGGTCGATGAAGCCGGCGGTGTTTTGGTTGGTGCTATCCGTGACAGGACGGTAGAGCGCTTGGATGCCCGGCGCGCGGAAGGCATAGTTGCGCGTGGCGCGGAAAAGCAGCCACTTGAAGGGCCGCACCTGCGCCCCGTAGCGCGGGCTGTAGTCGCCACCGATGTCGGAGTAATTGTCGTAGCGCAGCGCACCGGTGAGATCGACCCGATTGAGGAACGGCAGTTGGTGCTTGGGCGCGATGATCGGGATGCGGGTCTCGGTGTAGGCGGAGCTGAGGGTGCGATCAAACTTGCCCAGCAAGCTGAGGTTGATCGTGGGCAAATCGGGAATGGACTGCGCGGTCCTGATGTTTTCCGTCGTGCGCTCCGCCCCGACCGCAACCCGGATCGGGCCGGCGGGCAGAGTGAACCAAGGGAGCGGGCCGTCGACGGAGCCGGACCAGACGGAGGACTCCGTTTGGTCCTTGGCGTTGCCGGGCCGGAGCATGGAGCGGAGCACGCCGAGGTCGTTGGGCTGCTGGGTGCGGCTGTCGTAGAAGAGCACCAATCGTCGCGCGGCGATGAGCGGATCGGAGACCGCCGTGTTCAGGACCGGATCGAGAGAGTTCTCGTTGATCAATTGGGAGCGGTTCCAGTTCAGGCCGAGTTCGTAGCGCCAATCGTCCCAGAAGCGGCCTGCGAAGCCGGTCGAGAAACTGAGGTTGGAGTTGGTGGTGAATTTCTCGCCTTGGATGGGCGGCAGCTCCCAAAACGTTTTGTTCAGGCGCACCTGCACGCCAAACGGATTGCCCGGATAATTGGCCGGCACCAAAATGGAGTTTCGAAAGTTCACCGGCATACCCTCGATGTGGGTGCGGGTCTCGTTGTAGCCGCCGTTGAGGTAGAACTGGAGGTTGGGCCGGAAATCATAGGTGCCGCGGAAGCCGAGGGTGCGGGTGAACTGGGGCGAGATCATGTTCACATACTTCGCGCGGTCGCCGGTCTCGGCCGAGACCGTGGTCGGGGCATAGGCGGAAGCCGGCAGTGTCGCGGAGCCGGTTGCGCCGGTGGGAATGACGGCATATTGGCTGGGGCTGGAAAGACCGGGCAAGTTGCCCGCGACCGCCTGCACCACACCCGCACCGGTGGCGAATCCGCCTCCACCGTAAGTCGCGAAAGTCGAGGCGCCGCCGAGGGTGCGCCAATCGTCGGTCGCCGAGAAGGGGCGGTCGACGGCGGCGAAGGCGTTGCGCTTCTGGTAGGTGGCCGAGAGCGTGAGCGAAAGCGGCCCGCGCGTGATGCCGTGGGTGAGGGCGACGTTTCTGACCGCCGTATCGCTATCGAAGGTGTTTTCATAGGTGAAGGCCGCCTCGGTGCCCGAGTAGTTCTTCCGCAGAATGATGTTGATGACGCCGCCGAGGGCATCGGAGCCGTAGATCGCCGACGCGCCGTCGGTGACGACTTCGACGCGCTCGATGGAGGCGACCGGGATGCCGGTGAGGTCGTAGCCGTCGCTGCCGCGGATGTTGCCCGAGCGGGCGATGCGGCGGCCGTTGACCAAGATGAGGGTGTTGGCGGCGCCGAGGCCGCGTAGATTGATGTTGGTGCGCTGGGTGAGGACGCTCGCCGTCGACCCGTCGGAGGTGGTGCTCTGGCCCTGCGACTGGCCGCCGAAGCCCACGCCGTCATAGGAGCCTTGGGAAAAGGCCTGCGGGATCAGCCGGGAAATCTCGCCCATCGTGGTGAGCCCCGTCTGCTCGATCTCCTGCCGGCTGAAGCTGACCATCGGGCTGAAATCAGCCTCGCCCACGAGCCCGCGGATGCGCGAGCCGGTGATCTCCACGCTGTCCATCGCGACGGCCTTTTCGGCGCCGGGCCGGCTGGTCGGCACGGGGGCCGGACGCGTCGGCTCGCTCGGCACGGGTAACGGGCCGCCGCCGCTCGCGGCGGTCGCGACCGGCGAGGGGTCCTTCCTGGCCTCGGGCGGGGTGGCGGCGGGCTCGGCTTTCACGCCGGGACGGGCGGGAGCGGCCGCGCCTTCCTGCGCGCACAGGACGGCGGCGGACAGGGCGAGAGCAAAAGTGTGGGCAACAAGACGGGCGAGGTGTTTCATGGGCGGTTTAGGTGTAGGACAAGGAGCCGATTTCAGGCAGATAGTAGCGCGGAGGTTCCCGCGCTACTATAGGCAGAAAGTAACTAGCAGCCATCGTGCCGCCGTCGAGAGCCGGGTGCGGTCGAGGTTCAGCGCAGACGGGCGACGAGACGGGTGCGCGCGGGGACGCCGACCTAGCGGAGATTGGCGGCGAACTGGTTTTTGACCGTCGCCGGTGTCTTGCCGAGGGCGTCCTTGATCTCGCAGTTGGTTTGACCTTGGAAGCTGTGGGCCGTCACGGCCTGTTCGGCGGGAGAAAGGCTGTGAGCCCATGCGGTGTGCGGGACCGCATGGGCGCGATAGTCAGTTTACCACGTAAACGCCGGCGGAGTGTTTGGCGGGGTGTGACGACGAGGCTTTGTCGGCTGTGAACCACCTCCGTAACCCAAGGCGATTCTCAGATGGCTGACATGATGGGCGGAGAGCGGAATGGGGAACCGGCCGAAGCCGGCCACCCCCCTCACCGCCCCATTCAGATCACCGACATTGATACGGACCGCTCACGCTTTTCACCGTGTTCATCTCATCGCGATTATCGGTGACGAATACGCGAAAACTCTCCCCGCCCGGCGCCACGCGGATCACCACGTGCCCGGAAACGCTTTTCACCTTCGCCATGAAACGCTGGTTGTTGAGCTGAGTCGCCGGCATAAGATCCGTCGCGAACACGTCGCGCGGTCCGGAATAGAGACGTTCGCTGAGCATGCGCTCCAAGCCCGCGATGTTGAGGTGCGTAATATGCCACGCCGGCACCACCCACACCTGCGGCTGGAGCGCCCGCACCGACTCGGCGCCGACCGCGTCGAAGTAGGCGTGGTGATTGGCTACAGCCACCTCGACCGGGCCTGCCGCACGCGCGACCGGCGTCTCCACATCGCGCCACGGCTGCGTGCCGTCCCATGTGTCGGAGTGCAGGTCGCCGCCGGTGTAAAAATCGAATTTCCCGTAGCTCAAGCGCAGCGCGAGCGAGCACATGTTTTCATCCGGATAATCTGCGGTCGCCAGGGTTTTGAGCGCCGGCACCGCGGTTTGTGTGCCCGTCCCCCGCCCGCTCCACACGACGCCGTTCGCGGCGAGATTCCTCACGGCAAACGTCGGAAACTGCGCCGCGTCGCGTTGCAAAAAAACCTGATCGTTCGACCCGACGCGTAGAACTTCACAGCGTGCGCCCGCCTTCACGCGCGCCGCGATGAACGCCTCGTAGTTCGTCGCAAATCCCGCCCGCCACCGCGCGGGGTATGCGTAATCGGGAAACCCGCGGTCGATGACCACGCCGATGGGCAACTGCTCCGCCAGATCCGTGACACCGGTGAGCGCATAGTCGCCGCGAGCCGACGGCGGCAGGCCGTCCGTGAGAGCGCCCAAGTGATCCGGGTGCAGATGCGTCACCACCAAAAAATCCAATTCCGCGCGGCCCGTCGCTTTGAGCTGTCTCAATGCATAGCGCGCCACCCATTCGCCCGGCCGGCGCGACGCGTCGGGACGGGGCGGGCAAGAGACGTCGGGGCCCCCGGTGGCCGCGCCCGCGTCGATCATGATGCCGGTGCCGTCGGGACCGATGATGAGCGCCGCGTTGCCCCGCCCCGTCGCGATTTGGTGAATATCGAGAAACCCGCGCTCCCAAGGCGGTAGCGGCGCGCCCACCGCGGCCGCACACACGCTCGCGTTCGCGAGCGCGAGCGCGGACAAAATACAAAATACCCGGATTGGACGGTGCTTGAGGAAGGTGATCACGCGTTGAGGGGATGCCGCCGGAGCGGACCGTGGAAGTTTCACCGGAAAATCCTCAGAACCGAAGACCCAAAGCGACGCCGTAGGTGCGCGGATCGCCAAGGTATTCGCCGAGCACCACCTGAGTCGAAGGCGTGAGCACGAACTCCGTATCGGCGATATTTTTAACCCACGCGGATACGCGCCAGCGCCGCGAGGCCGTTTCAAAACCGAGGCTGGCGTTCGCGAGCGTGTAGGCCGACACGAACAGATTGGGGTCTTTGGCCGCGCCCGTGTAGTATCCGTCGGTGCGGGAGTAAGTCGTCATCGCGGTAAGATAACCCGTGCGCCCGAGGGGAAACTCGTAGTCGAGGCCTCCGGAAATTTTGTTCCGCGGCGACGAGCCGAGCGGATTGCCCGTGTAGTTCAGCACCCCCGGCACCAAAAACGCATCGTAGGCCGCGTCGAGCCGGCCGTAGCCCAGGGTTAAATTGAGCCCGGCCAACGGCGTGAGGCCCAGCTCCAGTTCGGCGCCTTTCATCGTGGCCTTGCTCGCGTTCACGATCGTGAGGATGCGGGTGACGGAGTTGAAATAGAGCTCCTGCTTGTCGGAGTATTTTTGCCGAAACACCGCGAGATTCATCCGCACGCGGTTCTCGAGCCAGCGCGCTTTCAGGCCCGCCTCGGTGTTGATGATCGTCTCGGGATTGAAGGGTGTTTTCAGAATGTTGGCGGTCGCCGCCTCGGTGTTGAAACCGCCTGCGGTGAAACCCTTTGTCACGCTGCCGTAAACACGCAGGGCCGGAACCGGCGCCCACGAAATCACCGCGCGCGGCGTGAACTGGTTCCAGCGCTTGGCCAGGCCGCCCGCCGCGAAACTGTTCGCCGGCACGATCGCATCGGTGCGGGTCAGCGCCGCTTCCTTGCGCTCGGTGGTGTAACGCGCACCGAGCGTCAGATCGAGCGTGCGGGTCACGTGCCAGGTGCCGTCCGTGTAGGCTGCGGCGCTGCTCGTCTCGACCCGTTGATCCAGGATTTGATCGGTCACCGTCGCCCCCGAGCGCGCCGCGAACGCGCGATTCCGCAGATTGCGATAGCCCTCCTCTCCGAGAAAATAGAGGCCTGCGACAAAATCCGCGCTGCGACCGCGCGGACTCGCGTAACGAAATTCCTGCGTGAGCGTGCCCGGATGGTCGAGATCGCGGGACACACTCTGGCTGCCGCCCGTAAGGAACGTGTAGCTCGCGCCGACTCCGGAAAAAGACTCCGCCGATCGCGATTCCCGATACGCCGTGATCGACGCCAGATCGCCGATCGCCGTCGTCCAATCCAGTTTTCCCGCCACACCCCACATCGTGCGCGCGTAACTCTGCGGAAAACCGAGCTCCGAGGTGCGCCGGTCCCCGTCGTTGCCCAAGCCACGCGACGACAACGTGCGCCCGCCGTTGCGATCGTCGGCGTAATCGGCGCTCACCGACGCGACGAGGCCGGGCCGCAACTTGAACCGCACCTGCCCGCGCACGCTCGCGCTGTCCTTGTCGTCCTGCGTGAGCCCGGTCAGCCGGTCGCGTCCGTAGCCGTCGCGGGTGTGGCGCGAAAACGAGAGTTTCGCGGCGATGCTTTCCGCGACCGGTCCGCTTACGAAGCCCTGGTATTTCTGCGAACCGTAGTTGCCGAAGTCTACCTGCGCCTCCGCCTCGCGCGTGGTGAACGAAGGCGAGCGCGTCGTGAAAACGATGGCGCCGCCCGTGACGTTGCGCCCGAAGAGCGTGCCCTGCGGACCGCGCAACACCTGCGCGGACTCCAAATCGAAGAGCTCGAACGTGGCCGCCGTGTTGCGCGCCATGAACACGTCGTCCACCACCACCGCCACCGGCTTGTTGGCGCCGATCTGGGAAAACGTGTTGGTCGCGCCGCGGATCGCGAGCGTCGGGCTCGACTGGTTGAAAGACGACACAAGGAGATTGGGCGTGAGGCGCGAAAGATCACGCGCGCTCTCGATCCGGAACTTTTCGAGCGTGCGCCCCGAGACCGACGTCATCGAGATCGGCACTTCCTGCTCCGCCTGCGGACGCTTCTGCACGGTGACCGTCACCTCCATCGCGGCCAGCGTGGTCAAGGGCTCCGCCGCGCCCGAACGCGGCGACGCCGGAGCGGGAATCTCTTTTTCGGGCGCGTTCGCCGGCTTGCGGCGCACAGCGAAAGCCCCGCTTTGCCGCTCCTGCGCGGCGACGAGGCCGGTGCCGGCCAAGAGCGCGGCGATGGCCTCCTGCGCCGTATAGTTTCCGATCACTGCGAGGGTGCGGACGCCGCGCACGGTCTCCGCGGCGAAGAGGATTTCCTTGCCGGAAATCTCGGAGAAGCGCCGGAAGGCAGCCGCCGCGTCGGCGGCCGGCACGTCGTAGGCGCGCTTGGCCTCTTCGGCGGCACCGGCGGCAAGGAAAGCTAAAGAGCCGAAGGCCAGCGCGCGGATCATCGCCATCAGCGGTCGACGCGGGAATGCGGGAGTAGTCATAGATGTGCGGCCGGAACGCCCGACCACCGATGAAGACGAACCAAAGCAAATCTCCCGTAACGTCCCGGTGAAATTATTTTTTCCGGCCGTCTCGCCGGGCTCCTTGACCTAGCGGGCGCGCCGGAGAACAACGGTGCCGTCGCCGCCGGCTTCGCTCCGCAAGCCGACCGTGAGCTCGAGCAGACGGACGAAGCCTTGGGGATTATCGACGCGGAAAGTGCCGCCGATGAGCACCCGGCCGAGCGAGGGATCGCCGAGCACGAGCGACCGGGGATTGTGCCGGTTGAACTCGGCGACGGCGTCGGCCAGCGGGGTCTCGAAAAATTGCAGGCGAGGCGTCTGCCACTCGAGCGCGGTGCGCATCTGGTCGGGGGCTACGTTCGTGACCGATGGCGGCGGAGTCAGCGGGGCGAAAGCCACCAGCGTCTGCTGGCCGGCGTTTAGGATCAAAGCCGGCGAGGTTTCGGCGGGATCAAGGCGTGTGGGCTCGTCGATGCGGACCTTGCCCTCGGTGACGAGGACCTCGACGGCGGCGGAATCGACGCGGACGTTGAACGCCGTGCCGATGGCGCGCACCTCGACACCGTTGGCCTCGACGATGAACGGGCGCGCGGGATTCTTGGCCACGCGGAAGTGGGCCTCGCCCGATAGCCGCACGCGGCGCTCGTCGGGAGTGAAGCGCACGTCGATGCGGCTGCCGTCCTTGAGCTCTACGAGGGAACCGTCGGCGAGGGCCTGGCGCTCGTTGACGCGCAGGTAGGATTTCTGTGGCGCGGGAACAGGCGCCGGGCGCCAGACAAAGAGCCCGAGCACGAGGGCGGCGGCCAGCGCGAGGACCGGAGCGAGCACGCGCCGGCGGCGGCGGCGGGACGGCGGGGCGAAGAGATCGGGATTCGGCTCGACGCTGAGCTCGGGCTGCCACCCGCCGAGGGCCATCATGCGCGCCAAGACGGCGGCGTGGCGCGCGACGGCGTCGGCGTGACGGGGATCGGCGTGCAGCCAGACAAGGTAGGCGTCTTGCTCGGCTGGCGTGAGGCCGCGATCACGGCGGGCGAGCCATGCGGCGGCCGCGGCATCGGGGGTATCGGCAAATTCGGAGGGGGTTTTGGCCATCGCGCGGCGGGGTTCAGGGCAGGCCGCGGCGGGCGAAGAATTCGGTGCAGAGGCGGATGCCCTTGCCCATCTGTTTCTCGACGGTGTTTTCCGAGATGCCGAGTTTTTGCGCGATCTCCCGCTGCGAGAGACCGCAGGCCGTGCGCAGCGTAAACACCTGCCGGCAGCGCTCGGGGAGAGTCTGGATGGCCTCGGTCAAGAGGGAGAGTTCCTGCTGTTTGCTGACGGTTTCGACGACATCGGCGGCGTCCCTGTAGACGGACGAGTCGGGATTCTCCGCCATCGGTTCGAAGGCGACGACCTTCTGGCGGCGCACAATGTCGAGGGCGAGGTTGCGCGCGATGGCGAAGAGCAGGCCGCGCGGGGAACTCACCGGCCCGGCCTCGCGGGCGCGCAGCACGCGCACGAGGCACTCCTGCACAAGGTCGTCCACATCGGGCAGCGTGGGATAGCGGGAGAGCAGGTAACCGCGCAGCGCCAAGTCGTGCGGCTGCACTTCGGCAGTAAACCAAGAGGAGTGATCGGGCGACGACGACACGGGGCGGAACAGAGCAGGTTCTTTGCCGCCGCCGTGCCCGGGGCGAGCCGAATCTACCCGTCGTCCGTCTCAGCCGGCATGCGCGGCGGCGCGGACGGCTTCCACCATCCGCTGCTGGCGGGACTCCACGGTGGCCATGATGGACTGCACCTTCGCGCGGCCGGCGGCGGGGTCTTTGTGAATCTTTTCGAGGCGCGACCAGAGTTGGGCGCCGCTGGTTTCGTCGATTTCGAAAAACCAATCGTCGGCGCCGATGTCGCGATACATCTGGCCTTTGCAGGTATCGGTGGGCTGGCGGACGTAGAACGTCGGCGTGCCGTTGTGGAGCGCGATGAGCGGCGAGTGGCACTCGACGCTGACCACGGCCTGCGCTTTCGCGTAAACGGAGGCGGCCTCGTCGGGGAGCCAGTAGGTTTCGCGCCAGACGACGTTCCGCTTCACGTCGGCCGGGAGCGGATCGACGAGATATTCTTTCGCGAGCTCCATCTGGTAAGTCATCTCGGGGCACGTGAGGACTTTGTTTCCCGTCGCGCGCACGTAGGCGATCATCAGGTCACGGAGCTTGCCGAGGTCGCGCGCGGTCGTGCGCTCGTTGATGGCATCCTTGGCCGTGTCGTCGGGAGCGGCTTTGCGCCGGGGCGTCATCCGGTGGTAGGGCGTGTAGCGCACGCGGGGGACCACGCAGATGAATTTGCCCGTTTCGAGGCCGGAAGTTTTGAGATAGGCCATGCCCTTCTCATCGTCGCGCAGGTGCATCCCGAGCTGGGCGTCGGGGCCGAATTCGAGGCGGCAGAAAAAAACGCGGCGCGATCCATGATAAAGCGCAGATCCGCCGAGAGGTGGGTGGGCGGCAACGCGAGGGCACGCTCGCGGAGGCTTAAGAGGGTGCCGCCCTCGGGATCGCGTTTGCCGCCGAAGCCGGAGATGGGGTCGTTGCTCACGCCGAAGACGCCGACGGGTTTCCCCGTGGCCTTTTGGAAGGCGACGGCGTGCGTGCTCGCGGGAAACCCCGAACCCGATCCACTGAGATAAAGGTCGGCCTCGGCCCACGCTTGGGCGAGTTCGGGTTGGCTAGGTTTGCCGTCCGCGTCGAGGCCACCCGCGACGATTTTCAGCCGCGGATAATTTTTGAGGAGAAGCTCGCGCGCGCCGTGGCCGAGCTCTCCGGGCCAGAGGGTGATTTCAGCGTCGGGCAGATTTTGGAGAGCAGCGAGAGCGCGCCGGGCGTGTGGCCGATGTTCACGCTCTGCCACGAGCTGCGGAGGAGGATGCGCGGCGGGCGGCCGGCGGCGGTGGCCGCAGAGAGCGGCGAGCGGAGCGCGGAGAACGCCAACGCGGCGGCGGAGGTGCGGGTGAGGAAATCGCGACGTTTCATAACGGGGGATTCGCTAACGTTTGGACGGGGTAAATTTTGCAGCGGAGTTCAACGGAGTGAATCGCGGGGCAACGGATTCGCGGGACGGGACGCGGGCCTTTTTTGCCGTCCCCGCCGCGCGCGGCGAGCCCGATGCGCGTATTTTCCTCGGCTGGCGTCGGTGCCGAGGTCGCGGCGCCGCCCCAGCTAGCGAACGGGCCCATGAAAGTGGAGTCGCGGGTGCGACCTAGGCTTTCGGGGAGCTGATCACGCAGATAAACTCCACCGGGGGATGGAAGATCCGGAGCGGGCCGTGTTCGAGGTTGGCGTCGAAGAAAAGGCTGTCGCCGGGCCGGAGGTGATACTCTTTGTCGGCATGGCGGTAGGTCATCTCGCCCTTGGTCATGAAGAGGAGTTCGTGCCCGGGGTGCCGAAAGATATTTTTTGCCGCGTCCAGGCCGTCGTCTTCGATCCGCATGAGGTAGGGCTCGAAGTCCTTCTCGAAGGGCAAACCGAAGGCGAGGGACTCGTAGCTGTGGCCGAGCTTGGAACCGCGACCGACGATGGTCTTGCGGGCGGACTTGGCGACCAACACGGCGCGAGGCCGGCCGGTGTCCGCCTGGAAGAACTGGCCGGGGGAGACACCCAGGGCGGCGGCGAGGCGGGTGAGGGTGGAGACCGGCGAGGAGACCTTGCCGTTTTCGATCTTGGAGAGCTGGCCTTTGGTGAGGTTTGCCTCGGAGGCGAGTTGCTCGAGCGTCGCGGAGCGGTCGAGGCGGAGGGCGCGGATGCGGGAGCCGATCTGCCGCTCAACGCTGTCTTCGGGAGCGGGATTGCTCATAAATGTGATCGAACTTTGGCCGGCCGGCGAAAACAACGAAAGGCCGGCGGGAGTTGCCGAGGACGCCTTAGGCGAAGGGCGCAGGGTGGAGAAATCATTTCAGGCCGAGCTGGAGTTCGATCACGTTGGCGGGAGCTTCGAGGCCGGCGGTCACGCGGTGGAGCACTTGCGCCAGGGTCCTTCGCCTTTCAGGCCGCGCCGACCCGCCTCGGCGAACCATTCGTCCCTATGCGCGGAGAGCGCGCCGGCGGGGAGGCTAGGCAGCGAGTTCCGGATCATCGGATTTAACGAGGAAAAAAATCACCGCCACGTAGATGAACATGCGGGAGGCGGAGCCGAGGCCGTTCCAAGCGGTGGATTGCCACATCTGGAACCAGCCGCCGCCGACCGTCTCGAAGGCGAGGAACCAGAGGAGCATGCAGAGGGCGAGACCGGCGAGGGCGAGGCGTTTGGCGCGATTGAAGACGGCGGCGGCGGCCCCGCGCGTGCGCCAAAGCTGCCACGCCCCCGTGAAACAGAGGACGGCGATCGTGGCTTCCCACGCGATGATCGAGGCGTAGAAACCGTGGTAGAGCCAGTAGCTATCGGCTTGGCCGGGCGGGGCGCGGAGCGCGCGCCAGGCGTTGTTTTCACCGGAGAAGAGGGTGTCCATCGAGAGGACGTGTTTCACGAACCCGTAGTTGGAGCGGTAGTCGAAGACGGCGTTGTCGAGAGTGGTGATCCCGAGGTTCAGACCGACGGCGAGCACGAAGATGATTTTGAAGATGCGAAGGATCATGGTTGAGGGGCGCTCAGGCGGTGAAGGTTTTGCCGAGGCCGGACTCCTTGAGGAGCTGGCGGTAGAGGGTGGAGAAGCGGTCGGCGCGGATGTGGAATTCCTCGGCGAGATCGAGCGGGAGCTCCTCGGGGCGCTGGGCCTCGACGACAGCCTTGTCCTCGTCGAGCACTTTGAGGAGAGACTCGATGTGCGGCTCGTCGGGGCCGGCGAGGTCGTAGTCGCGCGAGCCGCGGAAAAACACGCGGGTCTCGCGGGCGGAGCGGGGCGAGGCGAGATCGAAGAGCACCATGAGGCCGCCGTTGGGAAAGTGGATGCGGAGGCGGGTGTAGAAAGGCGCGGTGTGGTCGTAAACGTAGCGAATGCGCTCGATGACGCGATCGGTCTTTTCGGCGTCGAGCGAGTAGCGTTCGTAGTTGGCCTCGAAGTGGAGGCCTTCCGGGCGGCGCTCGACCTCGTAGAGCGGGACTTCGGGTTTGTCGCGGTTGCCGAAGGTGCCGGCGTGGATCCAGGAGAGGTGCGCGAGGTCGTTGAAATTTTCGGTGTGCCGGGTGGCGGCGCACTTCCAGGTGCCGCAGTCGACTTCGAGCGAGCGCAGCGCGGGATCGGCCAACTCGGGCCACTCCGGCAGCGGCAGCCGGGGCGCACCGTCGAGGCAGACCCAGACGAGGCCGTCGCGCTCGGTGACGAGGTAGTTGGTGAGGCAGAGTTTTTTCGGGATGGCGGCCTTGGGTTGGGCGGGGACGGTGGTGCACTCGCCGCGCGGGCCGTAGCGGAAGCCGTGGTAGGCGCAGACGATTTCCTCACCCTCGATCCAGCCCATGCTGAGGGGCACGCCGCGGTGCAGGCAGAGATCGCGGGCGGCGACGACGGTGCCGCCGGCTCGGTAGAGGACGAGTTCTACATCGAGCAAAACGACGGCGAGGGGCTTGGCCCCGCCCACCGCGCTGGAAAGGGCGACGGGGTGCCAGTAGCCGGCGAGGACGCGCCAGTCGGTCTCGGCGTAGGTGCAGTTGCGAGGAAGGGGCGGAGGGAGTGTGGTCATGGGGGAAACGAAATCAG
>ENA-ORBV01004491-ORBV01004491.1-microbial-mat-metagenome-genome-assembly--contig:-NODE-4491-length-26732-cov-14.278034_pt1 | contig 26732 bp, 19 predicted proteins | sample MGYA00237777_ERZ505514 | MGnify/ENA primary metagenome ERZ505514 (study PRJEB26160, sample SAMN06269048) | microbial mat metagenome | isolation source: Oligotrophic lake microbial mat | place...
CCTCGCTCGGCGTTGAGGATTGCGGGCTCGACGCGGTCGCCCCACCAGGCTGCGCCGGAACCGATGCGGATGGTCTTCGCCATTGGGGTTGCTGGCCTTCCTTCAGTCTAGCGAGGAAAAAGTCTTACGACCGATTCGCCCCCGGCGGCTTCGAAATATTCACGAAAGCGCGCGGCGGCCGCTGCCTTCTTAACATAGTTTGCATGCGTGCCGTAGCGAGCCTTGCCGGATGCCGGTGCCTGATTGGGTTCCTCCACAGCGGCGCAATGCGCAATCTCCAACATTCCCCCTTGCGGATCCAACAACGATGCGGCTCGCAAGGGATCTGAATTATTTTTCTGTGACAATGGCGGCTCTCCCGATACGAGCCGCCGCAACGCGAACCGTGACATCCGTGAAAGCGAAAATCAGGAAAATGGTCCTCGCACTGGCGCCGCAGCTGCAACGGATCGTCGCGGAACGCGACCAGCTGCTGGCGGCATCGGTCGCTGAAAGATCCGACTGGACGAAGCACCGGCCTTTCGTCACGCTGAACGTCGAGCCCGCGATCGGCGCCGGAACGAGCGCCGACGACAAGCGGATCGTCGAGCGGCTTCTCCAGGCGTATCGCCAGGCGCCCGCCGACCAGTACGGCGCAGGGTCGATGTGGCGCGATTTCTTCGATACGCACCACAAGAGCATTCACGAGACGTTCATGAGCGGCGACGTGAACGCTGCGCGAGGGATCCTCTCGAATCCCGCGGCAAGCAACCTGTTCTACGGTTTCGACGAGCTTTGCGCGGCCTTCGTTTCCAAGTACCACAACGAGCGGCTGGCCGTCGCCAGCGGATGCAAAGACAACCTGCTGCGCCTGGCCGAGGCGATCGGCGCCTATCGCATCGAATGCTCGGAGCACGGGCCGTGGCTCGCGAATGCGCGGACTCCGACCGACGAAGTCCTCCAGGCCATCGAGTCGGCGTTGGGCGCGCAAGTCTCCTTCCCGGACATCTATGCCGGCGCGGTCGGGGACCGCTCCAGCCGCGGGATCGTCACTTACAGGGCCGTCCAAGCCCTCTACCTGGCTTTCCGGGTCCGCCAGGTCGTGCAGTCCGGTTCGGAGGCGAGCGTCCCGGCGGTCTGCGAGATCGGTGCGGGCCTCGGGCGAACCGCGTTGTACGCAAGCCAACTGGGCATCCGCAACTACACCCTGGTCGACGTGCCGATGACGCTCATCTCGCAGGGCTACTTCCTCATGCGATGCCTGGGCGAGGACGCCGTGGTGCTGCCGGGAGAAACGCGGCGCGGCCCGGGGCAGATCCGCCTGATGCACCCGGGCGACTTCTTCGTTTCGACGCAAAGGTTCGATCTCGTGGCCAACGTCGATTCACTGACCGAGATGGGCGAAGGCCTGCCCGCCCGCTACCTGAAGAAGATTGCCGAAGTCTCGCCCGCTTTCCTCAGCATCAACCACGAATGCAATCCAGGCCGTCTGAGCGAACTGCTGGGCAGCTTCGGCGGGCACCACGCGCTTTCGCGGTACCCCTACTGGATGCGGCATGGCTACGTGGAAGAGCTGGTGCGCTTCCGCTCTTAGGCGCCGCTAAGCCACCCGATTCATCAACGGCTCCCCCGCGGCCAGCCGCCGCACATTCTCCGCCGCCAGCGCAAGCGACCGGTCCAGCGTCTCCTGCGTGAGCCACGCGAGATGCGGTGATGCGACGACATTCGGCAGGGCGAGCAGCGGGTTGTCGAGCGCGGGCGGCTCCTGCGCGAAAACGTCCAGACCCGCGGCGCCGACTTGCCCGGAGTTCAATGCGGCGACCAACGCTGCTTCATCAACCAGCCCGCCGCGCGCGGTATTGATCAGGATCGCACCGCGCTTCATTCGCGCAAACGCCGACGCATCCATTATCCCTCGCGTTTCTTCCGTGAGCGGGACATGCAGCGAGACGACGTCGGAACGCCGCAGCAGTTCCGGCAAGGGCAGGTGCTCGTAAGGCACCGGGCGTGCCTTGCGCGATGAGTAAATAACTTTCACGTCCATCGCCGTCAGCCACTTGGCGAGTTGCTGCGGGATCGAGCCGAACCCGACCAGGCCCACCGTGCGCCCGCCCAGCTCGGAGAACCGGTCCTGCATCGCGGTTACGCCATGCCACCCGCCCGGGGTGCGCACCGCGGCATCGAGGTCGCGCAAACGCCGCAGGCACGCGAGCATGAGCATCAGCGCCATCTCGGCCACCGCGCGGCTATTGGCGCCCGGCAGGTTGCACACGGCGATGCCGCGCGCCCTGGCGGTCTCGATGTCGATGGTGTTCACGCCGACGCCGATCTTCTGGATCAGCTTGAGCGCGGGGGCTCGCTCGATGATTTCCCTGGTCACGGGCTTGAGCGAATGCCAGAGCACGTCGATGCCGCCGATCTCGCAGTCGAACGCATCGTCGCTGCTCTCGGGGCAGCAGACGACTTCGAAAGGGGCCGCGGCTTGCTTGACTTTAGCGGCCAGCGCTTCGGTGGTGTCGAAATGGAGCAGGATTTTCAAAACGGGTGGTTCCTTGCGTTGCCTATTTCGGCGGCATCTTCGCCATCACTGCCGCGCGGCGATCGAGGGCTTCCTTCGGCCAGACCTCGCTTGCCTTGTAGTACTCGGTGAAGACCGGCGGGCCGGGCGGCAGCACGACCCACGGCTGCTTCGATGCCGTGAAGATATGGATGTCGGGCGGGCAGCGGCCGGGCTCGTCCAGCGTGCCGACGCGCACGAAGCGCGCCACCTCGCCCAGGCTGCCGTAATTGCTCCACAGTGCAATGCGGCAGGCCGGGCAGCGCCAGTAGACCTGGCCCCTGCCGCTGTTGGAGGGGGTGTCGACGGCTTCGGGCTTGCCTGCGAGCACCTCCACGCGGTCGGCTTCGATCATCGCATTCAGCGCGAAGGCCGTCCCCGTCTCGCGCTGGCACCATCGGCAGTGGCAGCAGTGCACGAACATCGGCTTCGAGGTCATGCGGTAGCGCACGTGCCTGCAGGTGCAGCCGCCTTCGTAGGTGGATTCGGTATTCATCGGCATAACCTCAGAATTATCAGTGGCAGCATTTCGACCGGAGACTCACTGGCAGAGCGGGTTTTATTCAAAATATGGCAGCATTTCATGCGCCGCGCTTGAAGAGGCGCCCCGCGGGAAAGACCTGCGCCGAGGAGCCCAACGCCTCCTCTATCCTCAAGCCCTCGTTCCATTTCACCATACGCTCGGACCTCGAAAAGCTGCCGACCTTGAGCTGCGGCACGCCCCAGCCGATGGCGAGGTGGACGATGGAGACATCCTCGGTCTCGCCCGAGCGCGCCGACACGATCGCGCCGTAGCCGGCCTCGCGCGCGGCTTTGAGCGCGGCATGGGCTTCGGTCACGGTGCCGATCTGGTTTGGCTTGATCAATACGGTGTTGCACGCACCGGCGGCGGCCGCGGCGGCAATGCGCTTCGCATCGGTCACGAAGTAGTCGTCGCCTACGATCTGGATGCGATGGCCCAGGCGCTTGGTAAACGCGCGCATGGCTTCGTGGTCGGTCTCCGCGAACGGATCCTCGATCGACACGATCGGGTAGGCGTCGACCCAGCGCTCGAGCATGAGCGCGAACTGCTCGGCCGAGAGCGAGCGGTTCTCGAGCGCCAGCGCGTAACGCCCGCCCTGGTGCAACTGCGTTGCGGCGACATCCAGCGCGATCGCCACATCCTTGCCCGGCTTGAAGCCCGCATCCTCGATGGAATGCACGAGCTCGCTTAGCGCTTCCTCGTTCGACTTGAAGGATGGCCAGTAGCCGCCTTCGTCGGCCACGCCCTGAAGCGCGCCCTTCCTGGCGAGGCGGGCGCCGGCGGCGTAGTACACCTCGGCGGTCATCTCCAGCGCCTCGGCGAAATTGCCGGCGCCGGGGCAGACGACCATGAAGTCCTGCAGGTCGACCCTTGCGCGGGCATGCGCGCCGCCGCCGTAGATCTGGATCTCGGGGACCGGCATCGCGACGCGCCGCCCCGCGGCCAGGTGTTTCCAGAGAGGGACGCCGGCCGCGGCCGCGGCGGCATGCAGGCAGGCGAGCGATACGGCGACGATCGCATTGCCGCCGAGCTTCGATTTATCGGGCGTGCCGTCGAGGCGGATCATCGCCTCGTCCAGCGCCGATTGGTCCGAGACGTCCATGCCGCGCAGCTCAGCGGCAATCGGTCCGTTGACGTTGCGCACGGCCTGCGAGACATCCAGCCCCCGCAGGGCCTTGTCGCCATCGCGCAGTTCGCGCGCCTCGCCGCTGCCGGTGGAGGCGCCGGCCGGCGTGATGGCGCGCCCGAAGGCGCCATTCTCGAGTGTCACCTCGGCCTCGAGCGTTGGCTTGCCGCGCGAATCCCACACCCTTCGGGCGTGGACCAAAGTGATTGCCGCGGTAGTAGTCGTAGTCATGCTTCTCCTGCGAGGCAACGGCGCCAGCGATTTCGCACATCGGCCAAATGGATTACCGGATGGAGCAACAGGTCCGCAGCCGCTTCGCGCACCTTGTTCTTGTCGCGCTCGTCGGTCAGGTATTCGACCGGCGATTTACCGTCCACGCGTGCGAGCAGCAGGCCGGGCAGCAACGCCGCTGCGCGTGCCTCGAGTTCATCGGGCAGTTCCCACGCGACGCCCGAAAGGTAGGCGTCAGCAAAGGAGTCGAAGCACTTGAGGAAGCGCTCCGTCGCCGCCGGCACCCAGAGGCATTTGAGCAGCAGGTGGTTGAGGCAGAACGCCACGTCGAAGGCGGGGTCCCCGTACCAGGCGCATTCCGCGTCCAGCAGGATCGGACCGTTGGGTCCGGCAAGGATGTTTTTGGGGCTGACGTCGCCGTGGACGAGCGCGAGCCGGTTGCCCGCAGTGATCGCAGCGAGCTCCTCGAGCCGCGGCGCGAGCGCGGTGTGCACGCGCGCGGTCGCAAGCAGGTAGGGGTCGAGGCGGATCGCGAGGAAGCTCTCGTCGGTCGCGAAGCGCGCGGCGATGTCGCTTCGGCTCGCGGTCCCGGCGTGGATGCGCACCAGCGCTTCGCCGGTTCGCGCCGCGAACGCGGGCGATGCACGGCCCTCGGCAAGCTCGGCCTTCCATAGGGGGTGCCCGGCGGGATCGAGGTATTCCATGGCGAAGATGCCGCTCTCGTCCGACGCGATCACCTTGGGGGCGATGCCCGGGACGATGCCCGCGGCGGTCTCCATCCACAGGCGCTCGAAGCGGTTGCGGCCGACGGGCGCCTCCCAGAGCTGCTTGACCCGCAGGCGCGGGAGCGCGCGCTTGACGCAAACGGTGCGCTCGGCGAGCTGCACTTTCCAGATATCGGAGGACACCCCGCCGGTGAGCGGCTCGGCCGCGGGGATCTCGTTGGCCTGCGCGAGGCCGGTCGCGCGAAGGAATTCGAGGATGGGCCCGAACCCCGGCGGCACGCCGCGAGGCACGACTCCGGCTGCTTCGCTCAAGGCCCGCGGATCAGGGCGCCAGGCGCCCGATCGTCCAGGCGTCGCCCTCGCGCCGGTACAGGAGGCGGTCATGCAGCCGGTTGGCGCGGCCCTGCCAGAATTCGATGCTCTCAGGCATGAGGCGGTAGCCGCCCCAGTGAGGCGGGCGCGGCGGGTTGGCGCCGTGCTCCTTCTCCGCCGCGGCCAGCGAATCCTCGAGCGCCCTGCGCGCCGGGACGCGGCTGCTCTGCGACGAAGCCCATGCCGAGAGGCGCGCGCCCAGGGGGCGGCTCGCATAGTAGGCGTCGGACTCCTCCGGTGTGACTTTGCTCACGCTGCCCCAGACGCGCACCTGGCGCTCGAGCTCGACCCAGAAGAAGACCAGGCACCCCTCGTTGTTCGCGGCGAGCTGCAGGCCCTTGGCGCTCTCGTAGTTCGTGTAGAAGACGAAGCCGCCCGCGTCGACGCCTTTGAGCAGGACGATGCGGGCATCGGGCCGGCCTTCGGGGGTGACGGTGGCCAGCGTCATGGCGTTGGCGATCGGCAATTCGTGGCCGAGGGCTTCGTTCATCCAGCGCTCGAACTGGTCGAAAGGGTTGCGCGCGGCCTCGGCATCGGTCAGCCCGGCGAGCATGTACTCCTTGCGGACATCGGCGAGATTGAAGTGCGGCATGGTGCGTGATTTTACCTCGCCGCCCGCAAACGATGCGCACCGCTCAGAGCGGCGCCCTCGCGCGAAGGATGCTCATTTTTCCTCTGAAACCCGTTGACACGCAGAGGGAGATTCGGCATCTTGTGGCTTCCGCTCGCATGAGAAGGCGGCTGGCAGTACAAGAGAATCGACGAATCGACCCCGTATCCGCAAACGTTCAGAGGAGAAACACCACAATGGCAACCAAGAAGAAAGCCGCCGCCAAGAAACCAGCAGCGAAAAAGAAAGTCGCAGCCAAGCGCAAGCCGAATGCTGCGTTCATGAAGCCGATGACGCCGAGCGCCGCGCTCGCCGCAGTGATCGGCGCCGGCCCGATGCCGCGCACGGAGGTCACCAAGAAGATCTGGGCCTACATCAAGAAGAACAACCTGCAGGACAAGAAGAACCGCCGCAACATCAATGCCGACGAGAAGCTCAAGCCGATTTTCGGCACCAAGGCTCAGGTGTCGATGTTCGACATGACCAAGCTGGTCAGCAAGCACCTCAAGTAATCGCGCGGTACCCGTAAAGTAAAAGGGGCCAGGGTCGAATTTCCGCAGGGACCGCGAACGTACGGCGTCCTGTATGGAAATTCGACCCTGGCCCCTTTTACTTTTATTCGACCCTGGCCCCGATTAGTTTTTGGTGAGCAGGTAGAGGCCGCCGATCGTCATTGCGATGCCGGTCATGCGCGCGAGCGTGAGCGACTCTCCGAAGACGAGTATCCCCACCGGAAGCAGGATCAGCGTCATCGTTGCGCTGATCGACACGCCGGTCGAGCCTACCGGCCAGCCGGCACGGTAGGCCAGCAGCACGCCGATCTCGCAGCATGCGATAGCCACGCCCATCGCCAGCGCGTGCCAGGGCACGCTTGCAAAGGCCGCCTTGGCAGGGGTCGAAGGCGTCAGTACCGGAAACGCCGCGAGGCAGGCGAGGGCGGCCACAAGATAGGCGATGGTCAGCGTCGCGCCGCTGTTGGCCCCTGTCGGCGTGATCTTGAGCAGCAGGTGCAGGCTGGCCAGTCCCCCGGCCGCGAGCAGGAAAGGCAGGAGCTTGGCCGCGCTCATTCCCACGTCATGCCCTCGTCCATCCCCTTCGTCATGCCTTGTGGTACGCGGTGATGCGGTCCACCTCGTTCTTCGAGCCCAGGATGACTGCGATGCGCTGGTGCAGGCCTTCGGGCTCGACCTCCAGCAGGCGCGTGCGCCCGTCCGTGGCCGCGCCCCCGGCCTGCTCGACGATGAACGACATCGGGTTGGCCTCGTACATGAGCCTCAGGCGCCCGGACTTGTTCCTGGCATCGCTCGGGTACATGAAGACGCCGCCGCGCGTGAGGATGCGGTAGACGTCGGCCACCATCGAGGCGATCCAGCGCATGTTGAAATCCTTCTCGCGCACGCCCGTCTTGCCCGCGAGGCATTCGTCGATATAGCGCTTCACAGGCGGTTCCCAGTGGCGCATGTTCGACATGTTGATCGCGAATTCCTGCGTGTCCCCGGGGATGCGGATATCCGGGCGCGTGAGGATGAACGAGCCCATCTCCCGGTCGAGCGTGAAGGCATGCGTGCCGTCGCCGACGGTGAGCACGAGCATTGTCGTCGGCCCGTATACCGCGAAGCCCGCCGCGACCTGCAAGGTTCCGGGTTGCAAGAAGGCTTTTTCGTCAGGCTCGCAGAACCCGCCGGTGTCGGTCTTGGGACAGCGCAGCACCGAGAAGATCGTGCCGACCGAAACGTTGACGTCGATATTCGAGGACCCGTCGAGCGGATCGAACAGCAGCAGGTACTCGCCCTTGGGGTAGTGGGTCGGGATCGGGTGCGGGTCCTCCATCTCCTCGGAGGCGAGGGCGGCGAGGTTGCCGCCCCATTCGTTGGCCTCGAGCAGGATTTCGTTCGACAGCACGTCGAGTTTTTTCTGCACTTCGCCCTGCACGTTGTCAGTGCCGGCCGAGCCGAGGTTGCCGGCGATCGAGCCCTTGGTGACCGCGTGGCTGATCGCTTTGCAGGCGCGCGCGACCGTTTCGATCAGCAGACGCAGGTCCGCATTGATGAGCTGCTTGTCGCGCTGGCGCTCGATCAGGAATCGGGTGAGGGTGATGCGGCTCATGGGTCGTGCTCCGTGGAAAAAATGCGCACCGAGTATACTTCGCGCATGAACGCGAGCGACCATTCGCGCATGGACGCGATCCACGATCCATACCGCACGATCGAGGTCCGGCCGATCGCCGGCGCGCTCGGCGCCGAGCTGCACGGCGTCGACCTGGCGAAGCCGCCAGAGGAGCAGACCGTCGCCGAAATCCGCCGCGCATTCCTCGAGAACCTCGTCATCTTCTTCGTGAAGCAGGACCTTACGCTCGAGCAGTACATGGCTTTCGCGCGCACGCTCGGCAAACCGGTCGAATACCCTTTCGTAAAGGGCCTGCCCGGGTTCCCGCATGTGATCGAGGTTAAGAAGCTCGAGCACGAGAAATCCAATTTCGGCGGCATCTGGCACTCGGACACCTCGTACCTCGACGAGCCGCCGATGGGCAGCATGCTGCTCGCGCGCGAAGTCCCGCCCTATGGCGGCGACACGCTGTTCGCCAACCAGTACCTTGCCTACGAATCGCTGTCCGATGGGATGAAGCGCCTGCTCGGCGGGCTGACCTGCATCAACACGTCGGCGAAGGCCGATGTCTCGAAGACGCGCGAGGACCGAATCAAGACCGATGGGCGCGACGAGGCCAGGAAAGACTTTGCGGCCGGGCATCCGGCGGTGCGCACGCATCCGGAGACGGGGCGCAAAGCCCTGTACGTGAACGTCGCGCATACGGCGCGCTTCGAGGGCATGACCGAGGAGGAGAGCGCGCCGATCCTCGGCTTTCTCTTCCAGCACCAGGTGCGCCCGGAATTCACCTGCCGCTTCTCGTGGCAGCCAGGGTCGATTGCCTTTTGGGACAATCGTTGCGCGCAGCACAATCCGGTCAACGACTATCACGGCTTCCGGCGCGTGATGCACCGGATCACGCTGGCGGGCGAGCGCCCGAGGTAGGAGGCCGGCAAGACGCGCCTGCCGGCGCAGGTTGCGCGCCGGGCGCCGGAAGCCCATGATCCGCCCAATCCTGGGGGAGGAGAATGGACGCACCGGTTTCGACCCGCCTGCTGGCGGATCCCGAGTTGCTCGGCGTAATCAGCGCGGCCGCGCCTTTCGACACGCTCGCGCCCGATCTGCTCGCGAGCCTGTGCGTGTCGATGACCCGGGTCTCGCTGGCGGCCGGAAACACGCTGTATGAATCCGGCGGGCTCGCCGACGCGCTGTACATCGTCCTGCGGGGCCGCCTGTTCACCGAGATGGGCGCCCAGCCCATGCCGTCGCAGGCCGCGCCGATCGCCACCGGCCAGCTGCTGGGCGAAATGCAGATCCTAACCGGCGGCCGGCATGCGAACACCGTGCGCGCCGAAACCGATTGCGAGCTCGCGCGGCTCGCGAAGGCCGACCTGGAGAGGCTCGCGCAGAATTCGCCAGAGCTCGTACTCGCGCTAGGGCAGTCGATCCGCAGGCGCCTGGGCCAGGAGCAGCTCGCCGGCGTGCTCAGGGATGTGTTCGGCGAGCTCGACGAGGTGTCGCTGCGCAGGATCGAAAGCGAGCTCGAATGGGTCGAGCTGCGCGCGGGCGAAGCGCTCTTCCAGCAGGACGAGGCCAGCGACTGCATGTACATCGTCGTGAGCGGGCGCCTGATCGGCGTGCGCGAATCGGGCAAGGGCCGGCGCGTGGTCGCCGAGATCGGCCGCGGCGAAAGCATCGGCGAGATGGGGTTCTTCACCGGCGAGCCAAGGTCGCTCGCGATCTATGCACGCCGCACCAGCCACCTCGTGCGCTTCATGAAGCCGGTGTTCGACCGCATCAGCCACGACCACCCGCGCGCGATGCTGTACATCACCGAGCTGTTGATCAAGCGGCTGCGCCGCGCGGCGGGCTATGTGCGCGAGACTTTCGAGCGCAGCAACATCGTCGTGCTGCCCTTGAATGCAGGCGCGCGCACGACCGAGTTCACCGAGCGCGTGGTGGAGTCGCTGAAGGTGCATGGCAAGGCGCTCTACGTAAGCGCCGCGCGGCTGGACGCCTTCATCGGCGTGCCGGGCTTTGCGCAGACGAGCGCCGAGAGCCCGCTCGACCTCGCACTCGACGCGGGTCTCGACGAACGCGAATCGGGATTCCGCTACGCCATCTACGAATGCGATGCGGGCGACACCGCATGGACGCGGCGGTGCCTCGAGCGCGCCGACCGCATCCTGCTGGTCGGGGACGCGGGCGCGGAGCCCGGCGTGTCGTCGGTCGAGCAGAAGCTGCTGGGCGCGCAGACGGACCTCGCCGCGGCCCGGCGCACACTCGTGCTGCTGCATCCGCAAACCACGATGATGCCCACCGGAACGCGCTACTGGCTCACGCCGCGGACCCTCGAAGGCCATCACCATGTGCGCTGGGACCGTGACGCCGATTTTGCGCGGCTCGCGCGGTTCCTCACCGGCAATGCGATCGGCACCGTGCTCGGCGGCGGTGGTGCGCGCGGCTTCGCTCATCTGGGCGTGATCCGGGCGTTGCGCGAGGCCGGTATCCCGCTCGACCTGATCGGCGGCACTTCGATGGGCGCGTTGATCGCGGCGCAACCGGCGCTCGGTTGGGACGACGCGACCATGCTGGAAATGAACCGCAAGTCGTTCGTCGACACCAAGCCGGTCACGCTGCGCGACTATACGCTGCCGATCTACGCGCTGGTGAACTGCGCACGGCTGGATCGCAACCTCATCGCGCCGTACGGCGAGATCCGCATCGAGGATTTGTGGATCTCCTATTTCTGCGTGTCCAGCAACCTCACCCGGGCCGAAGCGAAAGTGCATCGCGAAGGGCCCGTGTGGAAGGCGATCCGCGCGAGTATTGCGCTGCCCGGGGTCTTCGAGCCGGTGGTGGAGGGCACGGAGTTGCTTGTCGACGGTGGCGTGCTGAACAACTTGCCGGGCGACGTCATGCGCTCGCTCGGCGGGGGCTGGGTCATCGCGGTGGACGTGAGCCTCGACCGCGACCTCGAGATGCGCGAGGCTTCGCTGCCCTCGCCGTGGAAGGTGCTGCGCAACTGGTTGAACCCTTTCGGCAAGCCGATCAACCTGCCGAACATCGTCGACCTCATGATGCGCACCACGCTGCTTGCGAGCGTGCAGAAGACCGAGAGCGTCAAGAAGCTCGTCGACCTCTACATCCAGCCGCCCGTCGGCGGCTTCGGCCTCATGCAGTTCGGCTCGTTCGACGCGATCGCGGCGGCGGGTTACCAGCACGCGCAGACCGCGCTCAGAGAGTGGAAGCTCGAGCGGCCCGAACTCGAGCGCATGCTTCGGCCCGCATTGCAGCCCGCGGTGCAGGCGGCCTAGGTGCGCGCCGGGAAGGTACTCCGCCAGGTCAATCCCCCAGCAGTTCGCCCACCGACTTCAGGTCTTCGACGCGGTCGCAGATCGATTTGACGATCATCACCACGGGCACCGCGAGCAGCAGTCCCCACGCGCCCCACAGCCAGCCGCCGACAATGACGCAGGTAAAGACAACGACGGCGTTGATTCGCGAGGCACGGCCAATGAGCCAAGGCGTGAGCAGGAAGCCCTCGATGCTCGTGATGAGCAGTGCAATCCCGGCCGCCCAGATCGCCATGCCGAAGGTGCCGAACTGGACGAATGCCACCAGTGCGATGCCGCACGAAACGATGACCGGCCCGAAATAGGGCACCGAATTCAGGACCCCGGCGGCGATTCCCCAGATCGCCGCGTTTTCCAGACCGATCGCCTTGAAGGCCAGCCAGCTTGTCACGCCCACCAGCGCACTCGTGAAGATCTGAACGAGCAGGTAGCGCTGGATCTGCTGCGTGATCTCGTTCAGCACCTCGATCGTGACCTTCTTCTCGGACAGCCGCGTGCCCGTGATGTTCATGATCTTGCGCCGGAACTTGTTGCCGGCCGCCATGAGGAAGAAAGCCAGGAACAGCACCGTGACCAGCTGCCCCAAAAAGGTGAACGCGCCGAGCGTGCTCGTCCAGACCAGGGACTGAATGTCGACCTTGGGTTTTTCGATCTGGACCCGCGTCACGCCGCGCGCGGCAGCCGCGCTGGCAGCGGGCGCGGCGTCGGTCGCGGCATTCTCGAGCTCGGTGGCGGCCTTCTGCACGTTCTCGATCGCGGCCGTGCCGGCGCCGCGTTCCGAGTTGAGCTGCTTGCGGAATTTCTGCGCCGCCTGCGGGAGTGACTCTAAGACCGAAACCGCTTCATCGCTTAGCGAGTAGACCAGCCATCCGGTTCCGCCGAGCAGTCCCAGGACGACCAAGGCCGAGCCGATTGCGCGATGGATATGCCAGCGTTCCATAGAGTTCACGATGGGCGAGAAGGCATAGCTGATGAGCACCCCCAGCATGATCGGGATCAGCACGGGCGCGGACCAGTGCAGCGCGTACAGCACGGCAATGACCGAGAGCATCACCAGCCATCCGTTTCGCACCCTGGCCGCAGGTGGCGCGTCGGACGCCGGCAACACCGCTTCAGCGTGCTTGCCGTCCTGCTTCGCATCCGGCTTGCCCGGGGTTTCTCCGTTTTCCATCGTGTCCTTGAGTCATGCCCGCCGCCGCACCTTGCGTCCGGCAGCATAACCGCCTGTCAGCAGGCACGCCGAGATTCCCCAGAACACCGGCCCCATGCCGAGCGCCGCGCCCACGGCGCCGAAGATGAGCGGCAGGCCGGTGCTGCTGATATTCAGTACGGTGGTGCGCACGCCCACCACCTCGCCCTGGCGTCCCGGCGGTGAGGCCGCGTAGAGCAGCGACATGACCATCGGCTGCGAGCACCCGAGGCCCAACCCCAGCAGGAAGGCGATCGACATGAGCAGGGTGACGCTGGTGACGAACGGGAACAGCAGGTAGGCGGTGCCCGAGACGAGGAAGGCGGCGGTGATGACCTGCCATTCGCGCAGGCGGCGCGAGAGCGCGGGCATCGCCAGACGCACGACGAAAGTGGCGGCGCCGAATGCAGCCATGATCACGCCGGTGGTCGAGGCCGAAAGCCCGATGTTGGAGCAATGGATCGGCATGACGAAGGTGAACAGGTCCCAGCCCATCGACAGCATGCCGCTCACGATCAGCACGCTGCGCAGCTTGCGGTCGCGCACCAGGTCCATGACGCTGTGGCCGGAGGGGCGCTGGAGCGGGGTTTCGTGTCGAAGCAGGTCGCCGCGCCGCCAGAAGGTGAGGCTCAACGCGAGCGCCGCAAAGACGCCCATGACCGCGAATGCTTTCACTTCGCCGAGCCAGTCGATCGAGAATCCGGCGACCAGGGGCCCGAGCGAACCGGACACCGAATAGCCGAGCGAAAGCCAGGAGAAATTCGCGGCCCGGTCCTCCGGCTTGCCATAGGCACCGACGAGGTTGTTCGAGATCATGTGCGAAAGCATGAAGCCCGAGCCGATGATGGTTGCGGCGGCAAACAGCGTTCCGAGGCCCGGCAGCACGAAAGGCATGAGCACGCCGGTCAGCAGCATTGCGTTGCCCCACAACAACGGGATCCGCGGCCCGATGCGATCGATCAGGCGACCGGCGGCCACCGACAACAGCATTGGCAGCAGCGCATAGAGGGCCATGAGGATGCCGACGGTAAACGGCGAGGCCTGCAGCTTGAGCGCGTAGAGCGAGACCGTCATGCGGCTGCTGGTGAAAGCCGTATGCGCGAGGATCGTCAGCAGGATGACGTAACCGAACCGCAACGTGTGACTGAAGAGGGGCTTCGCCCCTCCTCAGACCTCCCTGCCAGTCAGGGCCGCAGGCGCGCTTCGACTGCGCCAGGTGACCATCGCCACGCCCGCACAGGTGATCGCGATGCCGAGCAGCGCGAGCAGTCCGGGCGACACGCCGAACATCGGGTATTCGAGCGCGACCGCGATGATCGGCGTGAGGTAGATGAGGCTCGTCACGCGCGTGGCTTCGCCGCGTCGCATGAGCAGGTTGAGCGCATTGGTTGCGAGGATCGAGGCGAGGATCACGAGAAACGCCAGGGCCGCGAAGAGCTGCCAACTCCAGTCCACCCGCGCGCCTTCGACGAAAAAGGCCAGGGGGGCGAGCACGGCCGCCGAAGCGACGAACTGGATGAGCGCGCCGGCCCTGAGATCGACCTTCGGACAGAACGTCTTCTGGTAGAGCGTGCCCGCCGTGATGGCCGTGAGCCCGATCGCGAGCGCCACGAGGCTGCCCAGCGGCAGTTCGTTCACGTCGATCTTGTGCCACACCACGAGCGTCACGCCCGCGAGGCCCAGGACGACGCCGATCCACTGGCGAGGCCCGAGGCGATCGCCCATCCACCGCGAAGCGATGATGGCCGTGGCCAGGGTCTGCAACGACATGACCAGCGCCGTAATGCCCGCCGAAAGGCCGAGGTACTGGCTGTAGTGGCTGCCCGAAAGGTGCACTGCGTGCATCAGCAGGCCGGCGACGATGACATGGCCGAACTCCCTGCGCGACGCGGGCCAATGCGGCCTCGTGATGATGAGCACTGGCACCAGGCAGAGCACGCCGAGCACGTACCGCAGGCCGAGCATGGTGAAGGGCGCGGCGTACTGCAGCGCGACCTTGCTGGCGAGGAATCCGGAGCCCCAGACGCTGACGAAATACCAGGCGAGGGCGGTGTCGAGAAGAACAGGGGAACCTGCGGTTCCCCCGTTACCCCCTCCCTTAGGGCCTCCGCTGGCCGACAAGGATTAGCTGCGGTTTTGCAGCGCGGCGATGCGGTCCTGGATCGGCGGGTGGGTGGAGAAGAGCGCCATGAACCCGGGTTTGTCGTTGATGCCCGAGGCCTTGAACGACTTGGGCAGCTCGCCCGGCTCGAGCCCGCCGAGGCGCGCGAGCGCGGCCATCATCGGGGCGGGCGTGCCCAGCAGGCTCGCCGAACCCGCATCGGCGCGGAATTCGCGCTTGCGCGAGAACCACGCGACGATCATCGAAGCGAGGATGCCGAACGCGATCTCGCACACGATCACGGTGACGTAGTAGCCCATGCCGACGCCGCGATCGTTCTTGAGCACGACCTTGTCGACGAAATAGCCGACCACGCGCGCGAGGAACACGACGAAGGTATTGACCACGCCCTGGATCAGCGTGAGCGTGACCATGTCGCCGTTGGCGATGTGCGCGATCTCGTGGCCGATGACCGCCTCGACCTCCTCGCGGCTCATCGACTCGATGAGGCCGGTGGAGACGGCGACCAGCGACGAATTCTTGAACGCGCCGGTGGCGAACGCATTGGCCTCGCCCTCGAAGATCGCGACCTCGGGCATGCCGATGTTGGCGCGCTGCGCAAGCGTCTTGACGGTGTTCACCAGCCAGAACTGGGTGGTGCCCTCGGAGCCGTCGATGACCTTCGCGCCCGTGGACCACTTGGCCATGGGCTTGGAGATCAAGAGCGAAAAAAACGAGCCGACGAATCCGACCACCGCGGAGAACACCAGCAGCATTGGCAGGTTGAGGCCGTTCTCGGTCATGAACCGGTTGACCCCGAGCACCGACAGCGTGATCGACAGCACGATCATCACGGCGATGTTGGTGGCCAGGAAAAGCACGACTCGCTTCATATTTGCTCCCATGCGCCCGAGATCGGGCGCGCAATGTTAACCGAAAGTGGGGGCCGTCCCGGGCGATTCAAGCCCGCTGGACAAATACCGCGGCGGCCAGGCCCATGCTGCTATCGGCGGTCGGCGCGCATCATCTCGGCGCCGCGCTCCGCGATCATCACGGTGGGCGAGTTGGTATTGCCGGACGTAATCGAGGGCATCACCGATGCGTCGATGACGCGCAAGCCCCCGATACCCAGCAGCCGCAGGCGCGAATCGACCACCGCCGCCGGATCGCCCGCGCGCCCCATGCGGCAAGTGCCCACCGGATGGAAGATGGTCGTGCCGATGTCGCCGGCCGCGCGCGCCAGCGCTTCGTCGGATTCGAGGTGCTTGCCGGGCAGGAACTCTTCGGGCGAATACTTGCGCAGGGCCGGTTGCGCCGCGATTTTGCGCGTGAGCCTGATCGCATCGACCGCCACCTTGCGATCCGCCTCGGTCGACAGATAACGCGGGTTGATGAGCGGGGCTTCGCGCGGATCGGCGCTCCTGATGCGCACGTAGCCGCGCGAGGCCGGCCGCAGATTGCAGACCGAGGAGGTGAAGGCCGGGAACGCGTGCAGCGGATCGCCGAACTTGTCGAGGCTGAGCGGCTGCACGTGGTACTCGACGTTGGCGCTCGCCTGGGAGGGATCCGAGCGCGCGAAGGCGCCGAGCTGGCTGGGCGCCATGGTGAGCGGCCCGGTGCGGAAGAAAAGGTACTCGAGCGCCATCTGCGCCTTGCCGAAGGGCGAGCCGGCCCACTCGTTGAGCGTGCGCACGCCCTTGACCTTGAAGGCGGTGCGCAGCTGCAGGTGGTCCTGCAGGTTCTCTCCGACACCGGGCGAATCGTGGACGACCGGGATGCCGTGCCTGTTCAGCAGCTCGCCGGGTCCGATGCCCGAGCATTGCAAAAGCTGCGGCGAGCCGATGGCGCCGGCGGCGAGGACGGTTTCGATGCGGGCAGTGGCGATGCACGCTTCGCCGTTCAGGGTGAATTCGACGCCGGTCACGCGCTTGGCCTCCCGCTTGTCTTCAATCCGCAGGCGCGAGACCTCGGCGCCGGTGACCACTTTCAGGTTGGGCCGGTGCTTGACCGGGCGCAGGAAGGCCTTGGTCGCGTTCCAGCGCACGCCGCGCTTCTGGTTGACCTCGAAGAATCCGCTGCCTTCGTTGTCGCCGCGGTTGTAGTCCTGCGTCGGCGGGATGCCGGCTTCGGCGGCGGCTTCGCGCCAGGCTTCGAGGATCTTCCACGACAGGCGCTGTTTCTCCACGCGCCATTCACCGCCCGCGCCGTGCGATTCGCTGGCCCCGGCGTGATGGTCCTCGGACTTGCGGAAGACCGGCAAGACGTTGTCCCAGGACCACGCGGGATCGCCGGTCTCGCGCGCCCACGAGTCGTAGTCGTGCTTTTGCCCGCGCATGTAGATCATCGCGTTGATCGACGAGCAGCCGCCGAGCACGCGGCCGCGCGCATACAGGATCGAGCGGCCATTCAGGCCTGCATCGCCCTCGGTCTTGTAGCACCAGTCGGTGCGCGGGTTGCCGATGCAGTAAAGGTAGCCGACCGGGATGTGGATCCAGATCCAGTCGTCCTTGCCGCCGGCCTCGAGCAGCAGCACGCTCACTTCGGGGTCCGCGGAGAGGCGGTTGGCCAATACGCAGCCGGCGGTGCCGCCGCCGACGATCACGTAGTCATAAGTACCGAAAGCTCTCCCCATGGCGTCATTGTAAGTGACGCCGCAGCCTTACTTCCCGCGGGAGGGGACGCCTTTCTCGCCGCGCGATTCGGCGAGTTCGAACCAGCGCTGCGATTCGCCGGAATCCGGCGGCACGTTGCCAAGGCCGTTGGCGTAGATCTCGCCGAGCTTCCTCGCCGCCGGCCCGCTGCCCGCGTCGGCCGCCTGCTTGAGCAGGTTCGCGGCCTCCTCGACCTGCCCGGAGCGCTCGAGCTCGAGGGCCTGCTCGTAGATTTTCGCCGCGGTCGCGTCCTTGCTGCCCGAGAGCGCGCCAAAGAGCGAGGACACGAGCTTGGCGCCTTTCCAGCCGGGCCTGGAGCCGAGCATCTGGGGAGCCGACGGGTCGTTTTCGGAACTGGCAAGCTCCTTTTGGCGCTTGAGCAGTGCGTCGACTTCCTTTTTGACCCTCGCCTCGGCTTCGCGCTGGACCCGGGCGCGCTCCTCGCGCTTGGCGTCCAGCTCGAGCTTGCGCTTCGCCTCCTCGGCCATGCGCTTGGCCTCGGCCATGGCCTCGCGCACCGAAGCCTCCTGCGCCTCGCGCCGGGCCCAGGCCTCGGCTTCGAGTCGTGCGCGCTCGGCTTCCTCGTCTTCGGCGCGGGCAAGCGCTTCGCGCTTCATTGCCACTTCGTTTGCGCGGATGGCTTTTCGCTCGGCTTCGCGCATCGCCCGGTCGATCGCCTCGCGCACGCGCCTGGCCTCGGCGGCGCGCTTGGCCCGGTCGATCGCCAGGCGGCGCGCGATCTCCTCGGCGACGCGGCGGGCTTCGGCCTCGGCTTCGAGCCTTTCCAGTTCTTCGGCTTCGCGCTTGGCACGGGCGATGGCTTCGAGGCGTGCCTGCTCTTCGGCCTCGCGCCTTGCGCGGGCCTCGACCTCGCGGCGCGCCCGCGCTTCCTCTTCGAGGCGGATCTTCTCTTCGGCTTCGCGGCGCGCCTGCTCCTCGGCTTCGCGCTTAGCCTGGGCGATCGCTTCAATGCGCGCGCGTTCCTCGGCTTCGCGACGGGCTTGCTCTTCGGCTTCGCGGCGGGCCTGCTCTTCGGCCTCGCGCTTGGCCCTGGCAATGGCTTCGAGCCGCGCGCGTTCCTCTGCTTCGCGCCGCGCCTTTTCTTCGGCTTCGAGGCGGGCCTTCTCTTCGGCCTCCCTGCGGGCTTTCTCCTCGGCTTCGCGCCGGGCCTGCTCTTCCGCCTCGCGTTTGGCCTTGGCGATCGCTTCGAGCCGCGCGCGTTCCTCTGCTTCGCGGCGCGCCTTCTCTTCGGCCTCCCTGCGGGCTTTCTCCTCGGCTTCGCGCCGGGCCTTCTCTTCGGCCTCGCGGCGCGCTTTTTCCTCGGCCTCCTTGCGAGCGCGTTCTTCGGCCTCGATGCGGGCTTTCTCTTCGGCTTCCTTGCGTGCGCGCTCCTCTGCTTCGCGGCGGGCTTTTTCCTCGGCTTCCTTGCGCGCGCGTTCTTCGGCTTCGCGGCGGGCTTTCTCTTCGGCCTCCTTGCGGGCTTTTTCCTCGGCTTCCTTGCGCGCGCGTTCCTCGGCCTCGCGGCGGGCTTTCTCCTCGGCCTCGAGCTTCGCCTTGGCGATCGCTTCGAGGCGCGCTTTTTCCTCCGCTTCGAGTCGCGCTTTCTCCTCTGCTTGGCGGCGCGCCTTTTCCTCGGCTTCGCGCTTGGCGCGGGCGATGGCTTCGCGCCGGGCCTGCTCTTCGGCTTCGCGCTTCGCCTTTTCCTCGGCTTCCCGCTTGGCCCGGGCGAGGGCTTCCAGGCGCGCGTTCTCTTCGGCTTCGAGCCGCGCCTTTTCCTCGGCTTCGCGCCTGGCCTTGGCGAGCGCCTCGCGGCGCGCCGCCTGCTCGGCTTCCCGTTTCGCTTTCTCTTGCGCTTCGCGCCGGGCTTTCTCCTCGGCTTCGAGCTTGGCCTTAGCCTGCGCTTCGAGCTTGGCGAGCAATTCGGCCTCGAGCCTCGCCTTCTCTTCCGCCTCCTTTGTTGCGCGTGCCTCTTCCAGGGCCCGGGCACTCGGGCGGCCGGTGTCTTCCTCGTCGATCGGCGCGGAGGTACCGCGCAGCGCGGCGATCCTCTCGCGGGCCAGCTTGCCGTAGACGGCCTGCGGGAACTCGGCCAGGTAGAGCTCGAGATCCTCAGGATCGTCGGAATCCTTGATCGCTTCCCAGAACTCGTCCTCGAGCTCCGAGGTTTGCGGCTCCAGCATCGGCGCCGTCGCCGGCTGCGGGGGCGGCAGGGGAACGATGGTGGTCTGGTCGGGCTCGTGCGGCTCGAGCTTCGGCATGTTCTCGGCGCTGATCAGCTGCGTGCTGTCCTCGTCGGCGTCATGCGCGGGCTTGCCGTTGAGCACGCGATTGAGTGCCTGCGCGAAAGCGGCCGCCGACTGGTAGCGGCTGTTCGGGTTCTTGGCCAGCGCTCGGTCGATTACCTGGTCGTACCCTGAAGAAACCGAGTTGATGATCGACGAGGGCGCCGGGGGATCGTCGTGCAGGATCTTCTTCGCCATCGTCCACGCGCCGCCGCCCTGGAACGGGCGCTGGCCGGTTAGGAACTGGTAGAGGATCACGCCGGCGGAAAAGATGTCCGTGCGGCGGTCGATCTTCTGGCCCTGGATCTGTTCGGGCGACATGTAGGCCGGCGTGCCCACCATCGTGCCCGCCTGCGTCGCGTTCGGGGCATCGGGGTCGCTCACGCGCGCCACGCCGAAGTCCGCGAGCTTGCAGCGGCCTTCGTTGTCCACCATCACGTTGGCCGGCTTGATGTCGCGGTGGATCACGCCCGCGTTATGCGCGATCTCCATCGCGCCCAGCAGCTCGGTCATGAGCCGCACGGCATGCACGAGCTCGAAGCGCTCGCCCGCATCGAAGGAGGACTTGAGCTCCTTGCCGCGCACGTACTCCATGACGATGTAGGCGATGTCGCCTTCCTCGCCGTAGTCGTACACCTGGACGATGTTCGGGTGGTTTAGCCGCGCCACGGCCTGCGCCTCGCGGGCGAAGCGCTTGGAATATTCGCGCGCGGTCGCCTCGTCCATGGTGCGCACGAGGATGGTCTTGATCGCGACCTTGCGGTTGAGCCTGGGATCGAGACCCTCGTACACGACCCCCATCGCGCCCTTGCCGAGCACGCGCTGGAGCTTGTACCTGCCTAGGGACTCGAGTTGCTGATCGGCCATTGACGGTGCGTTCCTGACGGGCAGCCAGTCTTATGCCTGTCATTTTCCTCTGCAATCCGCCTTTTAGCCAAATTTCCCGAGAACCGGGTTTACAAAGTTTTCCCCTGGCCGCCTGGCGCCGCACTATGAGGGCCATGGCGGCGAGCACCGTCAACTCGCCCGCCTTCCCGCTTGTGCGGCTGCCGCTCAGGCCGCCTTGCGCTTGAGGAAACCGAAGATGCCGCCCGACTTCACCGGCGCTGCGGCTTGCGGCGCAGGCGCGGCTTCGAGGCGCTCGCTCTGGGCGAGGCGCTGGCCTTCACGCTGCTGGGCCTGGCGCTCCTGCTCGCGCGGGTCGCGCGCATCCGTCACCGTGGCCGGACGCTGTTGGGGACGTGCGCCCGAACGCACCGCCTGCGGACGCGCGGGATGCTGGCCGTCCTGACGGCGCTGCGGCTGGCCGGAGCGGGCCGGCTGGTCGGAGCGGCGTGCATGCTGGGGCCGCTCGCCGTTGCGCGTGGAGGGCCGTACCGCGGGCCGCGGCTGGCGGCGAGATTCGCCGGCGCGGGGCTGCTGGTCGCGGCGCGGTTGTTGCTCACGGCGCGCTTGCGGCTGCCGGCGCGGACGGTCGTCCACCTCGGGCGCCGAACGCGCGCCACGGGTGGGCTCGAAACCCGCCACGCTCTTCTGCTCGATCTTGCGGTTGATCAGCTTCTCGATATCCGCAAGCAGCGGGCGGTCTTCGGGGCCGACCAGCGAGATCGCCTCGCCGGATGCGCCCGCGCGGCCGGTGCGGCCGATGCGATGCACGTAGTCTTCCGAAACGTTCGGCAGGTCGTAGTTGACGACATGCGGCAGCGCTTCGATGTCGAGCCCGCGGGCCGCGATGTCGGTGGCCACGAGGACCTGAAGCGCGTTGTCCTTGAAGCGCTTGAGCGCCTTGGTGCGCGCCGGCTGGCTCTTGTTGCCGTGGATGGCATCGGCTTGGATGCCGTCCTTCTCGAGCTGCTGGGCAAGGCGGTTGGCGCCGTGCTTGGTCTTGCAGAACACCAGCACCTGCTGCCAGTTGCCTTCCTTGACCAGGTGAGCGAGGAGCTCGCGCTTCCTCTCGCGATCGACCAGGTAGACCGACTGCGCGATCAGTTCGATCGGCGAGTTGCGGCGCGCGACTTCGACCGTCGCCGGGTCGCGCAGGATCGAGCCCGAGAGCTTGCGGATGTCTTCGGAGAATGTCGCGGAGAACAGCAGGTTCTGCCTTTTCACCGGCAAGAGCGCGATGATGCGGCGGATGTCGTGGATGAAGCCCATGTCGAGCATGCGGTCGGCTTCGTCGAGCACGAGGATCTCGATCGAGCGAAGATCGATGGTGCGCTGCTGGACGTGGTCGAGCAGGCGGCCCGGCGTTGCGACGACGATGTCCACGCCGCGGCGCAGTTCGCTCGCCTGCGGGTTGAAGCCGACGCCGCCGAAAATCATCGCCGGGCGCAGGTTCATGTGCTTGCCGTAGTTGCGCACGCTTTCGTGGACCTGCGCTGCGAGCTCCCGTGTCGGCACGAGGATCAGTGCGCGAATCGGGTGCTTGCCGCCGCCCTGGGGGGCGTTGGCCGCAAGGCGCTGCAGCATGGGCAGGGTGAAGCCCGCGGTCTTGCCGGTGCCGGTCTGGGCGGCGCCCAGCAGATCACGGCCGGCGAGGACGAATGGGATCGCCTGTGCCTGGATGGGGGTGGGGGTGGTATAGCCTTGCTCGGCGACAGCGCGCGTGAGCGCGTCCGACAGCCCGAGCGTCGAGAACGACGTATCGATGACTTTTCTCCTGGGGATCGGCCTGGGAAGAAACCCCTTTGTGGGAGGGCTTCCATACCGGTTCAGGCAGATGAAGTACTACTTAAGGGGAATTCGAGAGCCCGCGTGGTGCCGTTGATAACGGCGGGGCGGGGAGCCGCGAAGAGGGCTGAAGCGCTAACCGATTGAAGCGAAACAAGACCTTGCGACGCAGTATACACGAATCACTTGCGGTTGTCGCATTGCAATAGCGGCGACGGTGACGTGCTCACCATCGAGGCCAAGCCGGATGCGACGCAGTTCGAGCAGGCCTTCAAGGATTTTCATCCGGGCCGCATGGGGGGGCTGCGCCGGACCGGGCATGAGGTCAGCGCGAAGACAGGCCCAGCTTGAGCGGCACCGCTTTCCCCGGCGCGTTCTCGGCGCGCTCCGCAGCGGGCTGGGCCAGTCGTGCCGCCTCGATGCCGGAGCCTTTCAATGCGTCGACCACCGCATCGGACCGGCGACGTGCGAGCGACTGTAGTGCGTCCGGCGCGAGCGCCTGTGTTTCGACCACCCTCTCGTAGATGCCGCGATACATGGGCGCGAGGTCGGCCACCTGCGGCTCGCCCCTGGTCAGGCGCCGTGCCCGCTGCATGACCGTGATTGTGGCCCCAGACGCCTTGGCGCCCTCTTCTGCCTCGGCCTTGCGCTTGTCCCAATCGGCCGCGCCACTGCGCTCGACCAACAGGGCGCGCAACGCGCTGCGAACCGCGTTGTCCTGAAGGTCCGGCGGCCCCGGCTCTTCGCCATCCGCCACCTTGATTCCTGCGCGGAGCGCCACTTCAACGCGCACGGCGCGCGTCCTTATTGCCAACCCGTCCGTGGCTTCGTTGTACGGCCCCGGCACTGAAAGCGTCAGCTGGGGGCGTTTCGCGAGCACGGTGGCAACCTGCTTGAGCTTCTCGCGCTCGGGGGGCTGGAGCCTCGCGCTCCCGGCATCGAAGTCGATCGACCCCAGCTTGTCGCCGCTGACGCCGAACAGCGATCCCAGCGCGCGGAAAGGCGCGGTCACGATCCTGGTGAGCACGGTGGTGATCGCTTTCCAGACCAGCGCGCCGTAGCTGAACTGCGGGTCTTCGAGGCTGCCGGACACTGGCAGCTCGAGGTTGATCCTGCCTTCGCTGTCCTTGAGGAGCGCGAGCGCGAGTTCGAGCGGCAGCTTGAGAGCATCCGGACTGTCGACGCGCTCTCCAAGGACGAGCTGGTCGAGAACCACGCTGTTCTGCCCCTCCAGCTGGCTGTTGCGCACCCTGTATTTCAAGTCGAGCGATACCTTGCCGGAGGCGATCCGGTAGCCGGCGAACTTCATGGAGTAGGGATTTGCCGTGACGAGGTCGACGTTCCTGAACACTACGGACACGTCGGTATTGTTGCGCGGCGCGAACGGGTTCAATTCGCCCCGGATGCGGGCGAGGCCGAACTCGCCCACGCGACCGTCCAGCTCCAGCTGGCTGCGGGTGGCCTTGTTCGTGGACAGGCCGTTGATGACCCCGTTGAGTTCGTGGATCTTCGCGCCGAACTGGGGCCGCAGGGTCAGGTCGGCGAAGTCGAGCGTCGCGTTCTGTACCCGCATGCGCCGCACGAGGAGCGGGAACGGATCGGCGGGCTGGTCCGGCGATCCCCCTGCGGATGGGAGTGGCGACGTCCCGGCGACGGCCGGCGGCGGGCTCACCAGCAGGCGTGTCGCGTTCAGCGTGCCATCTGCATCGATCAGCAGCTTGGCGTTCAATTCAGTCAGGCGCAGCTCGGGCACTTCGAGGCGGTTGGGCTGCAGCGTGAGCGTGAGCTTGTCGGTGCCCATATTCTTCAAGGCCGCAAACAGCTCGCCGCTTTCCTCGTCGAGCCTTAGGTTCATCACGTCGAAGCCGCCCGAGTAGCGCAGTTGCGGCGCCTTCGCGCCGCGGGGCGCAAAGGAAACCGCACCCTGCGCGGAGAGTGTTCCAGCCGCCAGCCTGAGCTTTACGAAGCGGGCAAGGATCGGTTGCATTGGTTTCAGCGCGAGGCCGTCGACCGTTACGTCCGCATCGACCGCGGCCTGCGCGGGCACGGCCCGCCCCTTCGCGGAGAACCTGCCACCTTCCCGCAGCGCGAAACCCGCCTCGAACCTGAGCGGCCGCTTCGGATCGTTCGACACATCCTTGAGTTTTGCCCCGACCTCGTGAGCATGGAGCGCAATTGTGTTTTCGACGTCCTCCAGGTCGGCGGTGAACTTGTCGAGGGACACGCTCCCCACGAGCGCCCTCCAGGGCGCGCCGGATCCTGCCGTCGGAACCAGGTCGAGCAGGTTGACGCGCCCCGCTTTGTCGCGCACCAACTTCACATGCCCACCGCTAAGACTCACGCTTGCCGCTTTCGCGCTCCGCGCCGCGAGGTCGGCTTCGCCGCCCGAAAGCAGGATCTCGTCCAGGCGCACCAACGCCGCATCCTTGGACCTCAACGCCAATTGGTGCACCCCGACGCCCAGCCCACTAAGCGCAACCTTGCTCGCCGAGCCGAACTCGGCGTCGAGCACCGACTTGAACTCGACCCGCCCGATAGAGGCAATCACCGGCACCGCCGCAGTCTGGTCCTCGAGCCCCAGGGCGAAACTGTCGAGGCCGATTTGCGCGACGTTCAGCTTCCATGGTGCCGCCTTCGCAGCCTCCGGCGAGGGTGCCGCGGCAGCCGACTTGCCCAGCGCAAGCTGGATCCGGTCCAGCAGGTCGATGCGTCCCTGCTTGTCGCGCACGAGCTTCAAATGCCCGCCGCGCAGGCTCACGCTCGCCACCTTCGCATGCCTTCTTTCGAGGTCGGCTTCGGCGCCGGCCAGCAGAATCTCATCCAGGTGCATCAGGGGCGCATCCTTTGGACCCACTGACAATTGGTGGATCCCGACGCCCATCTCGCCGAGCGCAACCTTGTTCACCGGGCCGAACTCTGCGTCGAGCCCTGTCTTGATCGAGACCCGCCCGATCGAAGCCACCAGCGGCACGGCAGCAGACCGGTCTTCTAACCCGAGGGCGAAGTTGTCGAGGCTGACCTGCAGGATCTTCAACTTCCATGGCACGGCGTCCCCGGCCGACTTCGCAGCTTCGGGCAAGGATGTCGCGGCAGGCGCCTTGGCGAGCGCAAGCACATTCAGAACGCCGTTGGCATCGCGCTTCACAACCGCCTTGCCGCCGTCAAAGGCGATCGAGTCCACGGAGATTTCGCGCTTCGCGTAGTCGGCATTGACCTTGCCGGCCTTGAGCGTCTTCAGCGCGAGGAACGGCTCCTCGGCACCGCCTGCCTTGAGCGCAAAGTCCTCGACGCTGAAAGCCGCCCCATTGATGCTTGCCTCTACGCGGCCGTCACGGTAACTGGCCCTGTATGGCAACTCGAAGCCAGCCTTGCCGCCGATCACTTCGGCGGCGGTGTAGGGTTTCGCGTAGGCGGCGAGCTCGGGGAGGGAAATGGATTCGGCGCTGACCACGCCGCTTGCGGCGATCGGATTCAAGGACGCCTCGCCCTTCCAGCGCAGCACTCCGCCCCGGGTGGTATTCGCGCTGAACGTATACGGCCCCTTGTCCTGCGGCAGCGTGCTCAGGTTGTCGAAGCGCACGCTAATCGGCGCGAGTGCGTTGGTGTACCCCGCGCGCCGGTCGGTGAAATCCGCGCGGCCCCGCTCGAACACGAGCGCATCGATCACCAGCCGCGGCAGTTCGGCGTCCGTGTCCTTCGGCCAGTCGCGCGTGAGGTCGTCGATCAACGCCGCCAGGTTGATGCGCCCATCCGGCGCGATGTCGAGGAGGGCCTTCGGCTCGGTGAGGCGGACTTCCGCGAAGTGCCATGCGCGCCGCGTGATCGAAGACCACTCGAGATCGGCCACGAGCGCGGCGAAACCGCCGATCGGCCGGCCGTCGGCCTCGGCCAGGTTGAAGTCGCGCAGTTCGACCCGCAGGGTGAATGGGTTGACCTTCACCTTGCCGATCGATGCCTTGCGGTGCAGTTGCCTGTCCGCAAACCCAGGCAGCTTGGACTCGACCAGTGCAGGCACCGCGAAGAAACCGCCGAGCGCATACAGGGCCAGCGCGAAGGCCAGCGAAGCGGCGGCCAAAAGGAATCGACGCGGCCAGCGCCCCCGGGGGGTGGACGCTGCAGGCGGCGTGGTCACAGGCTGCGGGATTGGGTCGGTCATGAAGGCGATTTGAAATGAAAGCGGCTGTCCTTGTTGCCCACGACGATGCGGGCGTTCCTTTCGAAGCTCCAGTACGCAAGCGCCCAGTCGAAGAGCACTACGATGCGGTTGCGAAAGCC
>ENA-ORBV01004494-ORBV01004494.1-microbial-mat-metagenome-genome-assembly--contig:-NODE-4494-length-26715-cov-5.438959_pt1 | contig 26715 bp, 22 predicted proteins | sample MGYA00237777_ERZ505514 | MGnify/ENA primary metagenome ERZ505514 (study PRJEB26160, sample SAMN06269048) | microbial mat metagenome | isolation source: Oligotrophic lake microbial mat | place...
TACACCTCTCTATTCGTCGGCAGCGTCAGATGTGTATAAGAGACAGGATAAAGCTCGTTCCCCGGCTTATAAAGTATGACCAAAATTAAAAGCCCCATCCCAAATTCTCAGCTCCTTGCTATTATCAATGAAGTGCGTGCTAACAAGGGGCAGTCTCCCCTAGCCAATTTGATTGGTAACGAGCGATTGCGTGAAGATCTGGAGTTTGAGTCGTTGGATTTGGCTGAGCTGACGGTGCGCATCGAAGAGAGATTTGGAGTGGATGTGTTTGCTGATGGTCTGGTGCACACGGTAGGGGAGGTAGAGGCGAAACTAGCGTGCAAGTGAGCCCGGATAATCAATCTGAGCGGCGTGCCTTTCTAATCAATGCTCTTAGCGGAGAGTGCGTAACTTACGGAGAGCTATTGGCGAGATTGAACGCAGTCCCTGCTACGGCACTGACCCTTTGTCAGCCTGCTTCCAGTCGAGACGCATTGCTTCAGGTTTCGGCTGCCATTGCGGCCGGATTTGACCTTGTCCTCTTTGATAGGAGTTTAGCTGCGAGCGAAGTTTTGGCCCTCGGCTTTCATCCGTCCCAAGTAAACCAGCCGGTCTTGGTGGGACAGAGCGCAACTGTGACCCGTGAGGGTCTGCATAAGCTGGTGACAGGCGGATCGCACGCTCGGCTGGGGCTTTTCACCTCTGGATCAACCGGGTTGCCCAAGCTGGTCTGGCAGGGTGTGGCCAACTTGGCGCGCGCGGTCAGGGTGTCACCTCGGAATGAAGAAGCCGTTTGGGCCCTCGCTTACAGTCCAACGCATGTGGCCGGCATCCAAGTCTACCTGCAGGCCTTGGCCAACGGGTGCACGCTGGTGGATGTCTTTGGACTCGACCGGGTGTCTGTGCTGGCGGCTCTTGAGCGGCACAAGGTCACGCACATCTCCGCCACGCCCAGTTTTTACCGGCTGCTGCTGCCGATGGATCGACCGCTGGCGCATGTTCGCTCGGTGACGCTCGGCGGAGAAAGTGCGGACGCCTGGCTGCTGCAGAAGCTCGCGATTTTGTTTCCGCAGGCGCGGCTCCACAATGTCTATGCGTCGACCGAGGCCGGAACATTGTTGGTCGCAGACGGTGATGTGTTTGCCATCTCGCCCGGTCTGGAAGGGAAAGTCGTGTTGCGCGATGGGAGAATCCACGTGCATCACAGCCTGCTGGGAGAGTTTGTTCAAACCGGAGATTTGCCCCAAGAAGGCGCAAAAAGCACAAAATCAGATGAGTGGTATGATACGGGGGATGTGATCGAGGTGGTGAAAGCAGAGCCGTTGCGTTTCCGCATCGTCGCCCGACAGCGCGATTGGGTGAATGTTGGCGGCAGCAAGGTGAACCCGCATGAGGTGGAGGCGGTGCTGGGCGAACATCCGGACGTGGCGCAGGTCCGGGTGTTGGGCCGGAAGAACTCCGTGCTCGGGCAGATTCTTTGCGCGGAGGTGGTGTGCCGGAATCCGGCGGTCACAGAGGCTGAGCTGCGATCCTTCGCCGCGAGTCGCTTGCAACCCCATAAGATTCCGCGCTCGATTCGCTTCGTGGACAACATCGCGCGAACACGGACGGGTAAGGTTTCTCGACAATGAGCAAGCACGTCTTGGTATCCGGTGTATCGCAGGGTCTTGGCCTCGCCATCGCCCGGGCTGTCTTAGCCCAAGGTTGGACGGTGTCGGGAGTCAGCCGGCGACTGTCCTATGAATATGCCGCGTTGCAGGCCGAGCACGGTGCGCGGGCACGGTTCCATCTCTTCGATTTGAGCCGCACGGATGACGTGAAGGCGGAATTGTTCGAGAAGTTCCTGCCGTTCGATCTGCCGCTGCACGGTTACGTGAACAATGCCGCAGTCGCCTACGACGATATCGTGACGAACCTCGACGCTGCGCGATTGCGGGCGATGTATGAGGTCAACGTTTTTGCGCCGATGATGATCACCAAATACGCCATCCGGCACATGCTCTTCACCCGGACGGCTGGTTCCATTGTGCACATTTCATCCATCAGCGTGCACACCGGCTACAAAGGGCTGGCGATGTATGCGTCGACCAAGGGCGCTTTGGAAGCTTTCTCCAAGAACACTGCGCGGGAGTGGGGCGAACGGGGCATCCGATCAAACTGTATCGTGGCGGGATTCATGGAGACCGCCATGACGGGCAAACTCACCGAAGAACTTCCGCTCTCTAAGCCGGGCCGCATCGCGTTCAATCGTATGGGAACGCTGCACGCGGTATCTGGCAAAAAAATTGTTCGCGATGTCATACGAAAAACGAAAAAAGAAAGCAAATCATACCGGATTTTAAGCCAGAGCAATTATCAGGTTACGCACTTCGCGCTCAAAACAAACAACATGAGATCAATTTACCAGACTCAACTTTGACCCAAGAAGAATTAGGAATAATTATAACCTTTTTAACTTACAAGAAGAAAAACAAGAATAATAAGTAGGTAGAAAAATGTTTTAGGTAATTTTAAAAAAGGCAGAATTAAAAATCGAACTTATACCCTACACCTTTTACAGTTTTAAAATACTCATCGCCAATTTTTTCGCGAAGTTTACGAATATGAACATCAATAGTGCGATCGCCAACAACTACTTCGTCGCCCCACACTTGTTCTAAAATATATTCGCGGGTAAATACCTTTCCAGGTTTGCTGCTTAATAACGAGAATAACTTAAATTCCTTTTTTGGAAGATTGATCTCTCGTTCGCCTTTATAGATCATGTGCTTTTCTTTATCTATTCTCACATCACCAAAGGCAACACTTGTTTCAGTAGAAGCATTCGATTGTAACCTTCGAAGCAAAGCTTTTACTCTGCTAATGAAAACGCGTGGCTTAATAGGTTTGGTGATGTAATCGTCTGCGCCTACTTCAAAACCGGCAATTTGTGTATAATCTTCACTACGTGCCGTAAGAAATGCAATTAATACGTCCTTTATCTCTTTTGATTCGCGAATCTCCCTACAAGTTTCAATACCATCCATATCAGGCATCATTACGTCGAGAATAATAAGATGAGGATGTTCTCTTTTTGCGATATCTATCGCGTCTTTTCCGTTACTAGCCGAAAAAACCGTGTATCCTTCCTTCTTTAAGTTGTAACCCAGAAATTCTACAATATCCGGCTCATCGTCAACAAGAAGTATTTTATAGTTAGAACTCATAATTAATCTGAAACAAAGTTACCCAATTATTAAAGGTTATGAAGTTAATAAATCATTAAATTAATACTAAAGGTATGTAAATAAAATTAACTTTTTGGTAACATAAACTTTAGATGGTAGTAACGAAGTTACTGTTTTTTTGTGTCAAAATTCAGTCTATGATCCGAGCAAGTTATATCTTCATTTTTTTTATCTCTCTAAATTTTTGCTTTTCTCAAACTGGCCGTGTGGCTGGAACCATTTTAGACTCTAAAACAGGCGAAACTTTGCCAGGTGCCATGGTTGTTGTTGAAGGTACCGGTAAAGGCGGTGTTGCCGATTTTGATGGAAAGTTTGCTATTAATAATGTTCCGGTTGGAAAAGTGGTTTTGGTAGTAAGTTATATTTCTTACGACACAAAAAAAATAATTGATGTGAACATCGTTTCGAGTGACGTTACAGATATTGCCATACAATTAGATCCATCTACCTCAAAAGACCTTCAGGAAGTTGAAGTTGTTGTTACCTTAAATAAAGAGAATAATACGGCGCTTGTTTTGCAACAAAAAAATAATGCCAGTGTAAGCGATGGAATTAGCGCCGAAACCATAAAACGTTCTCCTGATAAAAACACAAGCGACGTATTAAAACGTGTAAGCGGAGCTAGTATTCAAGACAATAAGTTTGCCATAGTTCGTGGATTGAACGAACGTTACAATACAGCGTATTTAAATGGGGCTCCACTACCAAGTACCGAAAGCGATAGAAAAGCTTTCTCTTTCGATATTTTCCCATCTAATATGTTAGATAATTTAGTGATCACCAAAACTGCGCGACCAGATATGCCGGGTGAATTTGCCGGAGGGATCATTGAAGTGAATACAAAAAACATACCCGACAAAAATTTTATTACCGTTTCTGCTACCGGTGGCTATAATACTATTACAACAGGCAAAACACAATTGCATAATAAAGGCGGTAAAACCGATTGGATAGGTTTAGATGATGGAACAAGGGCTTTACCGGAAGCCATACCATCCTATACCGCATTTCCAATAAATATACACGAACAAGCTAAATTAGCGCAAGCCATTCCTCCAGGTGACTGGGGAGTATACGCAGAAAAATTCTCACCTAATACCAGTTTTCAGTTAGCAAGTGGCGTAAATATTAAGTTAAAGGAAAAAGATTTCATTGGTATCCTTGGCTCGATAACTTATAACAACACAAATGCCTATTTCACAACTGATAGGATCTCCTATCAATCAGGAACTCCAAACGATCCAGCTAATCCTCTTTTAGTTGACAAAAATTTCAATGATAAAACTTTTCAATCACAAAAACTTATAGGAGCCTTACTTAATCTTTCGTGCAAGATCAACGAAAATAATAATTTGAGTTTAAAAAATTTGTATAGCATAAATACAGACGACCGCACAATTCAACGCGACGGAAGCACCACGCCCAATGAATCTAATCCAAATATTGTTAGATCGATAGCATTTTGGTACACTCAAAATAATATTTCAACCTCTCAATTGATAGGAGATCATTTTATACCAAAGGCTAAAGTTAAGATAAACTGGAATGCAAACCGTTCACGCGTTACACGTACTGTTCCAAATTTACGTCGTCATTATTATACCAAGCTAACCTATCTTGAAAATAAGCAAAGCGACCCATCTGAACCGCCAATTTTCGATCCAACCGATACAACCTATAAAGCGGAGTTGAGTTTAGCAAATTCAACAAGTAATGAATATTCAGGTGTTATGTTGTGGAGTAGATTGAATGAAGATATTTATAGTGGAAAAGCAGATGTATTGCGATCATTTAAGGTAAGCGAGAACCTAACTCTTGAGCCAAAGGTTGGTGGATTGTATCAAGTAAGAGATAGAGATTTTGATTACCGTCAATTTGTTTACTCAACCTACGGCGGCGCTGGAGGTACAACTGTATTCAATAGTTCTCTTGTTACTTTACCTGCCAACGAAATATTTCTTCCTCAAAACATGGGTGTTATGACCCCAAGCAGCGCTTCCGTTCCTTTTAATATTGGTGGATTTAAATTGGTAGAAACAACTCAACCTCAAAGTCCATATGGTGCAGGATCTCGACTCATTGCAGGTTATGCCATGATAGATCTTAGGTACACAAAATATTTTAGGTTTGTTGGGGGGGCAAGACATGAAAGCTATAATCAAAAACTCAAGTACAACGATAATCTATTCTTCATTAATCAGAAAACCATCACGCAAGATACAACCGTGAACGATCTTCTTCCATCAGCGAACTTGATCTATTCGCCAACCGAAAAAATAAATATCAGAGGATCGTACTCCCGAACATTGAACCGACCTGAATTTAGAGAGTTAGCTCCGTTCATATTCTACGATTTCAATACTCAGTTCAGCTTGAATGGAAATCCAAATCTCAAACGCTCAGTAATAGATAATTACGATGTTCGATTTGAATGGTTCCCTGGTGCAGGTCAATTGGCATCCGTTTCAGGATTCTACAAACATTTCGAAAATCCAATAGAGTTATTCCAATCACAAAATGCCAGTCAAATAGAATACAAAAATGTTCCATCAGCATTCGCTAGAGGTGTAGAATTTGAATACAGGATAAACATTGGTAATTTTTATAAGAACGACTCTAACTTTGTTGGTAAATTACTCAACAACCTTACGCTCTTCTCTAACCTTGCTTTAATTAAATCGGAAGTTGACATCAGTACTTTACAAGGTGCTACATATAAACGACCCTTACAAGGACAATCACCATACTTGTTCAATGCTGGTATTTCATACGTGGATAACAAAAATAATTTTAGTTTTAGCGCTATGGGCAACCGAATCGGTCCGCGCATATATATTGTAGGAAATAATCTTTTCCAGGAAGTTTGGGAATATTCAAGAACAGTGATAGATCTTCAAGCAACCAAATCTTTTTTAAAGAATCGACTTGAGATCCGATTTAATATAAAAGATCTTTTAGCAAAAGGGCAACCACTTAAATATTTTCAAAACTTTGACAGCAAAGCTTTCAATTACAATTCAGGTGTTTATGCGCCATTTTGGACAACACGTTTGGGCACAACGTATTCGTTTCAATTATCCTACAAGTTTTAATCGCAAATAGGCAGTAGATTTAGTAGTGAAGGTCAAAAGCTGCAAAGGGTTTGAAAAGCACAAACTTGAGCATTTCCAAAGACTGACGCAGGTTTTGGCTTATAATAGAAATTCTACTGTTTGTTTTCAGTTTAACGTAAAATTTACCTAGCTAACATTACCGTAATGTTTAAATAGGTATTTCGTAAACATGGATTAATCATAAGAGAACATAAAAGTTTGACATTTGTTGAAAATAAATCTAAAAACAATGAAAAAACTTTTATTATCTGTATTTACGTTTGCAACACTTGCAACAAGTGTAGCGCAAGCACCTTTCTTAACAAAAACATGCTACCGCGGAGCATTTGCACCGTCGCCAGCTGCTCCTTGGACAGCAGGTTGGGCTGAGTGGGATCCACAAAACAAAGTATACCCTGCACCAACTACAACAGTTACAGGTACTATTACTGCAAATCAAAATTGGGCAGCAGGAACAACAGTTCTGTTACAAGGTCCGGTTTATGTAAAAAACAACGCCGTTGTTACAATTGCACCTGGTGTAGTTGTTTTAGGCTCTAAAGCAGTAGCCGGTTCAGCACTTATTATTTGTAAAGGTTCTCAATTAGTTGCAAATGGAACTGCATCGTTACCAATTGTATTTAGTTCCGATCAAGCACCGGGCGCTCGCGCTTTAGGCGATTGGGGTGGTATAATTTTATTGGGTACCGCTGCTTTGAATTATACAAATGGCATTAATAATGTGGAAGGTTTACCTGTAGCTCCAGAAACAGAATTTGGAGGAGGTGCTTCACCAAACAATAATGATAATTCAGGTTCATTGACATTTTTGCGTATTGAGTTTGGTGGATATGTTTACCAACCAAACAAAGAGATCAATGGATTAACAATGGGAGCTGTTGGAAAAGCTACTACACTTCACCACATTCAATGTTCGTTTATTAACGACGATGCTTTTGAGTGGTTTGGCGGAAATGTAAATGCAAAATGGCTTATCTCTTATCGTAACCTTGATGATGATTTTGATACAGATAATGGTTATAGTGGAAATGTGCAATTTGGTTTGATCGTTCGTGATCCAAATCTTGCTGATAATCCAGCAGTTTCTACTTCAGAAGGTTTTGAATCAGATAATGATGCCGGTGGAACTACAGCTACTCCATTTACAGCAGGTGTTTTCAGTAACATCACAATGGTAGGACCTTATCGCGGTGCAACAACAAATACAATTGCATCAGGTTATCGTCGTGCTTTAAGAGTTCGCAGAAGTTCACAGTTAAAAGTATTCAATTCAATTTTTATGGACACACAACGTGGTATTCATATTGACGGAACAAATTGCGAAACTTATGCCGGAAACGGAAATATGAAATTCAAGAATAACATCATTGCAGGTATGCAATCAAGAGCCGTTGAGCAAAACGCAACTAATACTTTTGCTGCAAATGCAGGTCAGTCAACTGTGGCTTGGTTCAATGCTAATGCTAATGATTCTATCAATGGTTCATCTCCTACTTTTTCAACTATTTTAACTACTCCTTATAATTATTTAAATCCAGATTATAGACCAGGAGCTGGTTCTATAGCATTATCAGGAGCAAGTTTTACTGATGCCGTTATTGCTGCAGTAACAAGTTCATTCACGTCAAATAATTTGGTTGCAGGTATACCATCTACAATATGTGTTGGCGACGGTACAACAACTGTTCCTTCTAATTTCACAGTTAGTACAACTGCATCTCCAAATTATTGTTCTTTATCATGGAGTGTTTCGGTAGGAGTTACAATTTCAAACTCAACTGCGGTTAATCCTTCGTTCACTATCTCAACTCCCGGCACACACACAATTACTTTGTGGGTAACAGATGCAAACGGAAATCAAAGTGTAGTTAATTCTGTTGTAAGTTCAACTTGCGTTAACGCTTCAATTAAAGAGGCTAATAATAGCGCGATTGGAAATATCGTATTATTCCCTAACCCAACTTCCAACATGAGCATTCTAAAGATAAACGCAACTACTGCTTCTGTTTTAAATGTTAGTTTAACTGATATTACAGGTAAATTAGTTTCGGTACCCGTTGACGCTCAGGCATTAACTTTAGGCGAAAACTGGATAAACATCAATACCAATGAGTTAAGTAATGGAATTTACTTTGTAACAATAAGCAACAGTATAAGTAAAGAAACTGTTAAGTTAGTTGTTAATCATTAATAAAACCTTTTAAATTCAAGAACGCCCACTTATATTAGTGGGCGTTTTTAGTTTATGACAGATAAGAGAACATTAAAAGGGATTGATATCATAAAAGATTCAATAGAACTTAAGGAATATGATGTGGCCATAAACAATGGAAAAGACATTATTGATAATTTAGTTCTTAGCGCACACTACAGAATATTTAAGAACAAACCTGCGCGCAAACCAATTTATCCGATCAAAGAAGTTGAGAAGCTATTAAACGCTACCGCAACAAAACCTGAGCTGAAAAAAATAGTGGATCGCAAAACCATTAAACAAACGTTGAAGTGGTATTCTAAATACAAAGACTTTAAAACTGATTCAGCCTCTAAACAAGCCAAGAATCCATCCAAATTCGCAAAAAAAACTTTCCACATCATAGGCCTGCTAAATCTTAGCAGCATTAAGGTAAAGACCTACTTTAGCAAGTAATACCGTCAGCTAATCATATAATTTAAAGAATAATATTTAGTTAACATTGTATTAGTGTTAAGTTAAATCGCATGTAGCAAATTCGTTCATCCTAATCGCGATTGGCTGCAACCTTAAATAACGCTTTACTTTTATACGATAATCAATTATCATCGGTATTTAAAACCATTGATCATTTAAAAAAAGTATTTCCAAATCTTATCATTGTAAAAAATGAAGAGGAGTATTTTGAAAATATATCTACTCGTCATTTCGACGTGATAGTTATTAGTTTGGACGTGGTTCCCATGGACGGAATTGCGATCACTAAGGAAACATTGTTGACTGCTAATGGAATAAAACCTTTTGTAGTTATCTATTCCGATAAACAAGATGACTTTTTGTTAGAGCTTGCTTTTAATAGTGGTGTAGATGCCTTTGTAAATTATCAGGGCACACCCGCTTTAATGGAGTTACTTTTAAAAGCACTGGTAAAACGAATTAAGTCTGATGTAAAGATCTTAAGAAATACAAACGAACTTATTGTTGATGAAGATGAATTTTTAGTTATACGAAACAATACCAAATTTGAATTACCAAAAAAAGAATTCAAGATCCTTTTACTGTTGCACCAAAATCAAAATAAATTTTTTAGTAAAAAAGAATTAGCGATCTCGGTATGGAACGATGAGAACGTTGCGAAGAAAAGAACGATCGATGTTCACATTTATAACATTCGCCAGGTGTTTGGAAAAACGATCATTCAATCGCAAAAAGGAAAAGGGTATCGTTTAAACAAGAAGTATTTCGGTTAGATAAGATCAGAAAGATCTTTAACACCAATATAGCGCGATGCCGTGAAACCTTCGGCATACTTTACGCCAATGGAACGACCACAAATCAACATTTTAGCATCAACAACATCAAAGAATTCTTTTCCTGAAATTGGAGTTTCAGGCTCCTTTGAATTAGGATCGTAGAATTGTGATGCAAATGCCCTAATAGCCTCGTGTTTTTTATCTCTAAATTCCGTAACATCAACTACAAAATCGGGCTTAATATATTGATCCTGGATATAATTATAAACAGCTTTTGGCCTCCAGGCTGTTTGTTTTGTTCCATTACTCGTTGTTTCAATTTTAGCTAAGCCGGAATAAAAACAAGCATCAGTAGTTAATTGCGCTGCTCGTCCATGATCAGGATGACGATCGCTAATAGCATTACACAAAATAATTTCGGGTTTATGCTCACGGATAACTTCAATGATAGCGCGTTGACTTGCTTTATTATTTTCAAAAAACCCATCCTTTAAGTTCAGCTGCTTTCTAAATTCAACTCCTTGGATCTTTGCAGAGGCCATTGCTTCCTTGGTTCGCAATTCTGCATTTCCGCGTGTTCCTAGTTCGCCAAGTGTAAGATCAAGTATGGCTACTTTTTTACCCAAAGCAATATGTTTTAAAATAGTTCCGGTGCAGGAAAGTTCTACATCATCAGGATGAATGCCTATGGCTAAAATGTCAATCTTCATTGGGCTAATTTACGGATTTAATTTCTTTAGTATCTCGTTCATTTTATCGTTCAATTTAGGCAAACTTCTAAACAGAACGTAACTTCTTCTGTAATCGACTACCGAAAAGGCCGGAGAACCTTGCAGAATGTCATTTTCTTTTTCTACACTACTGCTTATTCCACTCTGCCCAGCTATTTTTACACCATCGGCAATCGTAATATGTCCTCCAATTCCAACCTGCCCACCTATCAAACAATTTTTTCCAATTTTTACAGATCCCGCAATGGCAACACAGCCGGCTATAACTGTATTTTCTCCAATGTCGCAATTATGCGCTACTTGAATTAAATTATCCAACTTTACTCCTTTTCTAATGATGGTTGATCCCAACGTTGCTCTATCAACGCAAGTGTTCGCCCCAATTTCAACATTATCTTCAATGATCACGTTTCCAATTTGTGGAATCTTACTATAATTATTCTCGGTGTTTGGTGTAAATCCAAAACCATCTGCTCCTAACACAACTCCCGCGTGGATGGTGCACTCATTACCAATTTTTGTATCAGAATACATCTTTACTCCTCCATAAATAATGGTATTATCTCCAACGGTGCAACCATCGCCGATAACTGTATTCGGAAATATTTTTACATTGTTTCCTACAACTACGCGATCGCCCAAATAAACAAACGCACCAATATAACATGATGAACCAAGCTTTGCAGAATTTGAAATATAACTTGGTTGCTCTATGCCAACTTTATTATTCTTGATCTGATTATACATTTCAAGAAGTTTAGCAAAACTTTCGCGCGGATCATTTACACGAATGAGTGTTAAGGAAGATTTTAAAGGTTTGTTAGGAATAAAATTTTTATAAACAATAACAATACTCGCTTCGGTATCATAAATAAAATGTTCGTATTTGGCATTACCCAAAAAAGACAAGGTTTTTGGTTTGCCTTCCTCAATTTTTGAAAGATTAATTACCGTAGAATTCTCATCTCCTTCGATCTCACCATTTACAAGTGCTGCTATTTGTTGCGCCGAAAATTCCATTAGTTCATTGAACCCACTAAGTTAATCAATACTTTCTTTTCTTCTTCCCAGGTAAGTGCCTTTTTTGCTTGTTTCAAATTACTCTTCCATAATTTATAGTCGGGCGAGTGCAGCATCCACCTTATTCGTTCGGCAATGTGCGCCGGTTCGTGACTATCAATAAATGCTCCAATATTAAATTGATTTATTATGGTTTCAATTTCTACTAATTTGGATGCTAATATGGGAACTTCTGCATGGATATAATCAAATATTTTATTTGGCAAACTGTAACTATAATTCAAGTTCGTGTTTTTATCAATTGAAATTCCAAGATCAGCATTGAATGTATAATTTACCAGTTCTTCTTTTGGTATTTTTTTTATGAGCTTCACTTTCTCTTCTAATTTAACTTCTTTTACCAATTGCTCTAATTTTTCCCATACATCTCCTGCTCCAATAATAAATAATTGAGCGCCCTCAACAAACTTCATAGCCATTACCAATTCTTCAGCACCTCGTTGAATATTGATACCTGCTCCTTGCAACACAATCATTTTTATTCCAGGTGGAATTCCCATTTCAGATCTATCCTTAATTGGCTGCCCATTTATCTCTGCCGGAATATTACGAACAACTTCAAATTCAGTTCCGTACTTCTCTTTAAAATAACTTGAAATACTTGTATTAACGGTGATGCAGTATTTCAATTTAGGAACAATACTTCTCTCCACACCTTCCCATATTCTTTTTTTTAAAGGTGTTTTTTGCAATTCAGGAACTTCGCAAAATATCTCGTGGCTATCATAGATCAGTTTGATGCCTTTTAATTTTGCTACCAAATAATTTGGCAGCAATGTATCCAGATCATTCGCATAAAGCACGTCGCTTTTTTTAAATAAGAGATAAAAAAACAAACGCATCTGAAAGAATGTGTAGAACAAAACTCCTTTTGTAAATAAGAGTTTCATGCGCTTGGTGTTAAAATTCCAATTCGTAATGGGCAAAGAGGTCGTTAATTCTCTTCCAACTAGCGTAACCTTAAAACCAATTGCTACGAGCTCATTGCAGGTCTTTTTTACGCGATTATCACTGCTTAGATCATTGATAACGCTTACCGTAACATGCTTATTTTGAGTTGTAAACAAATAGTTTGTTGATATTGGAGTAAAGATAGAAAATTAAAGCCGTAATATTATTTATAATTTTATGCGAATGCGTTTTGAAGAACATAAAAGCTTAAAATCCTTTAATACCTTTGGTTTAGAAGCCTTCGCTAAATACTTCATCGAAATTAATAACGTGAAAGATCTTGAGTTATTATTTAAAGATCCCATTTATTCAGCCAACCAAAAACTCATACTAGGTGGGGGAAGTAATATCCTTTTTACAAAGGATTTTAATGGCTTGGTTATAAAAAACAACATCAAAGGAATTGAGATCCTTAATAAAAAAGAACATATTATAAAGGCAGGCGCCGGTGAAAATTGGCATGAATTTGTGATGTTTTGTATTGATAAAGGTTTGGGAGGAGTTGAAAATTTATCACTCATACCGGGCTGTGTTGGCGCAAGCCCTATGCAAAACATTGGCGCTTACGGCGTAGAAATAAAAGATGTTTTTTACGAACTTAGCGCATTTGACCTTACATCCGGGGAAATTAAAACATTTTCAAAACAAGAATGTGATTTCGCTTACCGAGAAAGTGTTTTTAAACGCAAATACAAAGATCGTTACCTTGTAGTAGATGTATCTTTTAAATTATCTAAAGATCCTAAATTAAGTACACATTACGGTGCTATAAATGACGAACTCAAAAAAATGGGAATTGAAAAACCTAAAATTAAAGATGTTTCCAACGCCGTTATCGCTATTCGCCAAAGTAAATTACCCGATCCAAAAGAAATTGGTAACGCAGGAAGTTTTTTCAAGAACCCTGAAGTAAGCACAGAAAAATACCAGAGTTTAAAGAAAGAATTTGACGCACTGGTTGCTTACCCTTTAGAAAATGGGCATTATAAACTAGCCGCCGGTTGGCTTATTGAGCAAAGTGGTTTAAAAGGATTTGAGATGAACGGAGCCGCAGTTCACAATAAGCAAGCCTTAGTTTTAGTGAACAAAAACAATACTACCGGACAAAACATCTACCAATTATCAGATTATGTTCTCAGCAAAGTATTTGATAAATTTGGAGTGCAGCTGGAAAGAGAAGTAAATATTATCTGATCCTGCTTTAAAAAGATGAAATTTCTTGTTTTATATGAAGAATTAGCAAGTTATTTTTTAACCTGCCTCAATCATCTTGCAGAAACCTCTGATTGCAAGGTGTTGCTTTATATGAAAAAAGTAAATCCTGTTGCTCCATTTGATTTTAGCAACCTCCACAAAAACATTACAGTTGTTGAACGGGAAAAAGTTTCGGAACAAGAATTCATCAACTCTATTAAAGTTTTTTCTCCTGACGTTACTTATGTTTCGGGATGGATGCACAAGCCTTATTTAAATCTCATTAAGCAATTCCGTTTAAAAAATGTTGTGATGGGATTTGACAACCAATACTCAGGGTCGTTAAAACAAATACTTGGCGCCATTTATTTTAAACTTACTTTAAAGTCTTATATAAAAGCTGCCTTTGTTCCAGGCGAGAATCAGAAATTCTTTGCCAAAAAACTAGGTTTTAGCGAAGAGAATATCTCACTAAACGTATATTGTTGCGATCACAAATTATATTCGAGTTACTACGCTCAAACAAAGACCGAAAAACAAAAGCGATTTCCAAAACGTTTGATATTTGTTGGGCGCTATATTCACGAAAAAGGAATTGATACCTTGTGGGAAAGTTTCATTGAAATTCAAAACGAAACGCCCAATGAATGGGAATTATGGTGTGTTGGTAAAGGCCATATTGAACCCGCGTCACATCCAAAAATAAAACATTTGGGTTTTATTCAACCTAAACATCTTTTACCAATCATACAGCATACAGGCGTATTTGTGTTACCTAGTTTTTTTGAACCGTGGGGGGTTGCCCTGCACGAGTTTGCTTGCGCAGGATTTCCAATTATTAGTACTCCAAACGTTGGTGCTACCGGAGTATTTGTAAATATTGGCAAAAACGGTATTTTAGTAGAGCCAAATAGCAAAACATCATTAAAATCGGCATTAAAAAAAATACTATCTTTAGCAGATAAGGACTTGTTTGCCATGGGAGAAGAAAGCGTAAAATTAAGCACAAAGATCACTCCCGAAATTTGGAAACAAAGTTTATTGAAACTCGTACATGGCGTATAAACTAAAAATACTTGTAACCGGAGGTGCCGGAAACATTGGAAGTGCTCTCGTAAAAAAACTGATCTCAAATAAATTTCATTTTGTGGTTGTTATAGATGACCTTAGCACAGGCTCCATTGATAAATTACCGAAGCTTGAAGAGGAGAATTTTAAATTTGTAAAGGCAAATGTAAATAACCTTAGCGAAATTGATTCTGTGTTTTATTCGTTTAATTTTGATTTTGTGTTTCACTTGGCAGCTGTAGTTGGTGTTATTAGAACGCAAGAGAATCCTATAAAAGTTTTAAAAGACATTGATGGCATCAAAAACATTCTTGAGCTCTCAAAAAATTCATCTGTAAAACAAGTTTTCTATTCGTCTTCTTCCGAAGTGTATGGTGAGCCGGTTGAGTTACCACAAAATGAACATCGCACACCGCTAAATTCGCGAGTACCATATGCTGTTGTAAAAAACTTAGGCGAATGTTTTTTTAGAAGCTATCAGCAGGAATACGGTTTAACCTATACCATCTTCCGTTTCTTTAATACATATGGCCCAGGGCAAAGTACCGATTTTGTAACAGCTAAATTTATTGCAGCTGCATTAAAAGGTGAGGACATACCTTTATATGGTGATGGATCGCAAACACGTACTTTCACGTACATTGATGATAATATAGAAACCATAAGTAATATTTTTGAAAAAGGATTAGTGAAAAACGATGTGATCAATTTAGGGAATGATGAGCTTACCAGCATTAAAGAATTGGCCCAACTCATTATAAAATTAACCGACTCTAAATCAAAGATCATTCATTTACCACCTTTAAAAGAGGGAGACATGACGCGCCGACAGCCTGATAATTCAAAAATGAAAACTATACTGAATAAAAAATTGATCAGTATTGAAGAAGGTATTAAAAAAATATTGGCCGATAAACAATTCCTGAAATCCATAGGCATGTAACATGTGCGGCATCAACGGTTTTATATCAACGCAACACTCACAGCAAGATAGAGAAACAATCGTTCGCAAAATGAACGATTGTTTAAAGCACCGCGGACCAAATAACGACGGCATTTTTTCAGATAAGAAGATCACACTTGGTCACCGACGCTTATCCATCATCGACCTTAACGAAACAGCCAATCAACCCTTTTTTTCGCAAGATAAAAAACTGGTGATCGCTTTTAATGGTGAAATTTATAATTACCGCGAATTAAAACTTGAATTGCAACGCGCAGCGCAAGGAAACGAACATTCTACTTATTTTTTCCAAACCAATAGCGACACAGAAGTTATTTTAGCAGCCTATTTACGCTGGGGAAATCAATGTTTAAATTACCTCAATGGCATGTTTGCATTTGCTGTTTACAATACCGAAACAGGAAATGTATTTGCCGCACGCGATCGAATGGGTGTAAAACCCTTTTACTATCACTATACCGAAAGCATATTTGTGTTTTCTAGTGAGGTAAGGCCGATCATAAACAGTGGTATAAAAACATTCAAATTAAATTCTGATCTGATCTCTGAATATGTTCAATACCAAACCATACATGCGCCAAATACTATTGTGAAAGGTATTAAACAATTATTACCAGGTCATTATATAGAATACACCAACACTAAAGCCACTATAACAGAATATTGGAAGCCCGAACATTTTATTCAGCAAAAAAACGAACTGAGCTATAAAGAGAATTGCAATAAAGTATTTGAACTCTTAAGCGCATCAGTGCAACGCCGTTTAGTGAGTGATGTTCCTTTTGGTGCGTTCTTATCCGGAGGAATTGATTCGAGCATAGTTGTAGCCCTTATGAGCAAGGTTTCGAGTGAAAAAGTTAATACATTCAACATATCGTTTGACGAAAGTGAATTCTCCGAATCCAAATATGCACAACTGATCGCCAAAAAATACGATACCAAACATCACGAGATCAAATTAACGCCCAATGATTTTTTAAAAGAATTGCCGAATGCACTCAACGCCATGGATCATCCTAGCGGTGATGGGCCAAACACCTACATTGTTTCCAAAGCAACAAAAAATGCTGGAATAACTATGGCATTAAGCGGAATTGGTGGTGATGAATTATTTGCCGGTTACGAAAATTTTAAACGCCTAAAAGAATTACAAGAAAAATGGTGGCTTAAAGTATTGCCGAGTGTAGCTTTAAAAATTGGTGGCACTCTAATCAAAAACAAAAAAAGATCTATTGGCAACGAAAAAATTTCAGAAATATTGAATTTGAATGCTCATGAACTAAAAAATATTTACCCATTAAGTCGAAGTGTATTCACAAACAAAGAACTTAATTCTCTTGTGAAACAAAATAATGCTGGGCAAACTATTACTGATATCGCTTCTTCTATTAAAGCAATAGAAAAAAAAATATTGAGCGCTATTTCTTGCATGGAAATTAAAACTTACCTACAAAATATATTATTACGCGATACCGATCAAATGAGTATGGCGGTTGCATTGGAAGTGCGCGAGCCTTTTTTGGACCATAATCTTGTGGAATTTGTTTTAGGAATTAACGACGATCAAAAATATCCTACAACACCAAAAAAATTATTGGTGGATAGCATGAGCGATCTGTTACCAAGCGAAATAGTAAACCGACCCAAAATGGGCTTTACCCTACCCTGGCCGCACTGGCTTAAGAACGAATTAAAAAGCTTTTGCGAGAATAATATTAGCAATCTAGATACAAAAGGAATTTTAAAACCTAAGGCTGCAAAAAACTTATGGCATCGCTTTTTAAATAATGATCCTTTGGTTACTTGGTCGAGGGTTTGGCATTTAGTAGTTTTAAATTATTGGATAGATAAGAACAACATCGACATAAATTGAGCAAGAAAAAGCTAAGCATACTAATTGATTGGTATTTACCGGGTACAAAGGCCGGCGGACCAGTTCGTTCCATATTTTCGTTAATTGCTTTATTAAAGAACGAATTCGACATTCATTTGATTACCACTAATCAAGATCTTGGCTCCAACGAAACATACACAGATGTTAAGGCAAATGAATGGATCAATAAAGAAGGAGTGAGTTATTACTATTTCTCGAAAGATCATTTAACCAAAGAGAATTTGAAACAATTACTGTTAGAAATAAATAGTGATGTTATTTACCTGAATAGCTTTTGGAGTTATTGGTTCTCGATCTTTATTGTACAACTCAAAAATCAGGGCGAAGTAAATTCAGAAATCATATTAGCTCCAAGGGGCATGCTAGGAAAAGGTGCGTTGAATATTAAATCTCTAAAAAAGAAGATCTATATCAGGCTTTCAAAAGTCAAGAATTTTTACAAGAACATTCATTTTCATGCAACAAATACCCAAGAAGAGAGCGATATCAAACAGTTTTATTCTAAAGCCAAGATCAGTGTGTTAGAAAACGTGAACAATGCAACTTCATTTAAAATCGAAAAAGAAAAAAAGCCAGGGCTTATTTCGCTTTTTTACCTCTCGCGCATTTCAAAGGTAAAAAATCTACATTTTGCATTAGCTATTTTAAGTAAAGTAGAAAAATACATGGTAGAATATACTATCTACGGAAACATTGAAGATGAAGCGTATTGGAATGAATGTCAACAACAAATAAAAGAACTTCCGGTTCACATTAAAGTAATTTATAAAGGCGAACTTCCATTTCATGATGTTCAAAAAACAATAGCCAAACATCACTACTTATTTTTACCTACAACCAACGAGAATTTTGGTCACTCTATTGTAGAAAGCCTAATGAGCTCTTGCCCTGTGATCATTAGCGACCAAACTCCTTGGAATGACATAGAAAAAAATGGAGCCGGCTTTGCATTAAGTCTTCACACCAAAGGTAAATTCATCAAAACCATTGAAGAATGCGCAGCGATGAACACTATAGAGTACAAAAAACAAAGCGATGCGGCTTTAAATTACATTAATAAGAAAATAAATTTATCTTTGATAAACCAAAAGTACATTCAACTATTTAATGGCAAACGCTAAAACAGATCTTTCAAAATTCAACAACTCCACGTTTGATACAGGCGGAAACGCGATCAGTCGCACCATTTGGTACTTTATAAATGTGATAGTGCTTAAAGGCCCTATGCCTTTTATGCGCCCCAAACGTTTTTGGTTAAGAGTATTTGGCGCAAAAGTTGGAAAGGGCTTAGTAATTAAACCACATGTATCGGTAAAATATCCGTGGAATTTAGAAATTGGAGATAATGTATGGATCGGAGAAAATGTATGGATAGATAACCTTGGAAAAATTAAAATAGGGTCTAATGTTTGCATATCACAAGGCGCAATGATCATGAGCGGAAACCATAATTTTAGTAAAAGTAATTTTGAACTTATGGTAAAAGAAATTAGCATTGAAGATGGAGCTTGGCTAGGCGCAAAATCGCTTGTTTGCCAAGGCGTTACCGTAGGTTCTCACGCGGTGCTAAGCGTAAGTTCAGTTGCATCCGAAAACCTTGAACCTTATAGTATTTACAGAGGAAATCCGGCCACAAAGATCAAAGATCGCGTGATAGAAAGTTAAAAAGAAAATTGTTTTTGTTTTAAAAATCCTTACTTTTATCCCATCGATACATCCGGAAAAATAGTTATTACAAAAACAGACGTAACCCCGCAGGCCATTTTTGACCTAAAGGGAGGAACTCTTGATCTTGACGGCAAAATAGTAGCCGAGAATCCTCTTGATTTTTTTGATCGTTTAAATCGCTGGACAGAGGAATTTGCGGCTAATAAAACCACGCAAAATCTTACAGTAGGTATACGTTTAGACTACTTCAATACGGTAGCGTCAAAATTACTCTCAAAATTCTTCATTAAACTAATTATTCTTGATGCCACTATTAACTGGTATTACGAAAAGGATGATGAGGAAATAAAAGAAGCTGGGGAAGATTATAAGATTATGTTGAATTACGAGATCAATATCATTGAACGTAACAACTAATAAATAACCCTAATTTTTTCGGTATAATTTCTTGATCATATACTCGTCTTTACGGTATACATCTATAAAAAATCTCAAATTCTTATTACTATCCGTTTGTGCGGTGTAGTAACGCACGTAAATAGGTATTGGTTTTTTTGGTGTTATTTTTTGCTGCACCGGCCGTTTCAACCATTCATCCAAAGTATCATAAGGAATTTTTAAGGTGTCCTCGCGAATTAAAAAACGTGCCATCTCATAATATTTGTCAAGCCTTATACAGCCATGACTTTGATAACGGTAAAATGTTTTGAAATAACGTTTACTATTAGTGTCGTGTAAATAAACGCCATATTTATTATTGAAATTGAATTTACAAACGCCTAAACTATTATCATCGCCTATTCGCTGACGAAAACGGATCGGTAAGTATTCTTTATTGTATCTTTTCCATGGCAGTTTTCCAATGTTGGTAACTACCTCTCCGTTTCCTCCTATCACTTCAAAGTTCTTACGACGCAAGTAACTTGTATCGCGCTGCACCATTGGCAATATCTCTTTCCAGGCAATAGTAAAAGGAACATTCCAATACGGATAAATAGTAATGTAATTTATTTTGCTTTGTAATAATGGCGTTGGTGTTTCCGGTTTTCCAACCACCACATTGCTTAATAAAACCAATGTATCTTGTTTCTTTTTTTTCCACCATTCAAATACACGAATATTTGCCGAAGGAATATTTACCATGGCGTATTTCTCAGGATATTTTTTTGGCTCCCAGCGCCATCGTTCCAAAGCCATTTCCATTTGGCGAATGGTATACTCCTTACTTAACTGCAATGCCTGCCTTGTGTACTTACCCATCTTCCCATCGGGATCAAGGTTCATTCGCTTTTGAAACTTTTTTAATGCTTTTGCTAATTTTAAACTATCATTCACCTTCAAACTATCCACATAATCGCCGGTAGCAGTTAAACGATCTTTTAATTGTTGAAGAAAGATGGTAGTATCTTTTACATTAAAGAAGGATACAGAATCCCAATTCCTTGTTTCATTCTCTCGAATATAATTCAAGAACGCGTATTTCAAAAACTGATAGCCTTCGTGTCTTGGCTCCAACGAATCAAAAACACGACGCACAAAGTTATTATCGACACCTGATTTTAAAATGCTTAACCAGTTTGTATCAAGCTTTGCGGGCTTCCATTCAATTAAAGCAGTATCCGGATTAAACCTTCCTTTGTTCAGGTGCGCACCGAATTTCAAATACGCATCAGTAAGCAATAACTCAGCCTGTGCTATATAACCCGAATAATACGACTCAGAAGCTTTATCAAATGTTTTTTGTAAAATGGTATCCAATTTTCGTGCATGATAATCTTGCGGATACAAACCGTAGTGCCGAGCATTTCTTATAAAGTAAACCATACTATCCCCCAATTGTGTAAGTTTGCCTTTATCAAAGAACATAATGTCCTTTCCTCGTTTTAAACGCTCAAAGAATGGAAATGACAGTAAGGTGTCGCCGTCGTAAATAAGTAAAGTGTCGCTGGTGTTTTTCTTTAAAATCTCGTGGTAAGATAAGAGTGTTGTTTTATTAACATCCTCAGGTTTCTTAACTACGATATTCTTTACGGTCCTTTCATTTTCGTTTTCTCTATTGCAGTTCCATAATGTAATTGAAATACATACACAGAAAAATAAAAAAGCACCTCTTTTAGGTGCCCTCTTATTAATATTTATGTTCTTCATTTCCATTCAACACCAATAAAAGTGTCAATATTAATGATGAGCTTCTTCTTTATGCTCAGCTTTTGCAGATGTAGTGTCTGTAGCTTCGTGCCGTGGTGTAGAAACTGTCGCAGAATCGGCGCGATCATGAGCTTCTGTGGCATGAGCATCACCATGATGACCGCCATGCTCTTCACTTTTGGCGCAGCATGCCATTTCGCATGTTCCGGATTTACATGCATCCATGCACTCTTTTGAACATTTACCTTCTTCGCAGCAGCATTCTCCGTGCTTAGGATCGCCTATGCTAACTAAAAGCACAATTACAAATACTATAACACTTGCAAAGATCAATGGTACCGTAAATGATACCGGCTTTTTCTCGTTTGAGTGATCATTATCATCGTTATGACTTCCCATAATAGTTAAATTAATTTATACGAAAGTAATGCTTTATATTAATATTTAAAATACCGATACCTAATAAATTTAAGAACCCATTGTTGATAGTTTTTTGGTTCTGATGAACCATTTTGGCCGTTCAAAAGGCCCGATTTGCGTTAATAGCCCCATTTTCTCTAAATTTAAGCTTTCTCTTTATACTAAAAGCTTCTATAAACGTTATATACAAAGGTTTTGCGCGCAGATAAAAAATATTACTTTTTAGGGATGATACTTGGCTTGATTTATTTTAACCATGCCCAAACATACAAGCTCAACATCGCTAACGAAAAGCAATTGCCTTTTAAGAGCATCAATTACAAAAAACACCATTCCAAAAAAAGCTTTGCAGTAAAAGAGCTGGATAATGTACTCGCCTATTTTCAGAGTAAAGGATATTTATTAGCTCAAGCCGATACCATTGAACAAAATTCAAATTCCATTTCTGTTTCCATTATTCCGGGCAACCAATTAAAATGGGCGCAATTGAAACTTGGTAATCTTAATCCTTCATTGGCCTCAAAAATTGGATTTAGCGAAAAACTTTATTTACAAAAACCATTCAGCGGTAAACAAATTACCCAGCTAAAAGAACGCATCATTACCTATTATGAGAATAACGGACATCCTTTTGCAAGCGTAAAACTGGATAGTGTTTCCATTGAGAATACTATTTTAAAAGCGGTGCTTAATGTTCAAAAAGGTCAATTCTTTAAAATTGATTCGGTTGTAGTTGTAGGAAATGCAAAATTGAATTCAAAATTTCTGCAGAGGTATATTTCTGTATTTCCCGGTAAGCCATACAATGAGAAAGCCATGCAAGATATTGGCAAACGCTTGATACAACTTCCTTTTGTAACGCAAACAAAACCTCAATTGGTAAAATTAACTGATAAGACCAACAAACTTATTTTATTTTTAGATAAAAAAAGAGCAACACAGTTAGACGGCATCATAGGCGTGCAGCCCAATGCCAATACCGGAAAAACCATTTTAACCGGTGATATTAAGATCAAATTATTAAATGAGATATTGCACAACGGCGAAACATTTGACCTGGAGTGGCGAAGGTTACAGTCGCAAACTGTAGATTTTAAAGGTAAAATGATCTATCCGTACATGTTTGGCTCATCTTTTGGAAGCGATTACGCTATTAAGATCTATAAACGCGATACCTCCTTTATTGATATCAATAATGATATTGGTTTGCAATATTATGTATCGGGATTGAATTACATTAAATTGAACGTAAAAAAACGAACGTCCAATATCATTTCTACCTACGGATTAGCAAACGTAACCGCACTACCCGATTACGCCGATGTATCAACACAACTGAACGGCTTTGGTGTTTTTTACGAAGACCTCGATTATAAATTCAATCCGCGAACGGGAATATCTGTGCAAATGAATGCCTCTGCCGGAAATAAAAAAGTGAGAAAAAACCCGAAGATCAATGATCTTGCTTATAACAACATCACACTCAATTCAACGCAATACATGTATGATGCTACCATTAGCGGCTATATGAATTTGTCGAAAAACAATGTTTTAAAATTAGGATTGCAAAGCGCTTCCATTTTTGGAGACGCTCCTTTATTTACAAATGAAATGATCCGAATTGGCGGCTTACGAACTCTAAGAGGTTTTGATGAAGAAAGTATTTTTACCTCGTTTTACACCATTGGCACCATTGAGTACCGATTTTTATTTGCGCAAAACTCCAGCATTATTGTATTTACCGAAGGCGCTTTTTATGAGAAGAACGCTTTTAATAGTTACATCAATGATACACCAATAAGCGTTGGTACAGGCATTAACTTCGAAACAAAAGCAGGGATCTTATCTATCAACTATGCTATTGGAAACCAATTTGGTAACGGCTTTGATGCAAGAAACGGCAAGATCCATTTTGGGTTAACAGCTTTGTTTTAAACCCCTTTCATTTCCATTATAATTTAACTATATTTGTTAGGATTCGAACTAATGAAAAGACCACTTTTACTTCTACTGCTAAGTGTTTGCTTTTTTGGCAAGTCACAAATCTTTTCTTCATACCGTATTAATTTGGTGAGTTTCGTAAATCCGCAATCCACTGGCGGCATTGGCAGCGATCAACGCAAATATTCAGGATGCTGGGGCTGGTTTCAATCATCAACCAATAAAGAATACGCCATTGTTGGAAGCAGTACCGGAACTTATTTTATGGATATAAGCAATCCAGGGTTTCCAAATCTTTGCGATTACGTTGCGGGCAAACCGGGTTGCACTTGGCGCGAAATGAAAACGTATCAAAACTACTGCTATATTGTAAGTGATGATGCCCCGCCAAATCGTTTTCAAATAATTGATATGCAATATTTGCCGGATAGCGTGCATGTGGTACACGATGGAACAACCTATTTTGAAAGAGGACATACTATTTGGATAGATAAAGATAAAATGTACATAGGTTCCGAAACGCAACTGGGCGGTTCGCATCAATCAATGACCATTTACAGCTTAGCTACACCAACAAACCCTGTGCTTTTACGCTCACTTAAAACAGATTTTCCAATAATTAGCGTGGTGCACGACATGTACGTAAATAATGATACTGTTTTTGCATCGTGTGGTAATCAAGGACTTTATCTTTTAAAATACAACGATGCTTTAAACACATTTACACAATTAGGTTCGTATACAAATTATAGCTCAGGTTCGGCCTACAATCATTCAAGTGCTTTAACTGCCGATAAAAAAACATTAGTGTTTTGTGATGAAGTGCCAATTCTTTTACCCATACGCATTGTTGATGTTCAAAATCCCGCAAACATTATTCCTCAAAGCACCATCAATCCATACCCAAATACTACACCGCATAATCCGTATATGATCGGCAGCAGATGGGCTATTATCAGTTGCTACGAGGACGGTTTAAATATTTACGACATTGCAGATCCGGCCAACCCAGTGTTTGCAGGTTTTTTCGACACTCATCCGCAAGGAGGCGCAAGTGCAAACTCATACAATGGTTACCGCGGCAATTGGGGTGCTTATCCTTTTTTTCCTAGTGGTTTAATATTAGCATTAGATATGCAAAATGGTGTTTTCTTATTAGATGCGAGTCAAACGTATATTCAACCTGTAGGGTTTACCGAGAATGCAGCTATGGAAACTAATTTTCAGATCTACCCTAGCCCTGCATCAGATCATATCAATATCACCAGCGCAAAAAATGTGGATGCCACTATAAACATTTCGAATATTTTAGGAGAAATAGTTTTATCCCAACAACTTTCGCTTTTTGGAAAGCAAAAACTAAATGTTTCTCAATTACCAAATGGTGCTTATATCGTGAACTTAAAAACAAAGAATGGTTCCCTCACAAAAAAAATAATCATTAATAATAACTAGTATGATAAAAAAATTACTTTTAGTTTTAGCTATCGTTGCTTTTAGCAAAACAAACGCACAGGTTTATGGCGCTAATAATTTTACACTTTGTAGCGTCATAAATCCCGGAACCTATACCACTTCTTACGGCACAAAATTCTCGGGATGCTGGGGATGGTATCAAGCCAATAAAAATCGTGAGTACGCCATTGCCGGCTCAGCTGCAGGAACCTATTTTGTTGATGTTACAAACCCTTACCAACAAGTAATTTGTGATTTTGAACCAGGCAAAATAACAGGTACCGTTTGGAGAGAGATAAAAACCTACCAAAACTACTGCTATGTAGTAAGTGATGATAGCGGACCAAATAGTTTTCAAATTTTCGACCTAAAATATTTACCCGATAGCGTTCATAAAGTTCATGATGCGCAAACTATTTTCAAAAGAACACATGCGCTTTGGGTTGATGGAAATAAATTATATTGTTCGAGCGTAACCTATAGCGATAATACAAAATCAACATTGAATATTTATAGTTTAGCCACTCCAAGTGTTCCTACTTTAATAAGAAGATTAAATCAAGATGCTGCATTCATCACAACCGTTCATGATACTTACGCCAACAACGATACGGTATTTGTTTCGGCCGGTTATGGCGGATTGTACACATTCACGCTTACTCCTCCCTCTTATTCATTTACACAGGTTGGATCATTAACAAGTTATGTAGGCTCCGGTTATAATCACAGTAGTGCCATCACACCTAACAAAAAAACATTAGTGATGTGTGATGAAGTTCCGGCAGGATTACCAATTAAAGTGATCGATGTGCAAAATTTAGCAAACATGCAGGTTCTTTCAACCATTAATCAATATGCAGCCGGCACACCACATAACCCTTGGACAGTTAACGATTCGTTATGTTTTATGGCCAGCTATTGTGATGGATTACAATTGATAAATATTAAAAACCCTAACGCGCCTTTCTTGGCAGGATTTTTTGATACAGCTCCACAAACCGGTGGTAATGTAAATAGTTATCCCGACCCGTATGATGGTTTATGGGGATTGTATCCGTATTTGCCAAGTAAAAATATTGTGGCGGTTGACGAACAGAATGGTATTTTCATTCTTAAATCGCATTTGTTTAAAAATCCTGATACCTCCACCGAAAATCCCAATCCTCCAATTGGCGTAGGAACAAGCACAGGCTCTTTACCTACCGGTATCGACCAGTATTTTTATAACCAAAATATTATGTTGAGCCCAAATCCTGCCAACGCATCTGTGTTTTTAATAATGGCCGACCTTATGACCACTAAAAACATAAGCGTTGAGTTACTTGATATCAAGGGGTCTTTAGTTTATAAACAAAGTACATTAGCTGTCTCTTATACACATCTGACGCTGCCGACGAATAGAGAGGTGTAGATCTCGGTGGTCGCCGTATCATTA
>ENA-ORBV01004495-ORBV01004495.1-microbial-mat-metagenome-genome-assembly--contig:-NODE-4495-length-26713-cov-25.700255_pt1 | contig 26713 bp, 24 predicted proteins | sample MGYA00237777_ERZ505514 | MGnify/ENA primary metagenome ERZ505514 (study PRJEB26160, sample SAMN06269048) | microbial mat metagenome | isolation source: Oligotrophic lake microbial mat | place...
CGAATGCAGCCCTGAATTCAAAGGGATATCAGCAAGCTTGCGAAAGCGGACATCGCCGGCAGGTGCCAATATTCTTGCCACATGACTTCCGCAAAGAGAACTCTTTACCTGGTGTGCTACGACATCGGTTGCCCGCGCCGCTTGTATCGGGCGCATCGGTATCTGCTTGGATACAAGGTTGGCGGGCAAAAATCGTTTTTCGAGTGCTGGTTGACGCCGGCCGAATTGCGTGAGGTTCGGGAAACGCTGGAATCCCTGCTTCTCCTGTCGGCGGATCGGGCTCACATTTTTCAGCTTGACCCGCGCCAGAATGTCATGGCTATGGGTATTGCCGTTGTGCCGCCGACTGCGGCATTTATGATTGTCTGACCAGGGTTTCGAATGACCAGTCTTTACGTGGATCGACGCGGGGTTGTCCTCAAGGCAGATGGGGAGGCGCTGGCGTTTTATGAAGAAGGGCAACGTGTCGGGACTGTTCCGCTGGCGCCGCTCTCGCGAGTTTTTTTGCGGGGCGACGTGACCTTGTCGTCTTCGCTGCTGGGCAAGTTTGGCGAGCGAGGCATCGGGGTTGTGATTCTGTCTGGCCGCAAGGGCGTGCCCTCGATGCTGCTGGGGCGGCCGCACAACGACGCGTCCCGGCGCTTGGGACAGTATGGGTTGGCACGCGATCCGGACGCGTGCCTGAGGTTTGCGCGGGAGGTAGTACGGCAGAAATTGGCGAGTCAGGCGAGCTTTCTTTCCGAGAAGCGGGATGCGTTGGCCCAGTCGCGCTATGCGCTGACGCTGGTATTGCGAAAAATCGACGGCGCGCTCGCGTCGCTGGATCGTCATACGACAATCGCGGCATTGCGCGGCGCCGAGGGTGCCGGTGCGGCCGCCTATTTCGACGGTATCGCGGAACTGGTTCCCGATCGCCTTGGGTTCAAGCGCCGCAATCGCCGCCCACCGAGAGATCCCGTAAACGCCGTCCTCTCGCTTGGCTACACGCTATTGCACGCGGAGGCCGTCATTGCGTTGTATGGCGCCGGACTCGATCCGTTCATCGGCTTTTATCATGCCCTCGATTTTGCCCGCGAATCGCTGGCGTGCGACATCGTCGAATCGCTGCGTGTCGAGGTCGATCGTCATGCGATCCGAATGTTCAACGAAGAGACGCTGCGTGCGGAGGATTTTTCGCAAACTGCCGAGGGCTGCATGATGGGCAAGGCGGGCAGGGCGCGCTTTTATGAGGCATGGGAGCGGGCCGCCGAACGCATTCGCAAGGGCTTGACGGAGAGAGTCGCCGACGTTGTGACGGCCGTTCGTGCGATCGACGCGAAATTGCCCGTTGCAAGCGAGCAACTTTCCTAGGCTCGTGCGCGGCGATTTCCGTCACATGGCTTCTTTCATCATCGGCTATGACATTGCGGACCCGCGCCGCCTCGGGCGCGTGCATCGCGAGATTCGCAAGTTCGCGATGCCGCTTGAGTACAGCATTTTTCTGCTTGTCGGTAGCGAATCCGAGCGGGACCGTTGCCTTGCTGCCCTGGAAGGCCTGATCGACAAACGCGCGGATGACGTGCGCTGTTACACGCTCCCCGCCCGTGGCCTGCAAGCCAGGATCGGCTGCGCCGGATTGCCGTCCGGCATACTGTGGAGCGGGCTGCCGGCGCCTATCGGCTGACGCCGGCAAGCTTGCCCTGCAGGACTGCGACGCAGCCTTCGCGCATCATTAAAGGATGGAACAAGGAATTTCTACTGCCGACGCAACGACCTGGTTCGTATCGCGCCACCCTGGCGCGATCGAGTGGGCGCGCCGGGAGAACATCCAGGCGCTGCGCTGGGTTTCCCATATTGTCGCGGGCGACATCGCTGCCGGCGACACCGTCATCGGGACGCTGCCTGTGCATCTGGCCGCTGCGGTGTGCGCCCGCGGCGCCCGTTATCTGCATCTTGTGATCGACCTGCCAGAAGCACTGCGCGGCCGGGAACTGACGCCCGGGCAATTGTGCGAATTCAACGCCCGGCTAAAGTGCTATCACCTTGAGGAGCGCAATTGAAAATCCACGTTGCCATTGTTTCCGACCAGATTCTCGCGAACCTGATTCCCGCGCTGATGGAAAAGCCCGACGCGGTCTGGCTTGTGTCCTCTCTCGCGATGAGCGCACGCGGCGTGGATTCTCGCCTGGCGCGCCTGCTGAAAAAGGCTGGAATGGCCGTCGAAATCCGCAATGCCGCGCCGGAGGTCAACATGCGCGCTATCTACGCTTTCGCCGCCTCGGTGATTGACGAACTGATGGAAAAGCACGCCGCTGCGGAATTGATCCTGAATGCGACCGGCGGCACCAAGCCGATGTCGTTGGGCTTCATCGAGGTTTTTCGCGGCATCGCTGCCCGCATCATCTACACCGATACCCCGCACCGGCAGATCGATGTTCTGCCGCAGGGAAGGGAGGACGCCGCCGTGCCGACGCCCATGTTCGACGTGCTCGACGTGCCCGGTTATCTATCGGCCCAGGGATTGCGCTACGCGGAAGCGGATTCCGACGCGGCACCCTATGTCACCCGTATGCAGGGAAGGAAGGCCGCGGCGAAGCACTTGGGCCGAAACGCAGTCAAGCTCGAAGCGTTATTCCGCACCATGAACGCTTTGGCGGACAGGGCCCTTGATCGGGACGGCAATTTGGTCGACCCGATGCAGCGGTTCAACACTCCGCACCCACCCCGCGGCGATTGGGCGGCGGCGCTGCACGCGCTGATTGACGCAAAATGTATTTCCTGGAGCACGGGCAGCAACGATATTGCGTTTATTGACGCCGAACGCACGCAATTCGTGCGCGGCGGTTGGCTTGAGGAGTATGCCTTCCACCTGGTCCGCGACGAACGCCCGTTCGATGTGCGCAAGGGTGTCAAGGTGCAGATGGAGGGCGGTGATGGCGTCACGAACGAGTTTGACGTGGTGGCCTGCCATCTCAACCAGCTCTTGTTTCTGGAATGCAAGACCCTGAAATTCGAAGAGGGCCGCAACGACAGCGACGTGGCCTACAAGCTCGAAAGCCTGGGCGACCGGGCGCGCGGACTGTTCGGTGAAACCTGGTTGTTGTCGGCGCAAACGCCTACGCCAATCCTCAGGAAGCGGGCAGAACAAGGGCGCTTTCGCTTGCTCGGGCCGGCGGACTTGCCGGGATTGCGTGAACGAGTGCGCGCGTGGATCGAAGGGGCGTGACAATGTGCCTTCGACCTGCGCGACGTCATCGATCGATGCATGCTTGTTCGATGAGTAGGCCTGCGCCCAATTTCAGAGCGCTTTCCATTTCGGAGCGCATCCAGCTCGTTCTTGTAGCCGCGAATCATCCTGACTCAAGGCCTGCTTTTCACCCGCCGAAGAGCGGCGCGTTCGCGCGACAGCCCTATCTCATTCGCTGTTGACCTCATCGAACACCCACGCGGCGAAGGCCTTGACCTCGGCGCGGTGCCGGCTGCCGCGCGCGACAATCAGGAAGTGCTGACGTGGCACCGCGATGCGACTGCCCGAGCGGCTGGCGAATAGCGGCACCAGCTTGCCTTGCTTGACCAGGCGATTGACATGCGGCGCGCGCCCGATGGCGACCCCTTCGCCTTCGACGGCGGCGCTGATCGCCTGGTCGTAATGTGAAAACGTCAGCGAGCCGGCCGGTTTCACGGTCGGCACATTCCACAGCGTGAGCCAGTTGGCCCAGTCAAGCGAAGGCAGGCGGGTGTCCTCGTAGCGCAACAACACCTGGCCTGCGAGGTCAGCGGGCGTCTTGAGCGGGCGCGCTTTGTCCTTCAACAAAGCCGGGCTCACCATCGGAAACGCCTCCTCGTTCATCAGCGCAATCGCGTCGCGCGGCGCGGCCTCCGGCTCGCAAAAGCGGATCGCGCAGTCGATGCGCTCGCGTTCCAGCGAGACGATGCTGTTGTTGGCGGCGATGCGCACGTCGATCTCCGCATGGCGCGCGCGAAAGCCCGCCAGGCGCGGCACCAGCCAGAGCGAGGCGAACGACAGCGCGGTGGTCACCGTCACCAAGCGGGGCTGCGGGCCGCGCAGGGCCGCCACCGTGGTGTTGATCTCGGCTAACGCGCGGGACGCGGTGCGATACAGCGCCTCGCCTGCCTCGGTCAACGCGAGGCTGCGGTTGAAGCGGTTGAACAAGGGCACGCCGATGGCCGCTTCGAGCGTCTTGATCTGGCGGCTGATCGCCGATTGTGTGATCGACAACTCTTCTGCCGCCTGGGTGAACGACAACTGCCGCGCAGCCGCTTCGAAGCCGCGCAAGGCAGGCAACCGGCCCTGGTCGAACCCACCGCGTTTCTGCGCCAATATGAAGCTACTCAGCGGCCAGCTTGAGCCGTTTGAGTGTGGCCATCTTGGCTGCGCCTGCATCGCAGGCGAAGCCAGCGCCTTCTCGCGCGCGGCCTCAAGCGTGGCCACCATCGCCGCCGGCATTTTCGCCGGCACGAGGATGCCGCCAAAGCTCAGCTGCACCACCGGGATGCCCGATTCGGTCAGTATGGGCACTTCCGGGAACGAAGGGTGGCGGCACCCCGGCAAAGCCCAGGCGGGTGAGTCCGATGCTGCCGGACGCACCGTCGATGCGCTGATCTCGCGATGCCGAAGCGGCGCGAAGCTTCAGCTCGCCTGCGGGCTCAAGGCATGCACCACCGCGGCTACAATCAATGCGGCCAGCGCGACAAGGTCGGCCAGCACCACCCTGGATATCGCCGCGTTGTAGCCGTCGATCTGCCAGGCCAGAAGCAGAAATGCGATCACGCTCGCCAGAGCGGCGATGAGCGCGAGGCGATGCAGCAACGGATCAAACGCCGCATAGGCGAGGAAGGCCGCGAGCAGGCCGAAAAGTACGGCACGGTGACGCAGCAACAACTCCAGGTTGCTGTCCCGCACAGTGATGCCATACAAGGCTTCGAGCTTGGTGGCGCTGACCACCCCGATCAAGGGCATTGCGTGAATCAGGGCAACCAGAAGCAGAGCGGCAGGAACGACATAACGCATGGCCGGGCTTTCGAGGGTGAAAGCCCGGTTTTACCGAATGCCTGGCAGCGCGACAATAACCCCGGAGGTAAGTGACACTTGCAGCGGCCGCTGTCAGCGCGCCAACGGCCGCGCACTGCCGCAGCCGCAGCCAACATGCCTTGCGTCGAGAGCGGGAGCGACGTGTCGAGACATTCGACCTTTTCTCACCGCGCGCGCGCATCGACAAACCTGGGCGAGCGCTGCTCCCGCCCGGCCGCCACCGCCTCGACCTGATTGACCCCGGCCTTGAGCGCATCCTGCTCGGTCGATTCGAGCAGCAGAGCCTCGGCCACGCTCAAGGAAGACCCGCGGTTGTAGATGCGCTTGGCGGCTGCCACTGCGGACGGGCTGCGTGCGGCTATTTCAAGCGCGGTGGCCATGGCTTCGGCATGCGGGTCGTCGCAGACCCGGGTGGCAAAGCCGTAGGCATGCGCCTCCACCCCGCTGAACACGCGCCCGGTATAGGTGAGCTCGCGGATCACGTCGGCGCGCGCCAGTTCGCGCATCAGCACGGTACCGGCCATGTCGGGCACCAGGCCCCACTTCACTTCCATGATCGAGAGCTTGGTGGCCGGTGCGATGTAGCGCATGTCGGCACCGAGCATGATCTGGAAGCCGGCGCCAAAAGCCACGCCGTGCACTGCGGCGATCACCGGTACCGGCAATGTGTGCCATACCCAGGCGGCCTGCTGCGCACGATTGGTGAGGCCATGGGTGCGCGGCGTCAGGCGATACGACGCTGCGCTCAACTGCGACCCGCTGTTTTCGCCGACGGGCTTGGCGCCGAGGCGGCCCAGGTCGATGCCGGCGCAAAATGCGCGCCCTTCGCCCGACAGCACTACGCAGCGCAGCGCCGGCTTGGCGGCCAGCAATGCGCCGGCTTCGATCAAGGCATCGAACATGCGGTCGTCCGCCGCATTCATCTTGTCGGCGCGAATCATCCTGACATCCGCAATGCCGTCCTTGATTTCGATGCTGACTCTTTCTTTCATGGCTGCCTTTGCTGGTGCGGGTTGGCTGGTGTGACCTGGCAGGGGGCTGCGCTAGGCGCGCGCCAAGGCGGCGGCGTTGGTGCCGGCGGCGCGCCCCTGGGTCACCGCGGACAACAGGCCGCCGCCGGAAAAGTAACCCCAGCGCGAGGGGCCGGACATGCCGCGCGCGGCACCGCCACCGGCGAACAGGTTGGGCAATTGCGTGCCGTCCGCGCGCAGCACACGGGCGCCGGTATCGATCACCACCCCGCCCTGGGTATGAAACAAGGCCCCGGTCACTTTTACCGCGCAAAACGGCGCTTCGAGCGGCTGCTTGCCGGCGAAGTCGCGGCCGAATTCATCCTGGCGCGTCCCGGCGCACAGCGCGTTTACTTCGGCCACGGTGGCCTCCAGCGCATCGACCGGCAGGCCAATCATTTCGGCCAGCGCGCGAATGCAGGGCGCCTTTTTGATGCCGCCTAACCCCGCCACCTCCTTGTAGTCGGTGAAACCCAGGATCGGCTTCTCGCGAATCTCGTCATAGATGTTCCAGGCGCAGCGCCCGGGCTGGGCAATGGTATCGACGGCCTGCTCCGAATAGCCGCGCACCTCGTTGGAAAACCGCTTGCCGTGCGCATTGACCTGAAAGCCGCCGGGCACGAGCAGGCCCCAATTCATCGGGTTGCCGTAGGGCGTGGCCACCGCGCCGTGGCCCTGGTAGCTGCCGAGGTCGGCCAGGCCGGCGCCAAGTTCGCGGCCCCAGCGGATCGCGTCACCCTGGTTGCCCACATGGCCCCAGAACTCGGCGTCGGCAATTTCCGGAATGTATTCGCGCACCATCTCCTGGTTGCCGCCAAAGCCGCAGCAGGCCAGCACCAGCGCCTTGCAGCCGACGGTCTCGCTGGCGCCATCGGGCCGCGTGTAGCGCACCGCGACCACGCGGCCTTCGGCAGTGGCGTACAGGTCGGCGGCCAGGGCGCCGGTGACCAGATCGATCTGCTTGCGGTCGGCCGCCGCCAGAAGTGCGCTCTGGAGCTCGCCGCCGGTACGGTTGGGCGTGCCATGCATGCGCAATACCGAGTGGCCGGGGTAGAGAAAACCTTCCACCAGCTTGAATTCCACCTGGTGCTCACCGGCCAGCCAGTCGATGGTGGGGCCGGAGGCCTCGGCCACCATGCGCACGATGGCTGCGTCGGTCTGGTGCCTGGCCTTGGCCAGAATGTCGCCGGCCAGCAGTTCGGGCGAGTCCTCGATGCCCATGCTTTTTTGCAGCCGGGTGCCGGCGGCGGGAATCAGTCCGGTGGAAAGCGAGGTGCTGCCGGTGGGTCGTTCGTCACGCTCCAGCACCAGCACTTCGGCACCGGCCTCTTTTGCCGCCAGCGCCGCGGTGAGGCCGCAGGCACCGGCGCCGATGATCACAACATCGACGGTGTATTCGAATGCGGCCGCCGCGGCGGGTTGCACAGGCATATCGGGGCGTCCTTGACGATCGGGGCGTCGTGTCGGCTCAGGCAGCCTGGCCGAAGTCGCCGCAAGGCGGATTGCATTTCGACGGCGTCAACAGGCTGACCTGCTGGTCCTTGAGAAACGGCCGCACCTTCACCAGGTAGGCCTGGAACGCCGGGTCCTTGTAGAGCAGGTCGCGGCGGCGCTGGCGCTCACCCGCATCGGCATAGGCGAACATCATGATGATCTGGTTGATGTTGCCGATCTCGGTACGGTAGATGCCCATGAAATTGCCGAGAATGCGCAACTGCGGTTCCAGCCCTTCTTTCTCGAACAGTTCGATAAAGGCAGCGGCAGTGCCGGAATGGAGGGTGTAGGCGCGGTGATCGATGACCATAGGAATCTCCCGGATTCAGGGGATCAGCAGCAAGGAACCATGGGTGGCCCGGCTTTCCAGCAGGCGATGCGCGGCGGCGGCCGCAGACAACGGGAAGGTCCGATGCACCAGCGGCGCGACCGCGCCGCTGGCGACGACCGCAAAGAATGCGGACGCGCAGGCTTCGAGCTCGGCTATGTCGGCGGTGTATTCACCGAGCCGGGTCCAGGTGAGGATCAGGCTTTTCTGGCGCAATTGTTCCAGCGATACCGGCGGCACCGCGCCCGACGAGCTGCCGAAGCAGGCCATCCAGCCGCGCGGCGCCAGGCAGGCGATCGAGCTTTCCCAGGTGGCCTGACCGACCGAGTCATAGACCGCCGGCGCGCCGCGGCCGCCGGTGAGTTCCAGCACGCGTGCCGGCCAATCGTCGCGGCCGTGCACGAATACATGGGCATAGCCGTTGGCACGCGCCAGTTCGACCTTGTCGGCCGAGCCCACGATACCGACCGCCTCGGCGCCCAGGCTCTTCAACCACTGGCCGGCGATCGTGCCGACGCCGCCGGCGGCGGCATGGAACACCACCACGTCACCGGGCTTCACCGCATAAACCCGGCGAATCAGGTACTCGACGGTCATTCCCTTGAGCAGCGAAGCCGCCACCACGGTGTCGCTGATCGCCGCCGGGATGCGCACGCAGGCGTCCGCCGGGAAGTTGCGTACATCGCAATAGGAACCCAGTGGCCGCGCCGCGTAGCCCACCCGGTCGCCAATGGCGAAGCGCGTCACACCGGCACCCAGCGCCTCGACCACGCCCATGCCTTCCATGCCGATCACCACCGGCGCGGTCAACACCTTCGATTCCGCATAGTCGCCGCGGCGCGCATGGGTGTCGGTGAAATTCACGCCGATCGCGCGCTGGCGAATGCGCACCTCGCCGGCCTTGGGCGGCGTGTCCGGCAGCGTGTCTTCGACCAGTTCCTCGGGACCGCCGTAGCGGTGAATGCGCATTGCTTTGGACATTGGTTTCTCTCTTGTCAATTGGAAAGGGCGGCTCGCTGCGAGCGTGCCTGCGTTGCGGGGTATTTGCTCCAGATCGTTCAATACCGCGCGCGTGCGCTCTCGTGGACGCCGTAGCGCGCTTCCATCGCCTGCACTTCGGGCATGCCCAGCAGGTCGAAGAACTCGCGGAAACTCGCCACCTCGTCGGTCAGGCTGGCGATCGAGCCGGTCTGCTTCAGGGTGGTCAGCACATGGTTGGCAGCGCGAATCGCCGCCAGCATGATCCAGTTGGGGTAGATGATCAGCTTGAAACCAAGACCTTCGATCTCCTCGCGGCCGAGGAACGGGGTCTTGCCGGAGGACGCCATGTTGTACAGCAGGGGTGTCTTGAGTTTCGGCTGGATCAGCGCTAACTGCGCCGGGCCCGGCGCCTCGATGAACAGCATGTCGGCACCGGCATCGCGATAGCGCGCCGCGCGCTCGAGTGCGGCATCGAACCCATCGACGGCAATCGCGTCGGTGCGCGCGATGATCATGAAGTCGGCGTCGATGCGCGCATCGACGGCGGCCTTGATTTTCGATTCCATTTCAACGCACGGTACCAGGGTCTTGCCGGCCAGATGGCCGCAGCGCTTGGGCATCACCTGGTCCTCGATGTGCACCGCGGCCACCCCGGCGCGCTCGTAGGCCTGCACCGTGCGGCGCACATTGAGCACACCACCATAGCCGTTGTCGCCGTCGGCGATCAACGGCAGGCCGCTGGCATCCGCAATGCGCCCGGCGTTGTCGGCCATCTCGGTCAGGGTCAGCAGGCCGACGTCCGGCATGCCCAGGCGCACCGCGGTGGTGCCGGCGCCGGTCATGTAGATCGCCTCAAAGCCGTGCTTGGCGACAATCCGCGCGTTCATCGCATCGGCCACACCGGGCGCCATGATGGCGCCGGGTTGCGTCATCAGTTGCCTTAACCTGGCGGTGGTTTTCATCGTGTCGTCTCCTCGCGGCGGATCATGAAACAGGCTTGACTCTTTGTAATAGTATAGAAGCCTTGGCAGCGTCCGGCGGCATAGCCACGCATCCGACCATCACTTCAAAAGGCAAATCATGCACGGTCGTTCGGGCAGTAGCTGGTTGGTTTTGACCTTGTTTGCGGCCGCGCTCGCCACTGCCGCCACCGCTGCGCCGGCGCAGTCGCCGCGCACCCTGATCGTTGCCGCACCGCAAACGCCGACCGGCTTCGACGGCGACCTGCCCAAGGTGGCCACGCGCCAGATGGTGACCCAGGTCTACGAGGGCCTGGTGCGCTACAAGCGCGTCACCGGCACCGACGGCCGCGTCACGCTTGACGCCACCCAGGTCGAAGGCCACTACGCCGAGAGCTGGACGGTCTCGCCCGACGGCCGCGAATACACCTTCAAGCTGCGCCGCAATGTCAAGAGCCCGTTCGGCAACGAACTGACCGCCGACGACGTAGCCTGGAGCCTGGATCGCGCCTGGGCTGTCAAACGCACCAGCTTTTTTCTCTACAACCTGATTGGCCTCACCAAATGGGAGAAGATCGCCAAGTACGAGATCAAGATGATCCTGAAGGCGCCCAACCTGATCTTCCTGCCGATGCTCACCATGTACTTCCCGCCGCTGTACGACTCGGTGCAGGCGAAAAAGCATGTCACCACCGACGACCCGTTCGCCGGCAAGTACATCGATCAAAACACCGTGGGCTTCGGTGCCTATCACCTGCAGTCGATCAAGCCCGGCGAGCAGGTGGTGCTGACCGCCAACCCCAATTATTTTCGCGGCAAACCCTGGTTCGAGCGGGTGATCTATCGCGAAGTGCCCTCGACCGCCAACCGCGTCTCGCTGCTCAAGACCGGCCAGGTGCAGTGGGTCGAAGACCTGCCCTTGAAGCAGATCGCCGATCTCAAGAAAGACAGCACCCTCAAGGTTGAATCGGTCACCGGCACGCAGCCGGCGACCATTCGCATGAACCCGAACATCAAGCCCTTCGACGACCTGCGGGTGCGCCAGGCCCTGGTCTTTGCCACCGACTATGCGGCGATGAACCGCTCGGTGTTCGAAGGCCTCGGCGTGCGCGTGCGCTCCACAGTATCGCCCGGCGTGCCGGTGGCGATCAACGCCTTCACCGGCGAACGCGACCTGCCGCGCGCCCGCGCCCTGCTCACCGAGGCCGGCTACCCCAACGGCATCGACGTCAATCTCAACTACGCCGGCACCTACTGGTGGATGGAGCCGGTGGCGATCCAGTTCAAGAACCAGGCGGCCGAGGCCGGCATCCGCGTCAATCTGCAGCGCCTGCCGGACCCGGAGTTCGTGCAGCGCGGCCTGGTGGTCAGGCGCGACATGGCGTTGGCGACGCAAGGTGACGCCAGCTTCGTGCTCGACCCGGTATTCATGGTGTGGATCTTCGGTCATTCGATGGGCGTGGCCAATCGCAACCACTACAAGAGCGACGCCTTCGACAAGCTGACCATGCAGGCGCTGGCCGAAACCGACATCCGCAAGCGCTCCGACATGGTGGCCGACCTGCAGCGCATGCATGCCAACGACGCCTCCTGGATCATGCTGTATTACCCCGGCGTGCACCAGGCGATGAACCGCTGCATCAGCGGCTGGGTGTGGCATCCGGACGACTGGCCGCGCTTTTTCGACTTGAAGCAGGATGCGAAATGCGCCAAGTAGCGGCGGCCGGCGCGCCGGCGCAGCCGCTGTTGCAGCCGCTGTCGCAGCCGCTGTCGCCGCTGTAGCACCGGCCCGCAACAAAGGCATCGATGCACATCCTGCGGCTGGTGCTGCGCCGCCTGCTGTTGGCCCTGCCGATCCTGTTTGGCATGCTGCTGTTCACCTTCCTGCTGGTGCGGGTGGGCAGCAACGATCCGGTCGGCCTCCTGGCCGGGCCGACCGCCTCCGCCGAGGAGGTCGCAGCCATCCGCAAGCAGTTGAAGCTGGACCAATCGCCACTGGTGCAGTTCGGCGAATTCGCGCGTCGGGTGACGCGCGGCGACCTCGGGCAATCGTGGCTCTCGGGCAAGCCGGTGTGGGGCGAGCTCGCCTCGCGCCTGCCCGCCACGCTTGAGCTTGTCATCCTCGGTGGCCTCATCGGCGGCATTGCCGGCGTAGCCGCCGGCCTGCGCGCGGCCTTTCATCCCAACGGCTGGTTCGACCAGGCAAGCCGGGTGGTCTCGCTGGCCGGGTTCGGCATGCCCACCATCTTTCTCGGGCTGGTGGCGATTTTCGTGTTCTTCTATCTGCTGGGCTGGGCGCCGCCGCCGATGGGGCGCATCGATCTGTTGCTCACCAGCCCGCCTACCATCACCGGCAGCTACGCCATCGACAGCGCGCTGGCCGGCGACTGGGAGGCCGCGCGCTCGGCGTTGGCGCGCCTGGTGCTGCCGGTGCTGTGCGTGGCGATCGTGTTCGCCGCGCCGCTGATCAAGCAGACGCGTGCGATCGCCCGCGATGTGCTGGCCAGCGACTATGTGCGCTACGCGCGCGCCGCCGGCCTGCCGCCGGCAGTGGTGAAAAGCATAGTCCGGCGCAATGCCGCGGTGCCGGTGCTGACCTTTGGCACTACGGAATTCATCGCGCTGTTCGGCATTGCCTCGGTGCTGGAGTTGATCTTCTCCTGGGGCGGCATCTCGCAGTTTGGCTTGGTCGCGGTGCTCAAAGGTGACTTCGCGGTGGTGCAGGGCTATGTGTTGTTCATGTCGGTGATCGCGATGATCGTGTTCGCATTGGCCGATGCCGTGGTGCTGATGATCGAACCGCGCGCGGGGCTGCGTTGAACGCGGCAGCCATGCCCATCGATGGCGTGCGCCGGCGTGCGTTGGCGCTCCTGCTGGCTTCGCCCACCGGCACCATTGGCCTGGCGATCGTGCTGTTTTTCCTCGTGCTGGCCTTGCTGGCACCGCTGTTCGCGCCCTACGACGCCATCGCGGTGTCGTCGGAAAACGTGTTGAAAGGCCCGAGCGCGCGCTTCATGTTCGGCACCGACGGCAACGGCATGGACGTGTTTTCGCGCGTCGTCTACGGCGCACGCTACGCCTTCGGCATCGCCGTGCCGGTGCTGTTGCTGGGCATGGCGCTGGGTGTGCCGATCGGCCTGTATGCCGGCTATCGCGGCGGCTGGTTCGACGAGATAACGCTGCGCGTGATGGATGCGCTGCGGGTGTTCCCCTCGATCATCCTGGCGTTGGCGATCGTGGCGGCCACCGGTCACAGCCTGTTCAACGTGGTGGTGGTGATCGCCGTGCTGGACGTGCCGCTGTTCGCGCGGGTGGTGCGCGCCGAGGTGCTGGCCTTGCGCCGCTCGGGCCTGGCGGAGGCTGCACTGGCGGCCGGCAACCCGACCTGGCGCATTCTCGCGGTGCATCTGCTGCCCAACTGCCTGCGCGGCGCCATGGCACAGGTGCCGATCCGCATGGCGTGGGCGGTGCGGGTGACCGCCACCCTGGCTTTCATCGGCGTCGGTATCCAGGCGCCCACGCCCGAATGGGGCGCGATGATCCGCCAGGGCTCGGAATACATGATCAGCGGCGAATGGTGGGTGGCGATCTTTCCCGGCACCGCGCTGGTGATCCTGATCATCGGCTTTTCGATGTTGGGCGACGGCCTGGAAGAGTTGCTCGATCCGCGCAGCAACAACAGTTCGCGCTGACGGGCGGCTTTCGTGAGCCTGCTCGCTGTCGAAAACCTGCACACCCACTTCATCGCGCGCGATCGCATGCACCGGGTGCGCACCGCGCGCGCGCTGAACGGCGTCGGCTTCACGGTCGCCGCCGGCGAGGTCCTGGGCCTGATCGGCGAAACCGGCGCCGGCAAGTCATTGACCGCACTCTCCGTGATGGGCCTGTTGCGCGCACCGGCTACGATCGTCGCCGGTTCGATTCGCTTCGACGGGCGCGAACTGGTCGGCCTGGCCGAGCAGGAGATGAACCGGCTGCGCGGCAACGCGATGGCCCTGGTGGTGCAGTCGCCGCGCACCTCGCTCGACCCGCTGACGCGAATTGCGGACCAGCTCGCGCGGGTGCATATGGCGCACCGACCCGCCAGCGGCCAGGAGGCGCAGGCACGCGCGCTGGAAATGCTGGTAGCCGTCGGCATCGCCGACGCGGCCAGCCGCGCGCGCGCCTGGCCGCATGAACTCTCCGGCGGCATGGCGCAACGCGTGCTGATCGCCATGGCGCTGATCAACGAGCCCAGGCTCCTGATCGCCGACGAGCCCACCACCGGCCTGGATGTCACGGTGCAGGCGCAAATCCTCGACCTTCTGCGCGCCCAGGTCGCCGCACGCCACCTGGGCGCGATGATCATCACCCACGATCTGGGCATCGTGGCCCACTATTGCGACCGCATGGCGGTGATGTTTGCCGGCAGCATCGTCGAATCCGGCCCGGTCGATGCGCTGTTCGCCGCGCCACGCCATCCCTACACGCGCAACCTGATCGACAGCGCGCCGGATCGCGTGCAACTGGGGCGATCGAAGATCCGCGCCGGCAGCCCACCCGACCTCTACAACCTGCCGCCGGGCTGCCCCTATGCCGATCGCTGCCCAAGGGCGCAGGCGCTGTGCAGCCAGGCCCCGCCAGCGGCCGAATTCGGCGCCGGCCACGTGGCGCACTGCCATTTTCCCGAACAGGTGCGCGCCGCATGAGTGCTCCCGCCCGGCCGTCCGAAGGGAGTACTCATCCTCCCTCGGGGAGGATGTCACGCAGTGACAGGAGAGTCGTGCGCTGTGCTCCCGCCCGGCCGTCCGAAGGGAGCACGTCCGAAGGGAGCACATCCGAAGGGAGCACATCCGAAGGGAGCAGGTCCGAAGGGAGCACGGCCGGAGGGAGCACGTCCGGAGGGAGCACATCCGGAGGGAGCGCTCTTCCTCCCTCGGGAAGGATGTCACGCAGTGACCGGAGGGTCGCCCGATGAAAGTGCTGGAGGCGCGCGGCCTCATCAAGCATTTTCCCGGGCCCACGCGCGGCAGCCTGGTGCACGCGGTCAATGGCGTGAGTTTCGCTGTCGCCGCCGGCGAAACGCTGGCCATGGTGGGTGAATCCGGTTCCGGCAAGTCGACCATCGGCCGCCTGGTGCTGGGGCTGGAGGCGCCGAGCGCCGGCAGCGCGGTGGTCGAAGGCCGCGACCTGGCAAGCCTGTCGGCGCGCGAACTGCGCACCCGGCGTGCGCGCATGCAGATGGTGTTCCAGGACCCCTGGGGCACGCTCAATCCGCGCATGAGCATCGCCACCCTGATCGAAGAACCTTTTCTGCTGCACACCGCCCTGTCGGCTGCCGAGCGTGCCGAGGCGGCAGCACAATTGGCCGGCCGCGTGCGCCTCGATCGCCGTTTGCTGGGCCGCCATCCGGCACAGCTCTCGGGCGGCCAGTTGCAGCGCGTGGCGCTGGCGCGCGCGATCGCCACCGCGCCCAAGCTGGTGGTGCTCGATGAGCCCACCAGCTCACTCGATCTTTCGGTGCGCGCCGAGATCCTCGACCTGCTGGCCGAACTGCGGCACGAGTCGCAGGCGGCGTTTCTTTTCATCACCCACGACCTGGGCACGGTGCGACTGGTGGCCGACCGCGTGATCGTGCTGTACCTGGGTTCGGTGGTCGAAAGCGGCCCGGTGGCGCAGGTGTTCGACGACCCGCAGCACCCGTATACCCAGACCCTGCTGTCGGCCCATCTGCCGACCGACCCGCGCGCGCCGCTCAAGCGCCATCTGCTGGAAGGCGAGATTCCCAGCCCGCTCAACCTGCCGCCGGGCTGCGCCTTTGCCGGCCGCTGCCCGGTGGCGCAAACCCGCTGCAGCCAAGCAGCGCCAGCATTGGCGCGCCATGACGGCGACCGAACGGTCGCCTGCCTGCGCGTTGCCGACGGCGGCAATCGCCTGAACATCAAATAACGAGGTGAACCCATGAACCGCGTATCCGATCCCGACCTTTACTACTACTCGCCATGGGTGGAGCGCCCGCGCATCACCTGGCCCAACAATGCGCGCGTTGCCTTCTGGGTGGCGCCGAATGTCGAGTTCTATGAACTGCTGCCGCCACAGGGGCCGGGGCGCTCGGCCTATCCGCGGCCGGCGCCCGACATCGGCATGTACACCATTCGCGACTACGGCAACCGCGTCGGCTTCTGGCGCATGGCCGAGATGCTCGACGACTACAAGATCCGCGCCAGCATCTCGCTCAATGTGGCGGTGTTCGACCACTTGCCGGAGATCGCGAAAGCCTGCACCGAGCGCGACTGGGAGCTGTTCTCGCACGGCATCTACAACACACGCTACCTCTACGGCATGAGCGAGGAGCAGGAGCTGTCGGTGATCGAGGATGTCAAGGCCACCATCCTGCGCCACTCCGGCCAGAAGCTTGACGGCTGGCTGTCGCCGGCCCTGTCGAACACACCGCAAACCATGGAATTGCTGGTGCGCGCCGGCATCAAGTACACCCTTGACCTTTTGATCGACGACCAGCCGCAGCCGCTCAAGCTCAAGTCCGGCCGGCTGGTGAGCCTGCCCTATTCGCTGGAAACCAACGACTGGACCGGCCTCAACATTCTCGGCCTGCCGCCGCGCGAATACACGCGCCTGATCTGCGCCCAGTTCGACCGCCTGTACCGCGAAGGCGAACGCTCCGGCACCGTGATGGCGCTGCCGATCCACCCCTGGATGATCGGCTTTCCGCATCGGGTCGAGCCCTTGCGCGAGGCGCTCGACTACATCTGCGGCCATGCCGGCGTGTGGATGGCCACCGGCCGCGAGATCGCCGACTGGTATCTCGATCACCACTATGACGCGGCGCTGGCGCAGCAAAAACGCCTGGCAGGCGAGTAAGGGAACAACATGGCCGTCGACAACAGCTATCTCGAGTACCCGTGGCGCCGCCCGGGCATGGACCATGAACGCTACGCGTTCTCCAACCTTTTCGCTCGCAAAAAGGTGGAATGGCCGAACGGCGCGCGCATTGCGCTCATCATCATGCCGACCCTGCAGTTCTTTCCGCTCGACATGGAAGCCAAGCCTTTCCTGGCGCCCGGCGGGATGGAGCGCACCTATCCCGATTACTGGAACTACACCCTGCGCGATTACGGCACGCGGGTCGGCTGCTACCGGATTTTCGAGTCGCTGGCCGAGCGTTCCCTGAAGGCCACGGTGCCAATGAATTCGCGCGTCGCCGAGCGCCACCCCTTTCTCACCAACCATGTCAACACCCGGGGCCATGAAATCATCGCCCATGGGGTCGATATGGGTCGCCTGCATCATAGCGGCCTGGCCATCGAGGACGAGCGCGCGCTGGTGAAGGAATCGGTCGAGACCCTGCGCCGACTCTCCGGCCAGGCGGTGAAAGGCTGGATGTCGCCGGCGCAATCGCAATCGCAGCACACACCCGACTTGTTGACCGAATTCGGCATCGAGTATGCGTGCGACTGGGGCAACGATGACCTGCCGTATGCGATGCAGACCCGGGGCGGGCCGCTGTACGCGATGCCGAATGCCGTCGAGATCGCCGACCTGCGCCTGCTGCATGCCTACAAGCACCGCGCGCACGAATATGTAGAAGAAATCATCGACCATTTCAAGTTGCTGTACCGCGAGGCCGGCAAGCATGGCGGGCGCATCGTCACCCTGCCGCTCACGCCGTGGTGGATCGGCGTGCCGCATCGCATCGGTGCATTGGAGCGCGCGCTTGATTGCATGCTGGGTCATGCCGGCATATGGTCGGCCACCGCAAGCGAAGTGCTGGCGGTGTTCAAGGCACAACAGTCATGAGCGGGCCCGCGCTCACCGCCGAACTGGCAACCTTTGTGGCAGGCATCACGCCGCAGTCGATTCCATCCGCGGCGCTGGAGGTGGTGCGCCTGGGCTTCACCGACTGCTGCGCCTCACTCTTGGCCGGGTTGCCTGAAGCCGCCAGCAAAACCGTGGCTGCGATGGCACGCGCCAACGGCGGGCGCGCCGAGAGCCGGGTGTTGTTCGGCGACGAGCGCCTGCCCGCGCCGGAAGCGGCCCTGGTCAACGCCACTTGCGCCCACGCGCTCGATTACGACGACTACGCGTTTTCCAATCACCCCAGCGCAGTACTGGTGCCCGCGATCCTGGCCCTGGCCGACAGCAGCGGCGCCTGCGGCGCGCGGATGGCTGCTGCTTACGTGGCGGGCTACGAGACCTGGGCCGAGCTTTACCTGCGCGAGACCGACCACTACCACGCCAAGGGCTGGCATCCGACCGCCACCTTCGGTCCGCTCGCCGCCGCGGCGGCAGCCGCAGTGGTGCTGGGCCTGGATGCCGAACGCACGCGCAACGCGCTGGCGATCGCCGCTTCCTTCGCCGGCGGCCTGATGGAGAACTTCGGCACCGGCGTCAAGCCGCTGCATGCCGGCCGCGGCGCGCAGTCGGGAGTGATCGCCGCGCGCCTGGCCCAGGCCGGCATGGATGCAAGCCCGGTGGCGCTCGAAGGTGAGCGCGGCCTGATGCGTGCGCTCTCGCCCAAGGGCGCGGTCGATCTTCAGCGGCCGATGGCGGCCGGGCGCGAATGGCGCATTCTCAAGTGGCGCCTCAACATCAAGAAATACCCCACTGTCGGTGCCTCGCAGCGCACCATCGATTCGCTGTTGGCATTGCGTGAAACCAACGCGATCGAGACCACGAAGATCAGATCGATTGTGCCGCTGATCTCGGCGCGCCAGGCGGCACAGATGAATTTCCATGCGCCAGAGACCGCGCTGGAAGCCAAGTTCAGCCTCGAATTCGCCGCCGCCTGTGCGCTCTTGCACGGCAAGGTGGGCTTGTCGGAGCTGACCGATGCGGTGGTCACAAGCGCACCGATCAAGGCGCTGATTCTGCGCACCACGCTTGATCGCACCACCGCAACCGATCCGGACTACCCGGGCGCGGCGCCAGCCGATTATGTGACCATCACCTTCGACGATGGCGCCACCCTGGTGTCGCCGCCGGTCAAGCGTGCCAGCGGTCATGCCGACGCGCCCTTGTCGCGCGAGGCGCTGTGGACCAAGTTCGCCGACTGCGCCCACGCAGGCGCGGTTGCCGAACCACGCGCCCGTGCCTTCTTCGACTGCATGCAGCGCATCGACAGCCTGGCATCGAGCGCCGACATTCCGCTGCTGTGAGCGTGCCCGCTGTGCCGGACGCGGCCGCGGGCTTGCTCACGCCCTTCACGCTCAACTTCTCGCTCACACTGGCCAACCGCATCGCGCTGGCGCCGTGCACGCGCAACCGCGCCGACCCGGGTGAATTGCCGACTGCAGGTGCGCTGTCGCACTACGCCAGCCGTGCCGCCGCCGGCCTGCTGGTCAGCGAAGCGGCGCTGATCGGTCCCCACCTCAAGGGCTATCTGGATACGCCCGGCATCTACAGCGCGGTGCATGCCGCGCGCTGGGCCTGCGTGACCACCGCAGTGCATCAGGCGGGCGGCGTGATCTTCTGTCAGTTGTGGCATCCCGGACGGCTCGGGCATTCGCACTTCATCGGCGCGCCGCCACTGGCGCCTTCGGCGGTGGCCACGCGGGGCGAAGCCCGGCGTACCTGCGGCATAGCCCTGGCGCACGAGGTGCCGCGCGCCATGAGCGCGGCCGACGTCGACACGGCGCTGGCGCAATACGCCAGCGCCGCGCGCTACGCCCGCGATGCCGGCTTCGACGGCGTCGAAGTGCACGGCGGCAACGGCTACCTGCCGGAGCAGTTCCTGCGCGCCAGCAGCAACCGGCGCGACGATGCCTGGGGCGGCACACCAGAGCGGCGTGCGCGCTTCGTCGTCGCCGCAGTCGACGCCTGCGCGGCCGCGTTCGGTCATGCGCGGGTCGGCCTGCGTCTGTCGCCGGCTGGCGACTTCGGCAACAGCGAACGCGAACCCGGTGACGAGGAAGCCTATATCGCTGCCATCGAGGCACTCAACACGCGCCCCATCGCCTACCTGCACTCGGGCATCGTGGCAGACCGCGACTTCGATTTTCTCGGCGGCCGCCCCAGCGCTTTTTTGCGCCGTCACCATCGCGGCACCCTGATCGGCAACGGCGGCTACGACCCCGCCAGCGCCGCCGCCGCCATCCATGCCGGGCAATTCGACATGATCGCCTTCGGCAAGCTGTTTCTGGCCAACCGGCAGTTGGTCGATGCCATCAGGCAAGGCCACGCGCTCGCCCCCTACCGGCGCGAGTTGCTGGAGCAATACCGCGGAGGGTGAACCAGGATGCATAATCAGCGCCCCAAGCACCCAAGGAGCACGACATGAATTTCGGCATGCTGGTTTTTCCCGGTGTAGAAGAGCTCGACTTCATCGGCCCCTGGGAAATGCTCACCATGTGGAGCGGCCACCTGGGCGGCCCGCTGCACAATCGCATCGTCGCGCAAAGCTATGAACCGGTGACCTGCGCCAAGCGGATGTCGCTCAACCCGCATGTCTCGTTCGCCGACTGCCCGCCGCTCGACTACCTGTTGGTGCCCGGCGGCATGGGCACCCGCACCGAGGTGGACAACCCTGTCATCATCGATTTCATCGCCGCGCAGGCCAAACACTGCAAGGCGGTGCTGTCGGTATGCACCGGTTCTTTCATGCTGCATCGCGCCGGCCTCCTGGCCGGCAAGCGCGCCACCACCCACTGGGCCTCGCTCGACCGCTTGCGCGCGTTGGGTGACGTTGAAGTGGTCGAACAGCGTTTCGTGCGCGATGGCAATGTGTGGTGCTCGGCCGGGGTGTCGGCCGGCATCGACATGACGCTTGCCTTCATCGCCGCGCTGGCCGGCGACGTAGTGGCAGGGCAGGTGCAGCTGGCGGCGGAGTATTACCCGGACGGCATCCGTTATGGCGGCGCCGAGGGCATTGCGAAGGCGCCAGGCTATGTGCGGGAGGTGTAACTCGACGCGCCGGCACGGCAGTGAACATGCCACCCGGCATTCCTCAAGGTCGTCAGGCCGACTGTAAAAAATGCCGCATGCCCGAAGCTTGCGCGCGGCCAGATTCGGCGATACCGTACGTCAATCCCGCCCACAGCGCCAACCAGCCGGAACGTCTCATAAACCGACCGCGCACCCTTGCCGGTTGCTCCTGGTCGCAGCGCAATGGGTCCCGGGCTTGGCTGGCGAGGCGTACAATCCACGCATGGGTAGCCCTTACATTTTTCCCTACAACTGGTCCAACCCCGCAATGGCGGAGGACAAGCTCGTCGCAGCCGCGCTCGACCGCTGCTTGTTCGACGATCTTTGCTTGCTCGCCTTGCGTCACGGAGTACCCGCTTTGCAGGCGGCGCGCGGGCATTTGGCACCGGACCGGCTGCGCGACCGGTCGCTTGACCGCATGTTGCGCAATATAGAAGCGGGTTTCGCGGCAGCGTAGTCGGGTCTTCCGGGCTTGCGGCGTGGCTGATTCACCTGGTGCGGTTGAAAAAGCGCCCATCGGCGGCCTGCCTGCCGCGACCGAACTTGTTTTCCGGGTCCTGGCCGCCCAACCGACCCTGCGCGACTTTGTCCTCATCGGCGGAACCGCGATCGCGCTGCAAATGCGCCACCGGCTTAGCGAAGACCTGGATTTCTGGTTGCCGCGCGGCCGATTGTCGGACCGCACGATCAAACCAGCGCTTGACGCGGCCGAGCGTGCAGGCTTGCCCGTGCGTTTCACCACGCCAAATCACCAGGTCACCAACTTTCGCATCATGACCGGCGAGCGGCTGGAGGTTTACGCCCGTGACTATTCCGTAGGCGGGGTCAAGGTGCAGTTCTTCGCGCCCAGGGATGACGAACCCGCCTACGATGGATTCAAGAACTTGATGGCTGGAAATGATGTCGTCTGCGTCAGCGACTCCTCGGGTCAGGTGGTCGACACGTCGTTTCGCATCATGACCCTGGCGGGGCTGTTCGCCATGAAATCCTATACGATTCAGCGCCGACATCGCTCACGCGACGTGCTGGACCTTTGGCATTTCGTCAAGTCAGGGCGCAGTGTTGCAGAGATCATCGCGGCCGGCGTCGCCGCCTGGAGCGTCGCAAGCGCCGAACGTGCGATCGCCGTGCTGCGCGGCGATTCCGCGCCCGATGCCAACGATGAAGGCTTTTTCAGCCTGTCTTCCCTGACCATCGAACAAGTGCGCGAAGACTTTCGCATCTGGATCGACGAGTACGAAATGGAGCGCGCGCGCGCCATCAAGGCCGGCAGCAAGGGGGCCAACTGAATGCCGGCGCGGTCGATTTTTGCAGCCTTGTGCGCAACCGCGGCTTTACACTGATGGCCTCGCGTTCGACGCAAGGCCTGGGCTCGGCACGCAGCCCCAATCCCGAAATCACCAGGAGAAGACCGGCATGAGCGAGCAATTCAAGGGCCGCATCGGCACCACCACCGCCGAATCCGAACCCTGGTGGCCGGCCCGCCCTGCCGCGCCCAAAGGTGCGCCCAATGTGCTTGTCATCGCGTTGGACGACACCGGCTTCGCCCACCTGGGCTGTTACGGCTCGGATATCGACACGCCAAATATCGACGCCATCGCCGCGCGCGGCATCCGCTACAACAACTTCCACACCACCGCACTGTGCTCGCCCACCCGCGCGTGCCTGTTGACCGGGCGCAATCACCATTCGGTGGGCATGCGCTTTCTGTCCAATGTCGATACCGGCTTTTCCAACTGTCGCGGCCAGATCACGCCGCGGGCGGCCACCATCGCCGAGGTGTTGCGCGACCAGGGCTACAACACCTTCGCGCTCGGCAAGTGGCACCTGGCCAACATGGAAGATTGCGGCCCGGCCGGGCCGTTCGACCAATGGCCGCTGCAGCGCGGCTTCGACCGCTACTACGGCTTTCTGGGCGGCGCCACCGACCAGTACTCGCCCGAACTCACGGTCGACAATCGGCCGATCGACCCGCCCAGCGGTCCCGGCTATCACTTGTCGGAGGACCTGGTCGACCAGGCCATCGACATGCTGACCGCGCAACGCTCGACCGGCGCCGGCCGCCCCTTCATGATGTACCTGGCCTTCGGCGCCACCCATTCGCCGCACCAGGCGCCGCGCGAATTCATCGAAAAATATCGCGGCCGCTACGCTGCCGGCTGGGATGAAACACGCCCGACCTGGTTCGCGCGCCAGAAGGCGCTGGGCATCGTGCCGGCCGCTGCCGAATTGTCGCCACGCAATCCGGACGTCACCGCCTGGGCGGAACTCGATGCCGAGCAGAAGCGGCTCTATGCGCGCATGCAGGAAGCCTTCGCCGGCTTCCTCGACCATACCGACAAGCAGGTCGGACGCCTGATCGACTTCCTCAAATCGATCGACACTCTCGACAATACGCTGGTCATCTTCCTCTCCGACAACGGCGCCAGTCAGGAGGGCGGCAATGACGGCATCCTCAACGAGCTGGCCTACTTCAACCGGCTGACCGAGCCGGTTGCAGAAATGATCGGGCGTATCGATGCCATCGGCGGCCCCAATCTCTACAACAACTATCCGCGCGGCTGGGCGCAGGTGGGCAACACGCCCCTGCGCTTTTACAAGCAGAATACCCACGAGGGCGGCATCCGCGACCCGCTGATCATTTCGTGGCCGGCGAAGATCGCCGCCGCCGGCGTGGTGCGCACCCAGTACCATCATGTGATCGACCTCTATCCGACCATTCTCGAATGCGTGGGCGTGGCCGCGCCGGAGGTATACAAGGGCGTGACGCAGATCCCGGTTGCAGGGGTGAGCCTGGCCTACACCTTTGCAGGCGACCCGCCGCAAAGCGCGCGGCGCACCCAGTACTACGAAATGCTGGGCCACCGCGCGATCTGGAAAGAGGGCTGGAAGGCGGTGACGCGTCACCGCCAGGGCCAGCCTTTTTCAGCAGACAAATGGCTGCTCTACGACACCACTGTCGACTTCGCCGAATGCCGTGACCTGGCCGATGCCGAGCCGGAAAAACTGAAGGAAATGGTGGCCGCCTGGTGGGTCGAAGCCGGCCGCTACAACGTGCTGCCGCTGGACGATCGCGGCATCGAACTGTTCACCCTGCGCCGCCCCGACGCCGCCGGCCCGCGCCTGGCCTATCGCTATTTGCCGGGCACGCCGCACATCGATCGCTTCGCCGTGCCCGACATCCGCAACCGCTCGTTTACCATCCGTGCCCGCGTGGTGCGGGCATCGAATGCCGAGGAAGGGGTGCTGGTGTCCTCGGGCGCACGTACCGGCGGGCACTGCCTGTTCATCCAGAAAAACCGCGCGGTATTCGCCTACAACCGTATCGGCCACATTACCCGCCTGATCTCGACCATTGAACTGCCGCTGGGCGACTGTGAAGTCACGATGGTTTTTCGCAAGACCGCGCCCAACCAGGGCGTGGCCACACTTGAGATCGATGGTGCGGCGGCGGGTGAAGCCGCGATTGCGCTGCTGCCGTTTCGTCAAACCGTGGCCGGGATGGATGTCGGTGCCGACCATGGCTCGAGCGTATGCGACGGCTACGCGGCGCCCTTCCGCTTCGCCGGCCGGCTCAAATATGTCGACTATGCATTGGGCACCGACCGCGACGATTTCAAGCGTGCCGCCGCCGTCGAAGCCCGCAATGCCTTGACCGACCAGTGAGCGTGGCTGCCCTTGCCACAGCCCCGAACCCCGCGCCCGCCGCCGCCGCGACGGGTGCGGCCTTGTACCCGCACCTGCTGGCGCCGCTCGATCTCGGCTTCACGCAGCTGAAGAACCGCGTGCTGATGGGCTCGATGCACACCGGGCTTGAGGATTCGCGTGACCTGTCAAAGCTGGCGGCCTATTTTCGCGAACGCGCCGCAGGCGAGGTCGGCCTGATCGTCACCGGCGGCTTCGCGCCGAATATCGCCGGCTGGGCCAAGCCCTTTGCCGGCACCCTTGCCACCTCCGGCGCAGCGCGCCGGCACCAGGTGGTGACGCACGCGGTGCACCAGGCCGGCGGCAAGATCGCGCTACAGATCCTGCACACCGGCCGCTATGCCTATCACCCGCTGGCGGTGGCGCCCTCGCGCCTGCAGTCGCCGATCTCGCCCTTCACGCCCTTCGCCTTGTCCGCGCGCGGGGTGGAGCGACAGATTCGCGCCTTCGTCAATTGCGCCTGCAAGGCGCGCGAAGCCGGCTACGACGGCGTCGAGATCATGGGCTCCGAGGGTTACCTGATCAACCAGTTCATCGCCGCGCACACCAACCAGCGCCGCGATGAATGGGGCGGCGACTACAGCCAGCGCATGCGCCTGCCGCTGGAAATCATGCAGCGCACGCGCGAAGCGGTAGGCACCGATTTCATTGTGATCTATCGCCTGTCGATGATCGACCTGGTGCAAGGCGGCAGCTCATGGGATGAAGTGGTGCAACTGGGCACCGCGGTGGCGCGTGCCGGCGCCAACCTGATCAACAGCGGCATCGGCTGGCATGAGGCGCGCGTGCCGACCATCGCCACCAGCGTGCCACGCGCGGCGTTTGCCTGGCTGACCAAAAAAATGAAGGCCGAGTTTGCCGCCGCCGGCATCAAGGTGCCGCTGATCACCTCCAACCGCATCAATACGCCGGAGGTGGCCGAGCAGTTGCTCGCCGACGGCAGTGCCGACATGGTGTCGCTGGCGCGCCCGCTTCTGGCCGACCCGGATTTTGTGAAAAAGGCGGCGCTCGGCAAGGCCGGGTCCATCAACACCTGCATCGCCTGCAACCAGGCCTGCCTGGACCACATCTTCAAGAACCGGCTGACCAGTTGCCTGGTGAACCCGCGCGCCTGTCACGAGACTGAGTTGGTGTACCGCCCGGTCGTCACGCGCAAGCGCATCGCGGTGGTCGGCGCCGGACCGGCCGGCATCACCGCGGCGACAGTCGCCGCCGAGCGCGGCCACGAGGTGCACCTGTATGACGGCGCCGGCGAGATCGGCGGGCAGCTCAACATGGCCAAGGTGATACCGGGCAAGGAAGAATTCCACGAGATGCTGCGCTACATGGCCTGGCGCATCGGCGACACGGGGGTGCACCTGCATCTCGGGCAGCGCGTGGCGGCGCATGATCTGCACGGCTTTGACGAGATCGTGATTGCCACCGGGGTGCTGCCGCGTGACCCGCATATCCCCGGCCAGGAACACCCGAAGGTATTGAGCTACATCGACGTATTGCGCCATCGCAAGCCGGTCGGTGCGACAGTCGCGGTGATCGGCGCCGGCGGCATCGGCTTCGATGTCGCGCAATTCCTGGTGCACCACGGCACCTCGACTACGCTCGATGCCGATGCCTGGCGCCGCGAATGGGGCGTGACCGACCCAGCGATCGCGCGCGGCGGCCTGGCACCTGAAGGCGGCGCGCCCACTGCGCCGGCGCGCAAGGTCATGCTGTTGCAGCGCAAGGCCGGCACCCTCGGGCGCGGCCTGGGCAAGACCACCGGCTGGATTCACCGTGCCAGCCTGAAGATGAAGCAGGTCGAGATGATCGGCGCGGTCAACTACGAACGCATCGGCGACGCGGGCTTGCTGGTGTCGCACGGCGCAAAGCGCGAAAGCACCGAATGGCTGGCCTGCGACAGCATCGTGTTGTGCGCCGGCCAGATGCCCTTGCGCGAGCTGGCCGATGTACTTGAGGCAGAGGACCGCAAGGTTCATGTGATCGGCGGTGCGCTGGAGGCCGGCGAACTCGACGCCAAGCGCGCCATCGACCAGGCGGCGCGGCTGGCGGCGCGCTTGTGAAACCGCGTGGCCGGCACTACATTTGCTGTTCACATCGCAGCCCGTTGCCTGCCCGGCTAATCCGGTTGCGGCCCAGGCAGGCACAATGCCATCGCCTGCCTGAAACTCGCCTACTTCGAGAGGAAACCCAAAAGGCGGTCGGCGAATTTCCCGTAGGGTGGCGCCATGAACGCAAGCGCCGAAAAGCGCGCCTGGTAAAACACCGGGCGCAGCTTCGAGAAGGTCTC